>Ga0187893_10004960_pt1 | contig 24536 bp, 17 predicted proteins | sample MA1701074metaG_FD_139574 | JGI IMG/M metagenome (GOLD analysis project Ga0187893, IMG submission 139574) | White microbial mat communities from a basaltic lava cave in the Kipuka Kanohina Cave System on the Island of Hawaii, USA - MA170107-4 metaG ...
AAAGCGCGTCACCGCTCGCATCAAGGACACGCGGGACGGCCGGATGTCCGACTCCCAGTTCGGCCGCCGCCAGCGCGGCGAGGGCGCGTACGCCCAGCAGATAGCGCAGCTCTTCGACGTGAACGCGCGCAAGCTCGGCCTCGATAGCCCGATGCCCCCGCTGTCGGGCGCCGCCTTTCGTCCGCCCGCGCGCGACGGCCAGCTGCGGTTGCTGTGAGGAGCGGGCGGGGCCGGCGCGCGCTTCGCCGTCTCGGCCGCCTGTGATACCCCGCCGGTATGCGTACCCAGGTCGCGATGATGGCTCTCGTTCTCCTCGGCGCCGCGTCGTCGGCCCGTGGGGATGCTCCGGTCGTGACGCCGAAGCTCTCGCCCGCCGAGAGTGCTAGGCTCTACGAGGCAGCGGGCTTCAAGCTCACGACCAGCGGCATCGTCAGCACGATCTGCAACGCGCCGGCGATGCCGCGGGTCACCTACGTCGACTTGAACGCCGACGGCCGCGCGGAAGCCGTCGCGATCGACAAGAACCCCGCGTGCTACGGCCAGCCGGGCGATTGGTTCACCGTCGTGCGGCGCGAGGCCGACGGTCGCTGGCGGACCATCCTGCGAAACGTCGGCGTCGTCCGGTGGGAGTCGACGCGCACCAAGGGGTGGCTCGACGCCCGGTTGAGCGGTGGCGACCAGTGCGAACGCACGGCTCGCTTCGACGGCTCCGACTATCGACAGAGCTCGGATTGCGCCGGGCCGGCGGGCGCACCGCCCATGGGCGCCCCGCCCACAGCCGCGCCGCCGGCCGGCGGTGCTGCACCGTTGGCGGCCGACGCGCCGGCCGCCAACGACATGACGGTGGGTGAGCGCGCGGCCGTCTTCAAGGCGGCGGGCTTCGCACAACGGGGAGAGGACTGGGTCGGGTGCGACGGCAACTCCACCGCATCGATCGAGAAGGACGGCGTGCGCGACTTGAACGGCGACGGCACGCTCGAGGCGATCGTCACCGAGCAGGGGAGCGCCTGCTACGGGAACACGGGGCAGGGCTTCTACGTTCTGACGCAGGCCGGCCCCGGTCGCTGGACGCCTCTCTTTCAGAGCCCTGGCATTCCGGAGTTCCTCGCCACCAAGGCCAACGGCTGGCCGGAAGTCGAGATCGGCGGGCCGGGCTTCTGTTTCCCCATCCATCGCTGGGACGGGAAGACCTACGCCTTCGCGCGCAACCACGAGTACGAGCCGGGGGCGTGCGCGGGTCGCTGAGCCGCGCTACCGCGCGCCGTCGGGGTGCATCTCGAAGTCCAGGCTGCGAATGAGCGTGCTCCCGTCCGCGCGCACGATGGTCCAGGCGGCCGTGCCGCGGACGTTGACCTCCTTGCTCGCGGCGTCGAGGTAGGTGATCTCGAACGGCGCGCGGACCACCACGTGGTCGCCGCTCGGCTCGACGGCCGCGGTCGGCTGCGAGTAGAGCAGGTCGCGCGCGCCGGCGAAGAAGCGACGATAGTCGGCGACGATGGCATCCCGTCCGGCGAGCGGCCCCTTGCGTGCATCGGCGGCGAAGAGCTCGCCCAGCGCCTCGACGTTGCGTTGCTCGTAGGCTCGACGGAAGGAATCGACGAGGTCGAGGGCGTCGACGGCGGACGGCGCGGCCCCGGCGCCTGCAGACCGTGTCGGGGCGGCCGGGACGGCGGGTCCGGCCGGCGTCGGCGGCGCATCCGACACGGCGGCCGTGGGCGGTGCGATCGTAGCGGGTGGTCCGGCCGGCGGCATGACGGCCGCGGGGGGCAGTGTGCTCGGTGCCGACGAGACGATGGTGGACGGAACCGCAGCCGCGACCGGTGGCTGGATCGCCGCCTGGAAATCGCTCGTGCTCTCGTTCTGCCGCAGGAGCTGGACCATGATGAAACCCGCCAGCACGACGCCGATGGCGAAGGCCACGACGAGCGGCCAGCGCTCGTCTCCGCCCTCGTCGCCTTCGAGATCCTGGTCCTGGCCTGCGTCGTCGTCCGCATGGACCTCGGGCGGCGGGGGCGCGGGTGGTGCGGGGGCGCGCCGCGGCGACTGCGGCGCTGGATCCGGGGTGCCGAGCAGCGGGGGCGGCGGCGGGAGGAAGGGCTCGGGCGCGGCCGTCTCCACCGACGTCTCCGGGGCCAGGCCGGCGTAGTCGAGCCACGTCTCGTCGACGATGCCGCGATCGATGCGGTGCCGCCCGAGCGCGAAGGCGCTGGTGCAGCAAGCGTCGCAGAGCACGTTCACGACGCGCGGGATGCCCGCGGTGAGCTCCGCGATGCGTGCCATGGCCGCGGGCTCGAAGAGGTCCAGGTCCGGAGCGTCCACGTGCTCGAGGCGCACCCGCACGTAATCCGCGACCTCCGAGGCATTCAACGGACGCAAGCGTACGTGCAGCGCGATGCGCTGGCGGAGCTGGCGATGCTCGGGCCGGCGGAGCTTCTCCTCGAGCTCGGGCTGCCCCGCGAGCACGATCTGCACGATCTTCTCCGTGCCGGTCTCGAAGTTCGAGATGAGCCGCAGCTCCTCCAGGGTCCGTGCGTCGAGCGCTTGCGCTTCGTCGAACAGCAGCGCCACGTTGCCGCCGCCCAGCGTGTGGTCGTTCAGGAACTCGTGCAGGCGCTGGAGCATGACGCCCTTGCCGGCGCCCGCCACGGGAACGCCCAGCTCGACCAGGACCTGCTCGAGGATCTCCTCGAAGGAGATCGTCGGATACAGCAGCAGCACCGTCCGGACGTTGGGGGCCACCGTCTCGAGGACGTGCCGGAGCAGCGTCGTCTTGCCCGTTCCCACCTCGCCGACGAGCGACATGAACCCCTTGCGGTGCTCGATGCCGTAGGCGAGCGCGGCGATGGCTTCCTCGTAGCAGCGGTTGCGGTAGAGCACCCGCGGATCCGGGGTGATCCGGAACGGAGGCTCGCGGAAGCCGAAGAACTCCTGGTACATGCGGACGCGCCCCCCCTCGGGTGGCCTAGAAGGTTCCCTCGACGCCGATCACCGGGATCACGGTGTCGTTGCGCAGCCCGTCGTCGTTCAGCGCCACCAGGCCGTTGGCGAAGATCATCACCTCGCGCCACACCACGAAGCGGACGCCGAAGGACAGATCGAAGTAGTCCTTGCGGTCGAAGTCGAGGCCGAGCAGCGGCTTGGGCTGCGGCGTGCCGTTCACGCCGCCCACCAGATGGAGGAATTCGGTGTCGTCTTCGTCCGCGATCCCCGAGAACTCCGAGCGGCCGAGAAACGCCAGCGAGAGGCCGAGCCGCGGCAGCACGTCCATGTCGACGCCGATGCCGTAGCGGGCCTGGCTTTGCGACACGTCGTCGGCGTTGAGGTCGACGGCTAGGTTGAAGTGCGGGCTCACGCGCTCCCAGAGCAGCGTCGAGAGGTAGACGGCCGGCGAGGCCTCGAAGGACCCGACACCCTGGAAGTCGTCCTCGTCGCCGGATGGCAGCCGTAGCGTGAGCCCTGCCGCCGCGTGCAGCCGCTCGTCGTGCCAGAACAGGTACTTGGCGCGGAGCAGGATGTCGCCGACGCCGAAGGCGTCTCCGTCGATGTCGGTGGAGGAAAAGCCCGTGGCCGGCGTGAAGCCGCCGCCGACCGGCGCGGTGGCCACGATGTTGGACGTCACGCCCGTATCGAAGGAGGTCGCGATCAACGGGAGCAGGATGTTCACGTCGAGGTCATCGAGCACGCCGTACGTGGCGCTGAGGCCGACGACGTGGCTCACCAGCTTGAGATCGTAACGGAGGTCCGTGGCGTTGGCGCCGGTGACGACGCCGCCGGACACGATGTTCGTGATGATCGGATCCGGCGCTTGCAGCGAGTCGATGTCGTCGCCGTCGAAGGCGTCGAATTTCACGTACTGGTAGCTGACACTGACGTTCACCTTCGAGCGGCCGAGCGTGTCGGGGCGCTCGAGGAAGATCGGGCCGAGCGTCTGCGAGCTGCGCTCGAAGACCTCGAGGGCGGGGTTGTAGCGGTAGGTGAAGCCGGCCGACGCCGAGACGACGGGCAGGCTGCGGGCGGCGGTGTCGGCGATGGCCTCGGCGAGCGAGTCGAACGCCGACCCGCCACTGATGCCGACGCGCGCGGCGCCTTCGGGAAGCTGATCGCTGAGCGAGCCCGCACGAGCCGGGATTGTCGTGAGGCCGAAGCCGGCGGCCAGCAGCAGAATGACGAGCGTCTTCACGGAGTACCTCCTTCGGAAACGTCGGTTGGGGCCGTTCAGGGCCGGAAGACCTGCGAGACTCTCCGCAGTCGATTGAGGTCGCGCTTCACGTCCTTCAGACCTCGGACCAGGTCCGCCGCGCTGCGCTCGAGCTCCGCCGCCAACAAGGGCTCGAACTGCCCGGCGCGGCCGGCGGCGCGGACGAGGTCGCGGAAGTTGCTCGCGACGAGCAAGGCGTCCGTGACGCCGGTGAACGCGGCCTTGGCGCGGCTCTGGGCGGTGTCGCCCGCGGCGTCTTCCAGACCGGCGAGCGTGCGCCGGAGCTGTTCGAGCTGTGCGCTGGTCGCCATCAGGTCTTCCACCATGGCCGCTCGCTGGCCCGTCGTGAACGCCGGCGGAAACCCGACCGGGAGCGCCGCGGTCTGGCTCGTCAGCCGGGCGACGAACGGTGTCAGGACCAGCACCCGCTGGAAGGGGGACCGGATCGGAGCACAGGCCTCGGGCAGGCCGACGCGATCGTGCTCGCACTCCCCGTCGTCGCACCGGTCGTCCGTGCACGGGTCGAGGTCGTCGTCGCAGGGGGAATCGTCGGGGGTGGTCGGGGTGCAGGTCTGGGCGAGGGCGGCCGGGACGTGGCTCGCGCCGGTGGCGACCAAGAGCGCCAGAAGCAAAGCGGGGAGACGCACCGGCCTCTAGTATAGCGAAGCCATTGCCGAAGGATAAAGCATGCCCCCAGGGTGGGCCGACCCGCGCGTTGCGGGGTGGAATTCCGGTGGTATCTTCGGCCCGGCATGCGGTGCATCAGGCCGAGACGGCGTACCGCAGCGTGCGCGGCGGCCGGCCTGGTCGCCCTGACGGCGCTGTGGAGCCGCCCGGCCGGTGCGCAGGACGGAACGTCGCTGGTCGTGTCGCCCGCGGGGCGCGCCGTCGAGATGCGGGTCGGCGAGCGGCGCGGGTTTTCCGCCGTCTCGCCCGTGGCGGGGGTGCGCTACGCGTGGTCGCTCGACGGGACGGCCAGTGGTCAGGGCTCGCGCTTCGAGTTCCGGCCGGGCGGCGGACACGTCGGCAGCCACGAGGTGTCGGTGACGGCCGTGGCGGGCACCGCCGCGTCACGCCACACGTGGACGGTCCGCGTCGAGGCCGTGGCACCGCCGAAGATCGTACGCGCGGCGCCGGGCATGGCGGTGCTGCGGCTCCCCGCCGGCGAGCCGCTGCAGCTCGAGCTCCAGGTCGAGCCGTCTACGACCGCCGACGACGTGACGGTTCGGTGGAGTGTCGACGGCGCGCCCGCGGGCGAGGGTGGCATCGTCGTGGTGCGGGCGCCCGCGAGCGGCACGCGGCGCGTGCGTGCCGTCGCGACCAGTGCGCACGGCGGCGCGGTGATGCGCGAGTGGCAGCTCGAGGCGACGCCGCGCGAGGTCGCGGCGGTGTCGACCGAGGTGCGGACGGATGCGGCGCCGGCTCCCCCGCCGACGCTCCCCGCACGGGCCGAGCCCGCCGAGAAGCGGCGCGAGAAGTCGACCGAGCGCACGGAGGTCGAGGCCGCGGAGCGTCCGCGCATCGAGCGGGCCCCGCGCCCGAAGCCGCCGCCCGCCGAGCTGGCCCGCGTGACGCCGGAGCCGGCCGAGGCCCCCCCACCGGAACCGCCCCCGCCGCCACCGCCACCCCCGCCGCCGGCCGGCGTCAGCGAGGACGACGTGCGCGCGTTGCTCTTCCGTTACGAGCACGCCTGGCGAACGCGCGACGTGGTCGAGCTGCGGCGCATCGGCAACATCAGCAGCGACGAGGAAGAGCGATCGCTCCACAAGTACTTCGCCGGCGTGCGCGACCTCGACGTGGCGGTCCACGTCATCGACCTGCGCGTCCAGGGAGCGAGCGGCACGGTGCGCTTCACGCGCCACGACCGCTTCCGCAACCCGAGCGGGCGCGAGATCTCGCAACGGTCGCCGCCGATCGAGAAGACGATCGTGCGCACGCCCGACGGTCTCAAGTTCGCGCCGCGCTCGTAGCGGGCTCAGGGCCGGACGAGGTGTGAGGGAGCGGCTGCCCGGGCGGCCATGAGAAGAGCCCGAGCCCGGGTTGCCGACGTCGGGGCTGCCGTCGGATTCGATGAGAGGGAAAGTCGACGCGACGATACGGCTTGACACGTAGCTCGCACCGAGCGTATGCGCGCCGAAGGAGGTGCACGATGGCACGCTTCGCCCTCCTCATGGCGGCCCTGCTTGCAATCGGAGTCACGGCTGACACCGCACCTGACCCCGTAGCTAAGTGCAGTGCTCTCAAGATCAAGGCAACCGGCAAGAAGACCTTCGACAAGGCGAAGTGTCATCAAAAGGCGGTCGTCAAGGGCGAGGCCGTCGATCTGGAATGCCTCACGAAGGCGGAGACGAAGTTCACGGCGGCAATCGCGAAGGCCGACGCGGCCGGCACCTGCACGGGGGACGCCGGGAGCTTGGAAGCCGCGGTGGACGCGTGCGTGGAGACCTACCTGGCCGCCGTGGGCCCGCCGACGACCTGTGGGACCGCCCCCTCGGATTATCCGACGTGCGGCGGCAGCTGTCCCCCAGGGGAGGACTGTGTCCCCCAAAGAGAAAACGCCCCCGTGCCCAGCCTGCCGTTTTGCGACTGCTTTGCAAGCACTGAACCGTGCGGCCAAGGGCCTATTCCTATGTGCCGTGGCTGGTGTGCCCCTGGATCGACGTGCGTCATCGTCGCGGGGGCGGGAATGTGCGAATGCCAGCCGACCTAGGGCCCACCGCGTGAGCCGGGGCTAGAACGGGGGCACAGGCTCACATCTCCCGATCGTCCGCGCAGACCGGACGATGAATTCGCTGGCAGAGTCCCCTCTGGGCATGTGCGGGGCTTCGATGGCCAGCGCGGGCAGGGCGCCGAGCCGGATCGTACCGAGGTGGAAGAGCGACGTCGTGCCTCGATCGCACGCGGGCGCTTGCCTCGGTGCGTCGCCCGTCTCATGGTCTGCGCCATGGAACGACGCGCGATCAATCCGTGGACCTGGCAGGACGCCCTCGGCTACGTCCAGGCCAATCAGGTGAGCAACGCCAAGCGTACCGTCATCTGCTCCGGGCAGACGTCGGTCGACGCCAGCGGGGTGCCCCAGCATCCGGGCGACATGGCGGCGCAGATCCGCCAGGCGCTCGACAACCTCGAAACGGTTCTCGGGCAGGCAGGACTGAAGCTCTCAGACGTCGTGCGCCTCAACTACTACACGACCGACGTCGATGGCTTCATGCAGGCCGCCCCCGTGGGTCTCAAGCGGCTGGTCGAGGCTGAGTGTCGGCCGGCGTCGACGCTGCTGGGGGTGGCGCGCCTCTTTCATCCCTCGATTCTCGTCGAGATCGAAGCGACCGCGATGGACTAGCGAGGAGAGCATTGCCAGCGTGTGTCGGCGGGAGGGCCTGACGCACGCGCCAAGTCTCGAGTTCGCACCGCGCTCCTAGCCGGCCGCGATCAGGGCAACCGCGGCCAACGACTGGCAAGCTTTTCGTGCACCTTGCTCGTCAACGCACGAAGTCCGTGTTGCCGGTAGTAAGCCCACGCAACCGGTACATGCCGCACGTATTGGCGAGGGTTTCGTCCGGCGTGTGTCAGAATCGACCAAGCGGGGCGGATCGCGGTGCTCAGCCCCAGTGTGCCGTTCCTCTCGTGTAGTTCGCGTAGTCGCATCAGGCGTGCCCGAACGCGGTTACCGATCGCAATCGGCGAGAGGTCGCGGGCGATGTCGATCGCAGCCTGTTTACCGATCGCATCCGACCACTCGCGGTCTTTCCAGACCTTGCGTAGCGCCTCGGCTGCTGCGTCTACATCGGGATCTGCCCAGATCGTTCCGGCTCGGTAGGGGCCGTGATCCCGACTTATCGGGCGAAGCTCATATGGTATGAGAATGCTGTTGCGATCGTTCATGAAGTCCGTGTTTCCGCTCCAGCCTGTCGCGATCACCGGTTTGGCACACGCCATCGACTCGGCCAGAGACAGCCCGAAACCCTCGGCCCGGTGTAACGACATGTGGCAATCGGCCGATGCCAGAAGCGAGGCCATGCGTACGCCGTCGAGAGCTTCGTCCCAGAAGCTCACACGGGCATCGCCCACCATGCTCGCGAGCTTCTCTACGCGCGAGCTGTCGTGGGCCCCGTTCATCGTTTTGACCACGAGCCGAACGGGTTCTCTTGGGTCAAAGGCCTTCTTGAAGGCAGCGATTGCTCCCTCGGGGTTCTTTCGTTCGATCGTGCTGAAGACGTCGAGTTGTACCAAGACGATGAACTCGTCCTCTGGGAGACCCAAGGCCGCTCGATCGTACGAGGGCTGGGGCGGACTGACCGCGTACGGAATCGTCAGAACGGGGAAAGGACAGTGGGGCGCAATTGCGTTGGCGATGAAACGACTCGACACCCACAATTCGTCGAGGCACGTCACAGTCCCCAGCCACTCCTCGGGGAATTCCAATGTCTCCCACGCCCACACACCGATGCGGGGCTGTCGAAGGCGACGTGGTCCAAACGTAGACAGCACGAGCTCCAGCTGATCCGCATTCACATGAATGATGTGGAAGTCACAATCATCGTCCCAGTCTCCAGTCCCCAATCTCTCGATCGTCGGATAGTCGCCAACCCCACTCGAAGTGACTCCTGATACGTCCACCAACTTCAGCCTGACGTCGGCCGAGCTGAGCGCATCGACATAGCCTCTCGCCGCCTGGGCGATTCCAAGATGTGCGCGAAGGTAGCCGACATAGGAAACACACAGCGGCCGTCTCTGCTCTGAGCGGATGAAGCCGAGGGTCTGCAGCAACCTCTTGTCGATTCCCATTTCCCTGGCGCCTCTCGTCGACATCCACGCGACCAAGCCATCCCAATCGCGGCGGTTCGCATAGGCAGTGACGAGATGCGGTCTCATCGACAACAGCGCTTGAGCATACCGCGGGAGCCTCTGTCCCGGTGCTGGTGAGCTCATGTACGAGATGAAGTGATCGTCGCGTAGCGGATGAAGACGGGTGTCTCCCGCGGCGACGTACGATCGATACACCTCGCGGCAGACGGCATCCCAGCTCGCGCCATTTCGAAACGCAGGCGCCGAGAAGGGGAGCCGAGACACTTCCGCGAAGCCGAGCGCGTGGAGCCGATCCGCATAGAACTTCAACAGAGCCTTCAAGGGACCGACGGCTCTTACGATGCGATTCTCATGCTTCGAGAGCACCCGAGGCTTCGTCGCGTCGTACCCACTGAAGTGGAAGAAGGTGAGAGGCGCTCCATCGACGCGCCACGCGTCGTCCTCTCCTCGTTCGAGCAGACGCTGCGAGAGATTCCAGTACGCTACGTTGTAGGTGGTATCGCGCAGGATATGGAGCTCGCGCAAAAATACGGGCGCAAAGTCCATCCACTTCTGGTCGGTGAACGAGCCGCGCGCGTGATCGATGAAGCATTGCCAGCGCAGCTTCGACGCCCACCACGCAAGGAAACGCTCGGTGTCCTCGGTGTGCCTCAGAGCCAGAAAGCCCAGATTGTAGATCCCCGACTGCAGGATGAGCAGATCGTCGGGCTTGGCGGCGTCGTCGGGGATCGGCGAAAGCACGTGCGGGGTCACCACGGCGACCGCGCCGTTCACTGCGGCGTCGATGGCGGCATCCAGCGGGCTGAACACATAGACGTCGGGGTCGAGGTAGATGACGAGAGTACTTCCCTCGGCGAACAGCAGCGTGAAGCACTCCGCTTTTACGCACGTGGAGAGCTCGAGTAGATCGTAGTAGAGAAGACGCCGTTCATGCTCGTCCGCAGACACGGCGTCCTGAATGGGTCGGATGTTCAGCCGTGACGCGCATTCCGGCACGCGCTCGCCATCCAGAAGGAACACCGTCAAGGCGCAATCCGGATGATGCGTTCGCAGGGATTCCGCCAACGCGGCTGCGTGCGCCAAGTAGTTGCGCGCGCATATCGTGAAGAAATGCGGTCTGCGGCCCGACGAGGCTACCCTCTCGACGACGCTCACTGTGTCCCCCAGGCGGTGCGTTGCGGACTACCCGCTCTCAGCTCAGCTGGACTTGAAGCCAGCGAGTGACAGGATCGTGAGATCATAAATCGCATAGAGTTGATCGCGAAACAGAGCGGCATCCTCAACGGCACGGTGGAGCGCGACGAGTGTATCGCGCTCGCCGATCGAACGGGAAAACTGCGCCAGTCGGCTCCAGTGGGTGGGGAGATCGCGGTCGAGTGCGTCGCCGTCGCACATGTAATCGGAGATCGCCTGCCATGCAGCTCGCTTTCGGAACCACGGTTGCGTCAAACGTTCGCTTCCGACGGTGTGGTCGACGCACATCTCTGGCGCATAGGCGACCCAACCGCCCCGGCCGCGGATACGGTCTAGGAGTTCCTGCTCTTCATTGCTGAGCAGGGCTCCACCTCCGCGCCGACCCAGCCCCTCCGAGAAACCGTTGGTCGTACGCAAGGCGGCGGTACGAAAGGCCATGTTCGTCCCTGCAATCCATTCGTCCCTCTGGACGGTCCGGCGCGTTCCACCCCAGTTCACCATCGACAAGAACCCGAGCAGGTCGTCGTGCAGCCACGTCGGTCGAGGACGCGTCCAGATGAGCTCCACTCGACCGCCTACCGCTTCGGCGCGCGGCCCGAAAGCCTCGAACGCATTCACCATCGCCGTCAGCCAGTCTGACCGTACGCGCGCATCGTCGTCGATGAATGCCAGGATCTCTCCGCGCGCCATGCGAACCGCCAAGTTACGCGCCCTCGATAGCCCCGGCACGGGCTCGTGACACCATGTGAAGAGATCGGATGATGGATATCTGGTCTGCAGCTCTGCCAGACCTCCGGGCGCGGCGGTGTTGTCGACAACCAAGATCTCGAAATCGCGTTTCGGGAAGGTCTGGGCCAAGAGGCTGTCGATCGCCATTCGAAGGCTCGCCGGGCGGGCGTACGTGCAAACGGCCACCGTGACCTTCGGGCACGTCATGGCTGCCCCTCGCGCGACGTTTGCGGTGCGACGTCGATCTCGACTCTCGCCTCGTTTCCGAACCAGCGCACGAGCTCATGCACCATATCAAAGAGGACGACGTATCTTCCAGGTTCCGTCGGAGGCTCGACCCCAGCGAGAACCAGCATCGTTTCGCCGGGTGCGAGGTTCGAGGGAAGGGAGGTTCGTCTCCCGTCGAACGCAATCATGGAATTGTCTCGACCGAGCAGATGATAGCTGAGGTTCATGCATGGCGACCCTTGCCCGCCACGTGGCCACCAGGTCCCGCCGTCATTCGAGATACGCAGAAGCAGGTCGCGCGTCACTCCGGGGGCAAAGCGCTTGTCGACTTCGACACATGTGATCCGGGCGCGATAGTCGGCAGCGGTCAACTTGCGCGCCGGTGACAGTGCATCGATCGCGTGCGGCGGTACCAGGACGGCCCTCCTCCCGGCTCCGCGACGTCCGGGAGCTTCGGGGCTCTGGGAGTGAAGCACGGCCGCTATCGCCGACTGGTGTGCGGAGGGTACAGGGGCAGGTGGCCGCCGCGCATAGAATTCTGGGGTGAGCAACACGTCATTGAACGGTCCCCCTGCCGGGGAAATCATTCCGGGCCGCTCCGTGTCATAGCGCCTGATCTTCGCTGCGCGCACTTCCGACGGCGCCAATGCGGCGAGGTGGTAGAGGGGCGCATCGAGTAGACGAAATGGCGGCGTCGGACCGATGGGCACGTGGGTCGTTTCGAACCGCATCGTCGCGGGGTCGTTGCGAACCAGTCGGATCTGGACGTCCGGCCACCACGGGTTCTCCTCGAGCCAGTGGCGTTCATCTGGATAGAGCCAGCGCCTGGTAAACAGAAACTGCAGGACATCGCGCGAGACGATCGCATCTCCAATCGAGGAAAGAAGATCCGGGGACGGAATCTCGTCGCCATCCATCCAAAAGATCCAGTCGGCCTTGCACTGGGACGCGAGCCACGCGCGTGGACGATCTACCGGGGGTCGAAAATCAAACCGCCAGAGCTGATCGCTGATCTCCAGCAGCGGACCCAAAAGGCGCTCGTCGACGCGGCTGTCGACGGCCACGTTGATCTCGTCGACGAGCGGTTTCAGGAGGGCGAGGGAGCGCGCAACCTGCCCGGGTGGGTCGGACGTCATACAACACACTGCGAGCGATGGCTTGGTCCGCTGCGGCGGCGTGGTGAAGCCGCGTTTTAGCAGGTCCATCAACAGGCTTCGCTCCGGATCTGACACATCGTCTGATCACTCGCACATCGCCGAGGGCTTGTCTGAAAGAGCTCGATCCATGCCGCTCGCACGCGGATGTCGAAGGAGGCTCTCGCATGGTTCTCAGCGGGCGCGCAATGCTTCGAGTTGGCCCGGCAGCGATGACGGTGCTACGGCCGACTCGTGGACGCTCGCGTGTCCCTGCTCCTGCTCGTGCTGCTCGCCGCGGCACTCTCGGCTGCCGCCACCCCGCTCGTGCGCCGGCTCGCGCTCCGCGCGGGCGCGGTGGACCATCCGGGGAGGCGCCGGGTACACGACACCCCAACGCCCCGCTTGGGCGGCGTCGCCATCCTGGTCGCGATGCTGGGTGCCCTTGGCATCGGTACGATCGTCGGCCTGCCCGTGTTCGATACGCTCGCTGCCCACGGCTGGCGCCTCGGCTGGCTCGCTGGAGGCATCGCGGTCATCGTGGCGACGGGCGTGGTCGACGACGTTCGCGGGCTCGAGGCGTTCCCCAAGCTCGTCTTCCAGACGGCCGCAGGGGCGGTCGCGCTCGCCGGTGGTTTCGAGCTGGTTGGGTTCACGAACCCGTTCACCGGAGCCTTCGTGACGTTCGGCGTCGTCGGCAGCGTGCTCACGCTCGTCTGGATCCTGTTCGTTACGAACGCGCTCAATCTGATCGACGGCCTCGACGGCCTCGCGGCCGGCGTGACGAGCATAGCGGCCGCGACGTTGCTCGCGATCGCGCTCGGCGAGGGGCGCCTCGACGCGGCGTTCCTCTGGGCCGTGCTGCTCGGCGCCGTGGTCGGCTTCCTGCCGTACAACTTCAACCCCGCGTCGATCTTTCTCGGTGATACGGGAAGTCTCCTCCTCGGCTACCTGCTTGCCGTGTTGTCGCTTCAGTCCCTACAGAAGGGGGCCACGGCGGTCGTCGTGACGGTGCCGATCCTGGCACTCGGCCTGCCCATCATGGAGGCCGGGCTCACGCTTCTCCGGCGCACGGTGGTCTCGGGGGTCGCGTCGGTCTTCCGCGCCGATCAGGAGCACCTCCACCACCGCCTGGTCGCCGTCGGCATGAGCCATCGCGGCGCCGTGCTCAGTCTCTACGCCGTTTGCGTCGCGTTCAACGCCCTCGCGTTCGCCTCGGTCCTCGCGCAGGGCGTCGCGCAGGCGCTGCTCGTCGGTGGCGCAGTCGTGGCGTTGCTGGGGAGCGTCAGAGCACTGCGGCGTCGCTCGCAACCAGCCGCCGAGCTGTGAGGTAGGGAAGGCACGCGCGCACGACCAGCTCGCTTGCATCGTGGCGAGCGAAGCGGCGCATGCCCGCCGCGGCCTGGCCCCACGTGTCGGGCGAGGCGAGGACGTCGTCGAGGTGTGCCGCCAGCGCGGCGGAGTCCCAGGCGCGCTCGCTCACCCAGCGGGCGCCGGTCACATCCGCGAACGCGCCGGCGTTGTGCGTCTGGTGATCGAGGGCGACGGCCGTCTGCGGGACGACGAGGGTAGGCACCCCTGCCACGGCGAGCTCGGCCAGCGTGACGGCCCCCGCCGACGTGATGGCGAAATCCGCCCAGGCCAGCGTTGCCGCCATGCCAGCGACGAAGCCTTGCACATCTGCCGCGACGCCCACCGCACGATAGGACGCGCGGATGCGCGCGACGTCGCCGTCGCCCGCCAAGTGCCGCACGGTGAGCGAACGCCCCGCGCCGGCCAGCCGGCCGAGCAACTCCGGCGCAGCGCCGTCGAGGAATCGCGATCCGTACGTGCCGCCCGCCACGACAACCCGCCAGGGAACCATCGGTCGCACGGCGCGCGGCAGCGCCGCGGCCGCACGGACGATGTCGCCGCCGACGGGAATGCCCGTCACCAGCGCCGGCCGGCGCACGCGGTGCACCGTCACCTCGAAGCCGAGCAGCACCTGTCGGGCGAACGGCGCTACGAGACGGTTGCCGATGCCGAGGGCGACGTTCGACTCGTGCACCACCACGGGAATGCGAAGCGAAGCAGCCGCAAGGACGACCGGGGCCGCCGCGTAGCCGCCGAACCCGACGACGAGGTCGCCCCCTTCATGCCGGAGCACACGGCGCGCATCACGCGCGCCCGCGGCGGCCGCTGCCAGCGCGCGCAGCTTCGCCGCATACCCGACCCCGAAGAACGGTGCGGCGCGAATGCCGACGAAGCCGTATCCCTCCGCCGTGGCGAGGCGCTCCTCGAGGCCGCCGTGTGCGCCGGCGAACGTCACCAGAGCCGTAGGGTCGACCCGCCTCCAGGCCTCCGCGACGGCGAGCGCGGGATGAACATGCCCCGCCGTGCCGCCGCATGCGAGCACGATCCGTGTTCCCCCGAGGGCCCGCGTGCTAGATCTCGGCTTGCCGTCGATGCGCCGGTCCTACCACAGCGTCGCCAAAACGAGCCACGACGCGCGTACCGCCGTCGTGGTCCTCGGCGACCTTGCCCGCAGCCCCCGCATGCTCTACCACGCGCTCGCGCTCGCTGACGCCGTCGGCGACGTCGATCTGGTCGGTTACCTGGAGACGCCGCTCGACTCGGCGGTGCGAGACCACCCTCGCATCCACGTGCACCCCCTCGGGCCTCCGGTTACGCGACTGCCCCGGTCGATGTTCGTCGCCTACGGGCTCTCGCGCACTGGCGCACAATTCATCCGGCTCGCGTACGTGCTGCTCGGTCTGCCCCGCCCGCGAACGATCCTGGTGCAGAATCCGCCCGCCATCCCGACACTTGCGGTGGCCCTGCTCGCCGCGCGACTTCGTGGCGCACGCCTGATCGTCGACTGGCACAACTACGGGCACGCCATGCTGGCGCTGCGCCTCTCGCCGCGGCACCTCGTCGTCCGGCTGGCGCGCCGCTACGAGGACGGATTCGGCCGGCGGGCCGACGTGCACCTCTGCGTATCACGCGCGATGCAGCAGGACCTCGCCACGCGCGGGGTCGCCGGGCGGAGTATCCTCCTCTACGACCGCCCGGCCGCCCGCTTCGCCCCGCTCTCCGGATCCGAGCGCGCTGCGAGCCGGTCACGCATCCTGCACGATCTCGGAGTGCCGCAGCGCGGTCGCCCGCTCGCCGTCGCGGTCGCGCCCACAAGTTGGACGGCCGACGAGGACATGGGCCTCCTGCTCGATGCCGTGGGCCGCTACGATTCGGTCGCCGGAGCAGACGCCGGGCTGCCAGACTTGCTCGTGCTGCTCACAGGAACCGGCCCGCTCCGAGAGGAGTTCCTCCGACGCGCCTCCGCCGTGACGTTCGAGCACGTGCACCTCCGCGCCCGCTGGCTCGAAGCGGCAGAGTACCCGACCGCGTTGGCAGTCGCGGACCTCGGCCTGTCGCTACATCGCTCGGCATCGGGGCTCGACCTGCCGATGAAGGTGGCCGATCTCCTCGGCGCGGGCGTGCCGGTGTGTGCGCTCGGCTACGCGCCGTGCCTCGCCGAGGTCGTCCATCCCGGGCGCAACGGCGTAGTGTTCACCACCGCCGCGGAGCTGGCCACGTGCCTGAGTGAGCTGCTGCGCGATCATCAGGAGGCCGGCGGCCCGCTGGCCCGGCTGCGGGCGCACATTCTGACCGAGCGGCACGAGCGCTGGGACGAGGCATGGCGAGCCGCTGTGCAGCCGCTCTTCGGCGACGGACGACCGTGCTGACGATCGCCTTCCTGCACCCCGATCTCGGCCTCGGCGGCGCCGAGCGGTTCGTCGTGGACGCGGCACGGGCGGTCGAGCACGCGGGACATCGAGCCGTCGTCCTCACGGCGCGGCACGAACCACGCGCGACGTTCGCGTCGACGGCCGAGGGCACGCTCGACGTTCGGGTGCGCGGAGCGTGGTTGCCGTCACACCTCGCGGGGCGGGCGCGGGCGCCGTGCGCCGTTGTACGCATGGGGTGGCTCGCCCTCGCCGCCGCCCGGCTCGAGCCGGCGCCCGATGTCGTCGTGTGCCATCTCGTGGCGCACGTCGTTCCCATCCTCCGGCGCACGGCCCGAGCACCCGTCGTGTTCTACTGCCAGTACCCGGATCGGCTACTAGCGTCTCCGGGAGGAGCCGCCTATCGCGCCTACCGCGTGCCCCTCGACTGGCTCGAGGCGCGCGGCATGAGCGCTGCCGACCGCGTCGTGGTGAACAGCCGCTTTACTGCCGGCCGTTTCCGCGACGCCTTCCCACGGCACGGCGGTCCGGTGCCACTGGTCATCCATCCGGGTGTCGCCCCACTCGCCTGCCCCGACCTTCCCGAGGAGCCGGATGGGCCGCTCGTCGTGCTCGCGCTCGGGCGGTTCGATCCCCGCAAGAATGCGCGGCTCGCCATCGAGACGCTGGCCGAGCTTCGAAAGCGCATCCCTTCAGCGATGTTCGCACGTGTCCAGCTCGTGCTCGCAGGCGGCCATGACGAACGCCTGCCCGAACACCGCGAGACGCTGCGCAGCCTGGAGACCCTCGCGGTAGGGCTCGACCTCGCGGCGCACGTGACGATCCGCTGCAACCCGAGCGAGCGCGAGCGCTTGGCACTGCTCGCCGAATGCCGCTGCGTAGTCTTCCCGCCGATCGAGGAGCACTTCGGCTATGTGCCGCTCGAGGCGATGAGCGCGGGCCGACCCGTGATCGCCGTCGCGCGAGGCGGTCCTGCAGAGACCGTCGTGCATGGGGAAACGGGGCTGCTCTTCCCGCCGACGCCTGCGGCTTTCGCAGGGGCACTTGCGACCCTCCTCACCGAGCCCGCCACAGCCGCTCGCATGGGCCGGGCCGGACGGGCGCACGTTGCGGCACATTTCTCGCTCGACCGCTTCGGAAAGACCTTCACGGCACTGTTGGAGGATGCGGCGGTCAACGGGTCGCCCCGGGGGTGACGAGCCGTGACAGCGGGGTGCGACGCGGCGAATGTGCTGCAAAGCACCTGCAAGTCAAGAAGTTAGGCAGGAAGCGTGTGGTCATGCCGGGCTACAGCACCCTGAGCACCCAGCTGTGGCCCCGGAGGAGCGCAGACTGAAATCAAATTCGTGCTGGACAGCATAGGAAATACTCCCTATAGCTCCCGCCAAGGGCTACCTTCCGGGAGGCTGGATGGGCGCAACCGCAGGTCGCACGACGCTCGGGGTCATCACGTTTGCTGCCCTGGCGGCTGCGATCCTCACGCTCGGATCTAACGTGCCGGCCACGGACCCGTGCTTCCTCAACTGCAGTGGCAACGGGGTCTGCCTCAACAGCTCGAACAGCTCGGCCTGCGTCTGCGATGCCTGCTACAACGGCAGCGGGTGCGAAATCGAATGCAGCGGTCACGGGACCTGCTCGAACAGCTCGGTCTGCGTCTGCGACGACGGCTTCTCGGGCACGCAGTGCGAGACCTCGACGCCGCTCGACCTCCACATCGGCGTCGCGCCCACGAAGCTGATCGTCCTCGACAAGCCGTCGGCGAGCAAACAGAAGCTCGTCTACGTGGCCAAGGATCAGGTCGCGGGCATCACCAAGGGGGCGGGCACGGACCCCGATCAGATCAGCGTCCGGTTCGACGTGCGCTACGACGACGATGCCGCCGCGGGCACCATCGAGCTGCCGGCCGGAGCGCTGAATGGTGTCGACGGCTGGAAGGTGAACAACGCCAAGGCCGCCAAGTACGTGAACAAGGTGGCCCCGAGCGGGCCGACCTCCGCCAAGGTGGGCGTCATCAAGCCGAACAAGCTGCTCAAGCTCTCCAGCAAGGGGCTCGGAGTGCCGCCATTCGACATCGTGGGTGCCGGCGCGCCGAGCGGCAGCGTGTTCACCGCCTACTGCGTCAACAACGGCGGCGAGCGTGTCTGCCATTGCTCCGAGCTGACCGAATGCGCCTACAAGCCGCTCACGGGCGGCGGAGCGAAGCTCGTCTGTCGTGTGGGAGTGCCCGACCCGACCTGCCAGGCCCTCGAGGCCGCCGTGCCGACGTGCCCGGGTGGCGGCGCGGCGCCACCCGCCGTGTGCGCCAACGCCAGCACCTTCTGCGCAGCCCTCAACGAGTCCTGCCGTCCCTGCATCCTGTCGGGGAGTGGGAACTCGAGCTTCAACCTGGAGCAGTGCGTGAGCGCGGTCTGTTCCTTCAACTGCAGCAACTCGTCGGCCAACGACGCCTGCACGGACGGAATCATCACGGCCGGCTGCGAGGCGGAGTGCTGCGGGTTTTGATGATCACTCCCTCCCGCTCCGCGTGCGCCAGGTGACGACTCGCTCGCCGCGATAGCCACGGCGCTCGTCGACCTTCTCGAACTCGGCGGCGAAGCGGCCGTCGAGGAACATGAGACGGGTAAACGTCGAGCGCAGCAGCGTCGGCGCGCCGACGAGCACGCGGTGAAGTGGCTCGTCGATCAGCACGCCGAGCCGCGGATCGGCGGGTGCCGGGAAAGCGAACTCGCGCAGCTTGGTCGCCCCGGCAATCAGCAGCGCAGCGGGTTCGGCCTCGACGGGTGTGCCCGCACGCCGCAGGACGACCCGGCTGCTCCCGGGAGCGCCGGGGAGATAGCGGACCGCGACGAGATCGCTACCGGCGCGGTCGATCGGGCGGCCGAGCGGGCACTCCCACGCGCCGGCGCGCTCGGCGCGGCAGCGCTGCCACTCCGGCACGAGGTAGTCGTACCGCGGCGTCACGAAATGCTCGGCCGCAGCGTCCGACCGAGCCGCGGCCCACTCCTCGAGCAGCGCGGTTGCGTCGGCCTCGGGCCGGCTGAAGCGCCGGACGAGCGCGTCCTTCAGGTCGAGCGAGGAACCATTCCCCGGCGCGCTCGCGACCCAAGCGCGTAGAGGATCCCAGGCGCCGAGCCTTCGCCACGCCGACCCTCCAATCAGCTCGCTGGAGAGTACCAGGTAGACCGGCGGCGGGTCGCAGTGCGATGCTGCGAGTACGCCGTCGGCCGCCTGCGGCGAAACCTCCAGCTCGCGCACGAGCAATTCGCGCGCTCCCCCACCGTCTAGGGAAGCGATGGTGACGAGGGATTGGTACGCGACCGGGGCCTCCAGGCCCGCAGCGAGGAGCTGTCCGTAGGCGCCACTTGCATCGGTGTCGGAGCCGCACGCGAGCATGCGTAGCAGCCCTACGGATTCCGGCGGGCGGGCAAGCAGCAGGCGGCCGATCCAGTGGGGGACGCGCGTGAGCAGCGTGCTACCGTCCGCGCTCGTCCGTCGCTCAGCCACGTACTTCACCCAATGCCCGTAGTCCCACCACGTCGTCACGATGGCGTCGGGCGGCGTCGTGTCGCGAAGGCGCTCGAGCGTGTCCCACCAGGCGTCGTTCATGCGTGGGACGTAGCGCCGGCCCGCTGTCAGCCCGCGCTGCACCGGTGAGAGAACGGCCAGCGCCACCGCGACCACGAGCCCCGCCCGTAGGGTGACGCCACGAGCGCCTAGACGCGGTGGTATCATGCGCCCGAGCCAGGCATGCAGGCGGCCGAGGGTGAGGCCGAACAGTAGGCCGAACGGAGGTACCAGCAAGAGGACGAAGCGGACGCCGGCGTAGGCTTGCAACAGTGCCGAGAGGAACCACGCCACGACGAGCAGGCCTCCCGAGCGCGGCACCACCCACGGGACGCGCCGCACGGCGAGCGACACGGCAGCGGCGAATGCGAGCGGAACCGCAAGCATCGTCGTCACGGCGCGCGGCGACGAGGCAGCAGCGGTCAGCATCCAGCGATAGACGAAGATGCCGGCGAGGAACGCGACGTAGTGTCCCCACCGCCAGCCGCGACGTGGCAGTACCGCGAGTAGCAGACCGAGCCAGGCGACGAAGAAGTAGCGCTGCCCTTCGAGCAATCCCGTGATGGACCGCAAGCTCGGCGTCGCGAGCTCGCCCACCGTGGCGAGCACGTTCGGCCAGGCGAGCGACGCTGCCGGGGAAAGCGCGGCGCTCGGTGCGAGCGGCGCAAACAGCCAGGCGATCAGTCGCTGGTACTCCGCTCCCGCACCAGCCAGCATGGTTCCCACGACGCTCACGCCGACGAACGTCGCGAACACCAGTGCTGCGTCGCCGGCCCGGCGCCGCAGCGGGCCGCCCCGGCGCAGCGTGTCCAGCACGCGAAGCGCGAGGCTGGCACCGAGCCCGGTGAGCACGACGGCATAGCCAAAGATCCAGCCGCTCCACGTCGCCGCGTGCAGTGACACCACGAAGCCGGCGAGCGCGGCGTACGCCATGCGCCGATGGGTGGCGGCCGCGCGTAGCGCCGCGAGCGCGGCCCAGATCGCATACAGAGGAAGCACGACGTTCCAGACGTCGTTGTCGCTACCGACACTGCGGCTGAGGTAGAGCGGGTTCACGCCGATCACGACCGCGGCGGCGAAGCCGCCGACGGTGCCGCCGAGCGCTGCGCCGACGGCGAAGGCAGGAAGCACGCCGAGCACGCCGACGAGCACAGGGAGCCAATAGGCGGATGCCGGCAGCGGGTAGTCGGGAACGGCGAAGGTGATCAGGCGATGTAGCCCGGCGATCGCCCATACGTGCAGCGAGCGCGCGTACGGGCTCGGCCGGCCTACGGGGGCCGCGGCGAGGGCGTCCATGCAGGTGCCGCGCTCGACGCGGTCGCAGCTCTCGCCGTGCTTCACCACGTTGCGGGCGTGCCGTATCCAGAGGTAGCTGTCGTAGTCGCCGAGATAGACGTGGCGGCGCCCGTCCGCGCCGGCGTACTGGAGCTGCGCGCGCTGGCTCGGCGGAACGTTCGGGAGGGAGAGTGGCAAGACCCGCACGGCGTTGACGATCGACGCCGCGAGCAGGATCGCACCCGCGTGGGAGTACGCGCGCCCATGCATGTGCCGCGCTCAGAGCACGGAGAGGCGCGTCGTGTCCATGTTCGACGGTGACGGTCTTCAGTGCGAAGCCGCGGCGGCGGTGCGCGTGGACTCTCCGGCAAGCACCAAGTCGCGGAACTCGGGGGTAGTCACCATGAGCTCGTCATACGAACCGCAGGCGACGAGGCGACCCGCGACCAGCAACGCGATGCGGTCGCAGCTCCGCACGGTGGTGAGCCGGTGGGCGATCAGGAGCACGGTACGCTGACCCCGAAGCTCCCGCATGGCCCGCGTCACCGCGGCCTCTGTGGCGTTGTCGAGGGCCGATGTCGCCTCGTCGAGCACGAGCACGTCCGGGTCGTGATAGAGAGCGCGCGCGATGGCGAGCCGCTGCCGCTCGCCGCCCGAGAGCCGTACGCCCCGCTCACCCAACGTCGTCTCGAGCCCCGCTGGGAGCCCGGCGACCACCTCCTCGAGCTGCGCAACCCGCACGGCCTCGCGGAGCCGCGCCTCGTCGATGTCGGCGTCGGGGATGCCGAGCGCGATGTTGTGCCGCACGGGGCCATCGAGCAGGAAGATCGATTGCGGGACGTAGCCGACGCGCCGGCGCCAGGTACGCCCTTCATCACGGGCGAGATCCACGCCGTCGACTTTCACGCGGCCGCGCGACGGTGGCAGGAGCCCGATCAGCACGTCCACGAGCGTGCTCTTGCCCGCCCCGGTGTGGCCGACGAAAGCGAGGGACTCGCCGTGGACTATGGTGAGCGAGATGTCTTCGAGCGCCGCACGCTCCGTCTCGGGGTAGGTGTAGCAGACCCCATCCGCGACGATCGCGCGCCGGAACTCGAGCGGGGCTGGCGCCACCGTCTCCGGCGGGGAGAAGCCGCCGAGCAGCAGGTGGTCTTGATACAGCGCGTTGACTGCAGGTTCGGCGATCCGGAGCTCGTTCACGCGCCTCGTCAGACGGTTGGCCATCGGAATGATGCGAAGGCCCGCGTACGCGAACAGGCCGAGGAGCGGCAAGCCCTCGCTGTCGAGCCGCCCCGAGACCGCGAGTACGACGACCAACAGCGACGCCCCGCATACGAACACCGTTTCGATCAACACCGGCGGAAGCGCCTCCAGCGTGATGCCGAGATAGCCGACCGACAGCAACTTGCGCTGCTTCTCGGCGTAGTTCCGATAGAAGAAGCTCTCGCGGCCGAGCGCTTTCACCTCTTTGATGCCGCCAAGTGCCTGCTGAAGCGTCTGCAACAGCTCCAAGCCGATCTCGTGTCCGACACGGCCGTGCCGGCGGGCGAGTCGCCCGGTCGCGCGCAGCAGCAGGGCGATGAGCGCGCCGACCACGACCGCGACGAGAAGGGCGGGCGCAGGTGAGGCCGCGAGCAGCACCGCGAGGATGCCGCCGCCGACCAGCACTTCCGACAGCATCGCCCCGCTGGCATCCAACGCGGAAAGCACGGAGCTCACGCTCTGCGTCGTGTTGCGGATCAGCTCGGCCGAGTTGCGCCGAAAGTGAAACGGATATGGTGCGAGCAGGTAGCCGCGCAGCATCTCGCAGCCGAGCGCAGCGCTCGACTCTCCCGCGATCCAATGGCGGGCGTATTGCGTCGCCACCACGAGCGCGTTCTTCACGACCAGGAAACCGGCGACGAGGAGGGTGAACGCTATGACGGCTCCGCGCGGATCCAATTCGGGAAGCCAGCGGACAATGGTGCGCGCGACCGGTAGCTCGGCGATTGCCGCGGGTTCGCCGATCACCTTGACGAGCCCGTACACGGCCGCGGGCGCCGCTACCTCGAACGCGCCGGCGACCACGGCGAACACCGGGAGCAGGCCCCACCGCCAGCGCTGGTCGGGCGGCAGCATGAGCAAGCACTTGCGCAGGGTAGCGAACATCCGTCGCCCGAGCCCGGGGTGAGCTAGTCAAAGACGCCGAACTGCCAGCGGGACGTGCAGAGACTGAAGCGCGTGGCTAGCATGCTGCGAGTGTCGCACATTGTCGGGTGGCCGACCACCGTGCTCTGTCATGGTCCCTGCTTCAGGGCGCGTCCTGCTCGCGCAGATGGGAGTCCTCGATGCGGAAAACCAGGACGCGCGGATCGTTGGGGGGCCGCAGCGCCTTGGCGTCCGAGACGAACCTGAGGGCGTGGCTGCCGGGCGGAATCCTCAGCGTCCGGGCCAGTGGGATGCGGTTGCCTGAGAGGGCGAGCGTCTCCGACAGAAGATCGCCCGTGATGCGCAGCTGAGCGGGCCCGGGAAGCGCGGTGGCGAAACGCGCCTCGAACAGCGCCGTGCGCTCGCGCGCGCTGCCGTTGTCGATGGTCAGCGAGGCGGTGTGCGTGGCCCAGCGGAAGCGCACGCCCCGCTCGCTATCCGTCTCGGGACCGTGGAAGCCCGGGCCCCAGGTCAACGCCAGGGGGTTGAGCGCTTCATCCTGCCTGGCCGCCCAGGCGGGGCCGGTGTGGCGCTCGCGCAGCGTGGCGGCCAGCCGGTGGAGGTCGTAGTACCCCCAGTGCCCGCTGTCGCTCAGCAGCGGCGGCGTGTCCGCGAGCGCCTGCGTGAGGCGCGCCATGACCTCGGCTCCCTGGTCGGGCAGAACGGAGCGAGCCACGCTGATCCCGGCAAAACCGGCGATCGCCAGCGTCTCGACCAGCCGGTCCGGCGCGCGCGCGAGCATCTCCTCCTGCAACGCGTCCTCGGCGCGACCCGGCCACTCGAAGATCAGCGCGCGCGGCGGGATCGCCCCCTCCAGGGCGCGCAGGAAGCCGGGGTCGCGATCATAGGGTGTTTCCCCGCGGGTGCATGCGCTCCAGAAGGTCGTCGTCACGCGGTCGGGCAGCGTGGGAAGGCGGCGAAGCACCGCGCCCGCCGGCGGGTGCAGGTAGAAGAGATCGAGTCCCTCCCCCCGGCGGTCCACGATCGACTTCAAGTAGGCGGGGTCGACCCGGAACCGCAGCGGCAGCCACTCGAGGCTGCAGCCGTCCACCAGGATCTTGGTGACCACCCCGGACCGGCGCGAAAAACCGAGGGGGAGCCGGCTACGAAAGGGCCGCTCCTCGTGTATCTCGCCGTGCATCTCGCGCTCGGCGAAGATGTCCGGCTCGGGCGAGTAGAGCCAGGGCGCGTAGCTGAGGACATTGCGGGCCAGTAGGTTGTGCTCGAGGTAGCGCGCGCGGCTCGATCCGGCCGACAGGATGGCGATCTGGACCACCAGGGTGGCGCCCACCGCCCGCACCGCCCATCGCTCGGGCCACGGACACTCGACGATCGCCCAGGCGAAGAGTGGGATCACCCAGACCACGTAGCGCAGGACGCCGGCGGCTCCTCCGTTCCAGTTGGGCGTCGACGCGCACACCGCGATCATCGCCAGGGCCGTGCCGACCACACCCAGCGCACGCCAGTTGCGCCGTCGGGTCAGGGGAACGGTCGCCACCA
>Ga0187893_10004961_pt1 | contig 24535 bp, 32 predicted proteins | sample MA1701074metaG_FD_139574 | JGI IMG/M metagenome (GOLD analysis project Ga0187893, IMG submission 139574) | White microbial mat communities from a basaltic lava cave in the Kipuka Kanohina Cave System on the Island of Hawaii, USA - MA170107-4 metaG ...
CACCATCGTCGTCAGCCGGGCCGGTCGCACCGCCAGCAAGGGGCTCTCGCGCTGCCTCGAGCTGTTGGGGCAGGTGCACGCCCCAGTGGCCGGCGTGGTCCTCAACGGCGCCGCCCGCGGACTTGCCTCACGCGGCTCGGCGAAGCACCACCAGCGGGCGGACGAGGCGGCGACGTCCAAGGCGTGACCCGGGTCGCTCCCGAGGCGGCGGCGTGGCACGCGGCGCCGGATGGCCTGGCCGGGGCCGGCGGCGAGGGCCTCCTCCTTCGATCGCTAGGGTCGGGGGGACCCGCTGCCAGGCGGCGGTGTCGTGCGTCCGACGGAGGTGGCCATGTCCCTTCTCAAGCGGTTCGTGAAGCTCGCCGGATTCCTGGTCGTCGCCCTGGGAGTGGCCAGCGCCCGTCTGATCGTCCGACCGGGCCGCAACCCGGTGTGGTCGAACCCGAGGGAGGACCAGGGCCTCGACTACGAGGACGTCCAGTTCTCCTCCCAGGACGGCGTGCCCCTGGCCGGCTGGTTCATCTCGTGCGCGGGGGCGGGCAAGGCGCCGACGATCGTGTTCCTCCACGGTTGGCCCTGGTGCCGCATGGGAACACGGGCCAGCTCGCCGCTCAACGACCTGCCCAGGAGCAAGCCCGTGCACCTGCTCCCCCTGGCCAGGGCGTACCACGACGCCGGCTACCACGTGCTCATGTACGACGCCAGCAGTTTCGGCGACAGCGGCCGGCGGGGCGTCTACACCAGCGGCTGGCTGGAGGCCCGCGACTTCCTAGGGGCGCTGAGCTGGCTCGGCGGCCGGGAAGAGGTCGACCAGGACCGGATCGGGACGATCGGCTTCTCGATGGGCGGGACCACCCTGACCTTCGCCCTGCCCCAGACCGACCGGGTGAAGGCCGCCATCTCCATCCAGCCGACCACGCCCGCGGTGTTCACCCCCCGCTACGGGCGTGACCTGCTCGGTCCCCTCCAGACCCTGACCGGCCCCATCGCCGAGCTGTGTTACCGCCTGGCGGGCGGGCCGTCCCTCAACTTCATCCGCCCCGCATACGCCGCCGCCGGGTGCCGGTCGCCCATCCTGTTCGTCCAGAGCCGGGGCGACCGCTGGGGGAGCGTCGAGGACGTGCAGGCGATGGCGGACGCCGCGCCCGGCGCCGTCGAGCCGCTCTTCCTCGACCTGCCTGACCGCTTCGCCGGGTACGTCTACATGGTCGAGCACCCGCAGATCTCCCTGGACTTCTTCGCCCAGCACCTGGGTTGAGCCGGCGCGCACGCGCGGTGCGTCACCGCCCGACGGCGACGTTCCAAGCCCGGACTCGCCACGCAGTTACGAGCCCGTTCTGCACGTAGGGGTCCACCCGGGCGAACCGCTCCGCCGCCTTCGCGTCGTCGCCCGTGAACACGAAGACGGCGCCGTCGGCGGGCTCGGCGAGCGCGCCCGCCATGAGGAGCTCACCACGGGCGTGCGCGCTGCGAGCCAGCGCGAGGTGCGCCTCCCGGTACGGCGCCCGCCGCTCGAGGATGTTCTCGACGTAGTCGTAGAAGAGCAGCCAGTGCACCGTTGGTTACCGGGGGCCGTCGCTGGTACTCCACACCATTACGGTCGCGAACGTAGTCGGGGGAGGCCGCCGTAGCGCCCGGGCCGCGGGCCGGGCCAGAATGGCGGTCATGACCAAGCGGGCGTTCATAACGGGGATCACGGGGCAGGATGGCTCCCACCTCGCTGAGTTCCTCCTGGAGCGGGGCTACGAGGTCATCGGCCTCATGCGGCGGACCAGCACCATGACCTTCGAGCGGATCGCCCACATCCAGGACCAGTTGACGCTGGTGCGGGGCGACCTGCTGGACGAGGCCTCGATGATCAACGTGCTATCGCGGCACCGGCCGACGGAGGTCTACAACCTGGCGGCCCAGTCCTTCGTGCAGACGTCGTTCGAGCAGCCCGTCCTCACCGGGGAGGTCACGGCGCTGGGCGTCACCCGCCTGCTGGACGCCATCCGCATCGTGGACCCGTCCATCCGCTTCTACCAGGCGAGCACCAGCGAACTCTTCGGCAAGGCCCAGGAGACACCGCAGTCGGAAACGACCCCCTTCTACCCCCGCAGCCCGTACGGCGTGGCCAAGCTCTACGGCCACTGGATCACCGTCAACTACCGGGAGAGCTACGGCCTGCACGCCTCCTCCGGGATCCTGTTCAACCACGAAGGCCCCCGGCGCGGCCTCGAGTTCTCCACCCGCAAGATCTCCGACGGGGTGGCCCGCATCGTCAACGGCAAGACTCACGAGCTGCGGCTGGGCAACCTGGAGGCGCGGCGGGACTGGGGTTTCGCCGGCGACTACGTCGAAGCGATGTGGCTGATGCTCCAGCAGGACTCGCCCGACGATTACGTGATCGCCACCGGCGAGACCCGTTCGGTCCGGGAGTTCTGCGATGTGGCTTTCCGCCACGTCGGGCTGGATTATCGCGAGCACGTGGTGCAGGACGAGCAGTTCTTCCGCCCGGCCGAAGTCGACCTCCTGGTCGGCGACGCGTCCAAGGCGCGGGAGAAGCTCGGGTGGACGGCCCAGACCAATTTCCACGATCTGGTGGCCCTCATGGTCGACGCCGACCTGGCCCGCATGGCTTGACGCCGGGCCGCTTCGTCCGTCCTCGGCGGGGCGCCGCCGGGCGCGACGCGGGGTTCGACTGCTCTTGACCGGCCGGGCCGAAAGGAGTAGAAGCGACCTGTAGGAGTCGCGCGCGGTTCGACACACAGCCGCAACACTTTCGCCGAGGTGCGACGATGAGGAGCCGAGAGTTGTACGCCGACGCCACCGCGCTGGCTGAGCCAGCAGAGGATCGGGCGCTGTCCGCCGACGTGTTCGTGCTGGAGTGGGCGGTGGCGACCGAGCCTCAGGTCGAGGTCCCGCCCGCCCCTGAGCGGTGGCGAAACGAGGCACTGGCCGGCGGTTTCGAGAGCTGAGCCCGCGGACGCCGGCCGCGGCCGTCCGGTCGCCGGCGGGCGGATCGCCGGCGGGGATGGCGGCGCCGCCGCCATGGCGGCAATCAAGGCCAACCCGCCCGACCTCCTGCTGCTCGACGTCATGCTGCCGGCTGAGGACGGGCTCCAAGTCCTCACCAAGCTGCGGCAGGAGAGCGATGTGGCGGTGATCCTCCTGACCGGTCGCGACGCGGAGGCCGACCGGGTGCAGGGCCTCAAGCTGGGCGCCGACGACTATGTGGTGAAGCCCTTCTCGCCGGCGGAGATCGCCGCCCGGATCGCCACGGTCCTGCGCCGGGTGCGCCCGGCGCCGTCGACGCCGTCGACGCGGCTGGAGTTCGAGGGCCTGACCATCGACCGGGCGACGCGCGAAGTGCCGGTGAGGGGCCAGCCGGTCACGACCACAGCCAAGGAGTTCGACCTCCTCGCCTTCCTCGCCTCGTCGCCGCGACAGGTCTTCTCCCGCGAGCAACTGCTCGAGCAAGTATGGCGGTGTCGTCGGCCTGGCAGAGCTCGGACACCGTCACCGAGCACATCCGCCGCCTGCGCAAACGCATCGAGGACGATCCCGAGCATGGCCCCTGGATCACCACCGTCTGGAGCGTCGGCTACCGCTTCGAGCCGTAGGCTGGACGCCTGGCCTCGTCATCCGGCTGGGTCTCGGCTGGGTCGGCGCGGTCTCAGGGATGGCTCAGGGTTATCCCCGATTGCCGCGATCTAGCCTGGTGGCGGACCATATGCAGGTTCCGTTCCAAGGAGAGGTGTCATGGCGCGCAAGAACAAGACCCCGAAGGCTGGTGGCCCCACCCCGACTCCGGACATCGAGGACAAGGCCAAGAACCGCAGGCGGGGGCTGATCCTGGCCATCGCCGCCCTTCCTGTGCTGGGTCTCTTCTACGCGACCCTGCTGTACTGGTCCAACCCCCACACGCCGGGCACACAGTTGCGCATCGACCAGTTCATCACCCTCCTGCGCCAGGGCAGGATCCAGTCGGCGACCATCCTCGAGACCGACAACCGCATCACCGGCAAGTACGACCGGGGCAACTACTGGATCACGGTCGGCAGCCGGGAGACGATCTTCAGCCGCCTGACCTCCGCCATGGAGGACGCAGGCGTCGCCTACAAGGTTCAGCAGCAGCCGCTGAAGAACCTCATTATCCCTGCTTCCATGCTGCTCCCCGCCCTCATCATCGTGGACGGCCTGTTCATTCTCTTCCTCGTCATGCGGCCCGGCGGCGCCGACGGCATGGGCTTCGGGAAATCCAAGGCCAAACGGCTCGCCGTCGGCGAGTCGAAGATCACCTTCGCTGACGTGGCGGGGGTGGACGAAGCGATCGAGGAGTTGGCCGAAGTCCGGGATTACCTCGGCTCGCCCGACAAGTTCCTCGCCATGGGCGCGTCCGTCCCCAAGGGCATCCTCCTGACCGGCCCCCCGGGCTGCGGGAAGACGCTGCTGGCCCGGGCCCTGGCCGGCGAGGCCAACGTGCCCTTCTTCACCATTTCGGGCTCGGACTTCGTCGAGATCTTCGTGGGCGTGGGCGCCGCCCGCATCCGTGACTTCTTCGCCGTCGCCAAGCAAGCCGCTCCGTGCATCGTCTTCATCGACGAGCTCGACGCCGTCGGCCGCAGCCGCCAGGCCATGGCCGTGGGGGGCCAGGACGAGCGGGAGGCCACCCTCAACCAGCTCCTGGTCGAGATGGACGGCTTCGACGCCGGCAGCGGCGTGGTCGTCCTCGCCGCCACCAACCGTCCCGACATCCTCGACTCCGCCCTCCTGCGGCCGGGCCGGTTCGACCGCCGGGTCGGCGTCGACCGGGCCGATGTCCGCGGCCGGGAAGCGATCCTCAAGATCCACTCCCGGGGCAAGCCCATGGGCGAGGACGTGGACGTGGCCGCCGTCGCCAAGCGCACCGTCGGGTTCAGCGGGGCCGACCTGGCCAACGTGGTGAACGAGGCCGCGCTGCTGGCCGCCCGCCGGGGCACGAACACCATCAGCCAGCGGCTGATCGTCGAGGCGATCGAGCGGGTCGTGGCCGGGCCGGAGAAGAAGAGCCGCATCCTCTCGCCGCAAGACCGGTCCCGCATCGCGTACCACGAGGCGGGGCACGCCGTCGTCTCGACCGCCCTCCCCGGCTGCGACCGGGTCGGCAAGCTGTCGATCGTGGCTCGCGGCCACGGGGGCGGCTTCACCTGGATGGTCCCCGAAGGCGACCAGGTGACCGTCACCCGCTCCCAGTTGCTCGACCGCATCGCCTCGCTGCTGGGCGGTCGGGCCGCCGAGCGGGTGGTCACCGGCGAGGTGTCCTCCGGGGCGACCGCCGACCTGGAGCACGCCGTGCAGTTGGCGCGACGGATGATCGCCGACTTCGGCATGTCGACCAGCCTGGGCCCCTACATCGTCAAGCCGTTCACCGACGGATACCAGGGCCAGATGGGCCTGGGCTACTCCGAGCGCATCGCCTCGGAGATCGACCAGGAGATCCAGAACATCCTGAACGACGCCGAGGAGCGGGCCACGGCGGCCCTGGCCGCCAACCGCGGCGCGTTCGAGCGGCTCGCCACCACGCTCATCGAGGTCGAAACCCTGGAGGACGAGGCGCTCGACGAGCTGCTCCTGCCCATCTCCTCCACGGGCGAGATGGATACGGTCGCCACCGCCCACGCCTGACCGCCTGCGTCCCTCAGGGGCGCCCAGAACCTCGTCTGGCCCGGGTCTCACCCCAACTGGCCTGCGCAGAATCGCCAATCTGGCGGTTTCGTGCAGGCCAGAACGCCGCCGTCGCCGACCGGGAGCCGGGGGATCTTTCGAAAGGCCGCTCAGCGGCCGCCCAGCGCCGCCTGTCCGGTCATGCGCTGGCCGCCCCGCGACCACACCAAGTCGACGGTGTCGCCCGGCTTGTGGGCGCGGATGGCGGCGCCGAGCTCCTCGGACGAGCTGATCGTCCGGCTGCCCACCGACGTGATCACGTCGCCCGTGCGCAGGCCCGCCCGGGCGGCGGCCGAGCCGGCCTCGACCGACGTGATGTAGGCGCCGGAGGTGGTCCCCAGGCCGAGCCCGGCGGCGGAGGTGGGATCGAGCGTCTGCGAACCGACGCCGAGGTATGCGCCCGCGCCGGTCGCGGGGGGCGGCGTTCCCGTGCGGATGGCTTCGATCAGCGGCTTGGCCTTGTCGATGGCGATGGCGAAGCCGATGTTCTGGGCGTCGCCCGCGACGGCGGTGTTGATGCCGACGACCTGCCCCGCGGCGTTCACCAGCGGCCCGCCCGAATTGCCCGGGTTGATGGCCGCGTCCGTCTGGATCAGGCCCGTCAGGTTGTCGTTGCTGTCCGATATCGAACGGTTGAGGGCCGACACGATCCCTTCGGTGACGGTGAGCCCGCCGTCGAGGTCGAGGGCGTTGCCGATGGCGATGACGTCGTCGCCCACCTTGAGGGCGCCGGAGTCGCCGAGTTCGACGATCTTGAGCCCGCTGGCGTCGCGAATCTTGAGCAGGGCGACGTCCTGGGCGTTGTTGGCGCCGACGAGATCGGCCGCCCGCCAGTTCGACTCGCCCTCGAGGCGCACTTCGATGGTCGACGCGCCGGCGACGACGTGGGCGTTGGTCAGGACCTCACCGTCCTCGGTCAGCACCATGCCGGTGCCCGCGCCGCTCGTCGGGAAGAAGCGGCCGCGGCGCAACGCCTGGGTGCGGATCGACACAACGCCCGGTTCGACCTTGGCGAGGATGCCCTGGATGTCCTCGGGCTTGGCGATGGAGCTGGTGTTGCCCCCGGAGGGCCCGGTGGTCGACTGCTCTGTGGTCGACTGCACGGCGGCGGGACGGTCGCCGGCCACCTGGGTCGCCACGACCGCGCCGGACACCCCGCCGCCAAGGAGGGCGGCGATGACCACCAGGGCCGTGCGAGCTCCGCCGGCGCGCCGGGTAGCGCCCGGCGACGGTGCGGAATGGGGCCCGCGGGGCGAGGGCGGCGCCTCCGGCGAAGGCTCCACGAAGATCGGCCGCGTCGGGTCCTCCGGTTGGGTCGGCGCTGATGACCACACCGTGTTCGTCTCCATGTTTGTAGCCAACCTCGCCTCTCTGTGAGTTCCCTGTGAGGAGCCCCGGTTGCTTCTGTGAAGAAGAAACAGCCGCTTGGGGTACAGATCCTCCTGTCCATGTCACTACCCGTATGGAGGTTGCACGATGCCCGACGTCTTCGCCCTGCTCAGCGACGATCACCGCACGGTCGAGGCACTCTTTCAGCAGTACGCCCAGTCGCCAGACCCGGCAGTCGCCCAGCGGATCTGCGACGAGCTCACCATCCACGCGGTCGTCGGGGAGGAGCTGATGTACCCGCTGCTGGCCTCCAAGGTGAAGATGGCTCTGGCCGAGGAGGCCCGCCGGGAGCACGAGGAAGCGAAGGGCCTGATCACCCAGATCGAAGCGGGCGTGGGCGCAGGCCGCGATATCGGCGACCTCGTGGCGGCGTTGGAGAAGGCCGTCCGCCACCACGTCCAGGAGGAGGAGTCCCAAGTCTTCCCCGCCATGCGTGAGGTGCTGCCGTCACTCACGGCCGAGATGGGGGACGACGTCGTCCTCCGTCGCCAAGAGCTGCACGAGCAGATGGCGGAGGTCCGGAGCGGGGGGCAGAGCGCGGCGGTGGTGGGCCACAAGCTGCTGTGAGGAGCTGATCGTGCCGGCCTTCGGCCGGCGCTCAGGCCGCCGGCACGGCGAAGCCGGATCGGCGGCCGTCCTGCGGGGGGCAGCGCCCCCCGCAGCCCCACGGGGTTCTCATCCGTCGATGGTCGCCCCGCCAGGGGCGGTGGGGGATCTGTGATCGCCCGGGGCTGAGGTCCGTAGGCGGGCGAGGGCGATCGGGCGGGGATCGCCGGCCGCCGCCAGATCGCGGACGATCAGCAGGCCGGCCAGCGCGTCTGACGGACCGGTGGCGATGCGCTCGCGGCGACGAGCGTTTGCCGGGGCGGCGCCGGGGTAGGCTTGGGCGCCTGGTGGACGAGACCAACCGTCCGTCGCGGCCGATCGGCGACCGCGTGAACCTCGCCCTGTACGCGCTCGGCCTGCTCGGGCTGGCGCTGGTGACGCTCGAGGTCCGTGCCGGCGGCCGGGGCGTCGAGCAGGTCCAGGTCTCGCCGCCGCGCATCGTGACGCCGAGCGTGCCGCGCGCCGGTCCCGAGGCCGCGACGCCGGCGCCGGTCCCGGAGACCGCTGCCGGCGCAGCTGAGGCGGCCCCCCCTCGCGCCGAGGACACGCCGGTCGCCGCCGGCTTCGCCGCGGGCGCCGCCCCGCCGCCGGCTCCGGTGACGCCCACGCCGGCCGGCGATCCTGTCCCGTCCGGGTCGCCGATCAACCTGTTGCCGCCGTCACAGTCGCCGCTGGGCCAACCTCTGGCCCCTCCCGCGCCGGTCGCTCCCGCGTCCGGCGCCCCGGTTGTGCGCCCGTTCCCCGGTCCGGCCCCGGCCCCAAGACCGCCAGTCCCGCCGGCCCCGGCCCCGCCGGCCCCCGTGGCGATCGAGCCGCCGCCGCCGCTGGTGATCCCGGCGCCGGACATCCCGGCCCCGGCCGCGCCGGGGTCGATCGTCGTCCCGCGCCCGTAGCCGGGACGGCCGCTACGGCTTGCGGTCGCGCATGTCGCCGACAGCCTTGGCGAGGGCGTCCGCGTCAAGGATGTCGGCCATCACGCCGATCTGCTCCTCCCACACGTCCTCGGGCACGCCGCGGCGGACGTTCTCCTCGAGCACGTGGTACACGTCGAGGCCCAACTGGGCCCCTGCCAAAGCCCCTGCATAGGCCGGGTCGCCCAGCACCACCGTCTCGGCTGCGATCTCGGCTGCCTCCGGGTCGGGGGCGCCGAGCAGCACGAGCAGCTCAGCGGTGCCGTGGGTGTTGGCCAGCCGGGAGATCGCCTCCTGGCTCTGCAGGTCCATGGCGCCAGAGGCCGTTCAGACGAAGCACTCCGTGGCGACGAACACCACGTCGCCCCCGGCGGCGGCGGCGACCGCGGCGATGGCGGGGCCGGAGATCCCGTCCCGTTCGCCCAGCGCCACGACCTTCTTGCCTGCGAGCATCCTGCTACTCACCTCCTCGGGACGAAAGCTGGGCCAGATGACCGTCGACCCACTTCCGAAGCTCACCGGCGGTGACGTCGCCGCTGGTGAGGCGGTCGACCTCCTCGCCGTCCCGGAAGAGGAGGAACGCGGGCAGGCCCATGATCTTGTACTCCATGCAGAGCCGGCGGTTCTTGGGCGCTTCGAGCTTGACGACCTTCATGTCGGCGGTGCGCTCGTCAGCCAGCTTCTCCACGTCGGGCATCATGGCGATGCATGGTTGGCACGAGGGTCCCCAAACGTCGACCAGCGTGACGCCCTCGGCGATGGTCTCGGACCAGGTTTCCTTGGTGACTTCGTTCACTCAGTCCTCCGTTGACTGATTGCGTTGGAGCAGGACGCTCATCCCGTCGGACAACTGGCTCATCCGTCCGAGGAACAGGCTCCCCTTGGCCAGGAGCATTACCCGTTCTGCTGTTCCGGAAGTCAGGCGCTCGACGGCGTGGGGGAGGTAGCAGACCGCGGAGGCGAGGTGCCCCTGGGTGGGGGAGTACCCGGGCATGCCCTTGTCCTTGACGAACGTGGGGATCTCGCTGCGGTCGAAATCGCCGCGGCGGGCGGCCAGGGCGGCGATGGTCTTGTAGTTCCGGTCGGGGACGTTGCCCGACCCCTGCGGTTCGGTGATCTCGGGGTTGTGCAGCTCGGTGGCGAAGTCGTCCACGTCACGAGTGGACAGGCCGTGGCGCGCGAGGGGCTCGATGGCGAGCGCCTCCATGATCTGCGGGGCGGCGCCGCCGGCGGCGACGCGATGGCGGCCCACCACGTCCAGCCGGATGCGAGGCGAGGCGCCGTCGTCCCGCTGGATGAGGGCGGCGGCGCCGCCCAGCACGTCCTCCATGACCGGCATGTCGTGGGACAGGTGCCCCTGGAACTTCATGCCCAACTTGGCCAGCGACCCGCCCGCCACGATGGCGACCCGCTCGAACACGCCGGACGACACCAAGCTGCCGGCTATGACGATGGAGGGGATGGCGGCGGCGCAGAAGTCCTTGACGTCGGCGCCGGACGCCTCGCTGAGGCCGCACAGGCCGGCCACCGCCTTGGCGAGGTTGCCGCCGCCCCGCTGGTAGCGGTCGCCGATGGCCTCCTCGCCGCACCCGATGACGTAGTCGATCGAGGCCGGGTCGATCCCCTTCCGGTCAAGGAGGTGGAGCAGGGCCAGGCTGGCCGTCACCTTGCAGGAGAGGTTCTCCAGCAGCACGTGAGCGGCCAGGGACGCGTCGTCGAGCTGGCCGCTGCGCATCGCCCCCACCAGCTCGCCCCTCGCGTTGTGCAGGGGTAGGGCGCCCCGTTCCGCGGCCGCCGCTTCCACGTCGCCGGTCGCCTTGTCGATGCGGTCGAGGTGGAGCGACTTGGCCAGCGGGCGCCCTTCGAGCGACGACACGGCCCGCGCGCCGGCCTCGGGCGAGACGGTGAGGAGGCTGAACTCGTCGGCCGCGGCCAGCAGGCCGAGCGCCTCCCACTCAGGGAAGATCTCACCGTACGGGGCGCTCCGCTGAGCCTCGCCAGCGTCGCCGGCGCCGAACCACGGGCGGTCGGGCAGGTCGCGGGGGTGCAGCGCGCCCAAGTACGCCTGGTGCGGAGCGTAGGCGACGGCCTCGTCGAAGCTGCGCAGGGACGCCAGGAACTTCTGTTCGGCTCCCGGGTCCTTGGCGAGCACACGGGACGGCTTGGAGCCGTGCCGCGCCAGCCCCGGCACGTGCGCCAGCACTTGGGTGGCGGCCCCCACGACGACGGGGTTCGGAGGTTCAGACACGGCTAGCAGTATGGGCCAGATGCACTCCCTTCTCCGATTCGGCGCCCCGCGCCCGGAGCGGCCTCCCGGGTCGGCGCGTGCCCGGTGCGCGAATGCGCCGGCCTGCCATGCGTCGAATCTCAGTAAATGGCGGCGACATCTAGTCGCAACGACTCTCGCTTCAGAGGTCACCCGAAGGGTGGGGAACGACCAACTGAGTGAGCACGGTCAGCCACTGGTGGAGGAAGTCGCAACGATCGGGTGACAAGAGGATGACAAGAGATGGTCTCCGTCTAACCGCTCCGGCTGACCGGGAGAAGTCGTCCCGCCGCTCGGGCCACCCGCCCCGAGAAGTGGATCCACGCGTCCGCCGGGCTGTCGGCGAAACCCGGGTCGTCGATGAAACCCGTGGCCGCGAAGCGGTAGTCCTGGCCGTGGCGGACGATGTGGACGGCGTCGCCGGTGCGCAGGCCGGCCGCCTCCAGCGCGCGCCCGAGGTCGGCCTTGGTCAGCTCAACGCCCGAGTTGCTCGGCGGCCACCGCAGCTCGTTCGAGGTCGCCGGCGGCCCCGGTCAGCAGGGCGTTCAGTTCGTTGGCGCCCGGCCCCACGATCGCCACGTGGTTGTCGATGGCCTTGACCCCCTCGGCGATGTTGGTCAGGGTGTCGCCGATGTGGGAGAGCATCTGGGTGAGCTTGATGAGGAAGAAGCAGACCACCGCCACCAGAACGGCGATCTCGGCGACGGTCAGGACGACCCGGAGCGTCACGACCTGCTCGCCGCGGCCGTGCCGAGGACGTCGGCATGGGTCTGCACTTCGCTTCCCAGCGCGCCGGCCAAGCGGACCGTGTCGTTGAGCATCCAGGTGCTGGCCGTCTGAGCGGCGACCACCTTGGCCTCCTCCCAGATGTCGTCCACCGCGTTCTGGATGTCTTTCACCAGGATGGTGAGGAACCCGAGAAGGAGGATCACCGCCGAGATCACCACCGCGCCGAGGCCGAGGGTGATCCACCAGAACTGCACATGCTCGGTGGCTACGTCTGCGAACGTCATTCGCCCACCAGCGCCTTTCGTGCTGCGACCGCGTGGTCGACGATGAGAACCAGGTTGTCGTTGACCTTGCCGACCGCCGGAACCGCCGCCGTGTTCACCTTGATCTCCTGCACCTCGGCGAGGATGCCCTGGGCCTGGACACCGATCCTCCGGGCGAGCGAAAGGATCCAGCCGACCAGCATCACCACGACCACGATGACGGCGGACGCAACCACATAACCGACGTACCAGCCGGTCAGAGCTACTGCCATTGACAACCTCCTGGGGGTGGTTGGCGGGACGCTAAAGCATTGTCGCGCGCCGGTCAACGGCTCCGATTGGGTGATTGGTGCAGCTACCAGACTTAGTCACATAGTGAGCCTGCACACACGTACTTGCACGCGTTCCCTACTGACACGGGCTCGGAAACCAGCCAAGGTGTAGGAGTCCGCCTTGTGCGGGCGCTCCTTCGACCCATCCGAGCTCAAGGGGGGATTCGGCCACGGTGGCAGCAGAACCGGTCATCCACATTCTCTGGATCAACGCAGGACTCAGCTGTGACGGCGATTCGGTGGCCCTCACCGCCGCGACGCAGCCCAGCATCGAGGAGATCGCGCTCCAGGCCCTGCCCGGCCTGCCGAAGATCGCAGTGCACTGGCCCTTGATCGACTACGAATGCGGTCCGGTCGGCGGGGCCGACGACTTCATCGAGTGGTTCTTCAAGGCGGAACGAGGGGAACTGGAGCCGTTCGTGCTCGTCGTCGAGGGGTCGATCCCCAACGAGGCCATCAAGCGCGAGGGCTACTGGTGCGGCTTCGGCGACAACCCGGCCACCGGCCAGCCGATGACCACGAGCGAATGGCTGGACCGGCTCGCGCCCAAGGCCACCGCCATCCTCGCCGTCGGCACCTGCGCCACCTACGGCGGCATGCACGCCATGTCCGGCAACCCCACGGGCGCCATGGGCGTGGCCGACTACCTGGGCTGGAGCTGGAAGTCCAAGGCGGGCCTGCCCATCGTCAACGTCCCGGGTTGCCCGATCCACCCGGACAACCTCTCGGAGACGATCCTCTACCTGCTGTACATGGCCACCGGCCAGGCGCCGCTGATCCCCCTCGACGAAGCGCTGCGGCCGGCGTGGCTCTTCGGCAACACCGTGCACGAGGGCTGCGACCGGGCCGGCTACTACGAGCAGGGCGACTTCGCCACCGAGTACGGGTCGCCCAAGTGCATCGTGAAGCTGGGCTGCTGGGGCCCGGTGGTCAAGTGCAACGTCCCCAAGCGTGGCTGGGTCAACGGCGTCGGCGGCTGCCCCAACGTGGGCGGCATCTGCATCGGCTGCACCATGCCTGGCTTCCCCGACAAGTTCATGCCGTTCATGGACGAGCCTCCGGGCGGCAAGGTCTCGACCGCCGCCTCCGGGCTGTACGGCTCGATCATCCGCGGCCTGCGCGACATCACCGCCAAGACCGTCGACACCGAACCCAAGTGGCGTTCCAAAGGCCAGAAGCTGCTCACCGGTTACCGGGGCGAGTGGCAGTAACGGAGGGGAGAAAGACACTATGCCGACCAAGACACGGGCCGCGGGCGGGAACCTCGTGGAGATGGCCTGGGACCCGATCACCCGGATCGTGGGCAGCCTGGGCATCTACACCAAGATCGACTTCGGGAAGGGGCAGGTGGCCGAGTGCCACGCCACGTCGTCGATCTTCCGGGGCTACAGCATCTTCATGAAGGGCAAGGACCCGCGCGACGCCCACTTCATCACGAGCCGGATCTGCGGGATCTGTGGCGACAACCACTGCACCTGCTCGGTGTACGCCCAGCAGATGGCGTACGGCGTCTCGCCGCCGCACCTCGGTGAGCAGATCGTCAACCTGGGCGAGGCGGCCGAGTACATGTTCGACCACAACATCTTCCAGGAGAACCTGGTCGGGGTCGACTTCTGCGAGAAGATGATCGCCGAGACCAACCCCGGTGTGCTCGAGCTGGCCGAGCAGACGGAGGCCCCGCACGCCGCCGAGCACGGCTACGCCACCATCGCCGACATCATGCGGTCGCTCAACCCGTTCTCGGGTGAGTTCTACCGCGAGGCGCTCGCCGTCTCCCGGTGGACGCGGGAGATGTTCTGCCTCATGGAGGGGCGCCACGTGCACCCGTCCACCCTGTACCCCGGCGGCGTCGGGACCACTGCGACGATCCAGCTCTTCACCGACTATTACGCCCGCCTCATGCGGTACGTCGAGTTCATGAAGAAGGTCGTCCCGCTGCACGACGACCTGTTCGACTTCATCTACGAGGCCATGCCCGGCTACGAGGAAGTCGGCCGCCGGCGCATCCTCCTCGGCTGCTGGGGCGCCTTCCAGGACCCCGAGGTCTGCAACTTCAACTACCGCGACATGACCGAGTGGGGCCGCGCCATGGGCGTCACCCCGGGTGTGGTCGTCGACGGCAAGCTGGTCACCAACGACCTGGTCACCATCAACCTCGGCATCCGCATCCTGCTCGGCCACTCCTTCTACAAGGATTGGGACGGCGAGCCGATGTTCGTCGAGCGCGACCCCCTGGGCAACCCGGTGGACCGCCGCCAGCCCTGGAACCAGCACACCATCCCCATGCCGCAGAAGCGGGACTGGGACGGGAACTACAGCTGGGTCATGGCCCCCCGCTGGTTCGACGGCAAGGACCACCTCGCCCTCGACACCGGCGGCGGCCCCATCGCCCGCCTGTGGTCGACGGCGCTCTCGGGCATCGTCAACACCAACTTCCTGAAGGCGACGGGCAAGGGCGTCCAGATCCACCTGCCCCGCACCGCCCTCAAGCCCGAGGTGACCTTCGAGTGGAAGTGCCCGAAGTGGTCCAACGCCATCGAGCGTGACCGGGCCCGCACGTACTTCCAGGCCTACGCCGCCGCGGCGGCGCTGGACTTCATCGAGAAGGCGCTGACGGAGGTCAAGGCCGGGCACACGCAGACGTGGACCCCGTTCGAGGTGCCCGACGAGGCGATCGGCTGCGGGTTCACGGAGGCGGTCCGTGGCGTGCTCTCCCACCACTTGGTGATCAAGGGCGGGAAGATCGCCAACTACCACCCGTACCCGCCGACTCCCTGGAACGGCAACCCGCGGGACATCTACGGGACTCCCGGTCCGTACGAGGACGCGGTGCAGAACACGCCGATCTTCGAGGAGAACGATCGCGATCACTTCAAGGGGATCGACATCATGCGGGCGGTCCGCAGCTTCGACCCGTGCCTGCCGTGCGGCGTGCACATGTACCTCGGCAAGGGCAAGGTCCTACACAAGCTGCACAGCCCGACCCAGGTGCCCGACCCAGAAGAAGAGTGAGTTCGCCCCAGCGGAACATGCGAGCGGTGGGCGACCGCATCGAGCAGCTCGTCGGTGAGCTTCGTTCCGGGCTGGACCCGGTGACGTGGCGGCGCGTCGAGGAGGCGCTTTCGCTCGTCACCGACCTGTACGGGGCGGGCTTGGCTGTGATCGTCCGTGAGGCCGGGTCTTCGGTGGTGACCCGGCTTCTCGACGACGAGCTGGTCGCCAGCCTGCTCGTGGTGCACGGCCTGCACCCCCACGATCTGGCGGCGCGGGTCCAGAAGGCGCTGCACGACGTCCGTCCCTACCTGGGCTCGCACGGCGGCGACGTGGAGATCCTGGAGCTGGACGAGGAGACGGGCACGCTGCGCCTCGGCCTGCTCGGCAGCTGCGACGGCTGCCCGTCGTCGACCGCGACCCTGAAGTACTCGGTCGAGCGGGCCATCCAGGAGGCCGCGCCGGAGATCGTCAACCTGGTGGTCGAGGGCGCGGCCGACCCGGCGCCCGTTCCCGAGACGTCCATCCAGCTCACGGCCAAGCCGGTGGCGGTATGACCTCGAGCAGCCAGGCCCTCGAGGTCCTGGCCCGCTTCCGCAAGCCGCGGCCCCGCCCCGGTGAGCGCTGCGACATGTGCTCGACGGAGATCCCCGAGGAGCACGCACACGTCGTGAACCTGGAATCCCGCAACCTCATGTGCGCCTGCCGCCCGTGCTACTTGCTCTTCCTCCCGGGCGGCGCGGGCGGCGGGCACTACAAGGCCGTGCCCACTCGCGTCGTGGCGCTGCCCGAGGGCACGTTGTCGAAGGGCGACTGGGAAGGGCTTCAGATCCCGGTGGGCATGGCCTTCTTCTTCTTCTCCTCCACCACCAACCAGGTGCACGGCTTCTACCCCGGACCGGCCGGCGCGACCGAATCGCTCCTCCCGTTGGACTTCTGGCCGCGGCTCCACGACGCCGACCCGACCCTCGAGACGGTGGAGGCGGACGTGGAGGCGGTGCTTGTGCGCGTGCCGGCGCAAGCGGAGCCCGAGTCCTACCTCGTGCCGATCGACGCGTGCTACGAGCTGGTCGGCTACCTGCGCATGCTCTGGAAGGGATTCGACGGGGGCGCCGAGGCGCGCCAGACGATCGAGGAGTATTTCGAGGGCGTCCGCGCCCGCGCCGTCGCCATCACCAGGCCGGCATGAGTTCGCTCGGCATCGAGATCGTGGGCGCGGCGCCGGACCGGTACGCGGCCTCGCCCCTCATCAACTTCCGCCTCCGGCTGACCGAAACGACCGGCCTGGAGGTGCATTCCATCTCCCTGCGGGCCCAGGTCCGCATCGAACCGCAGCGTCGGCGGTACACCTCCGCCGAGGAGGAGCGCCTCCTGGCTCTGTTCGGCGCGACACCCCAGTGGGGCCAGACGTTGCGGCCCTTCCTGTGGAGCCACGCCCAGCTGATGGTTCCCGGGTTCAAGGGCGCCACCGAGGTCGACTTCCCGGTCTGGTTCTCCTACGACTTCGAGGTCGCGGGGGCCAAGTACATGCACTCGCTCGAGGGCGGGGAGATCCCGCTCCTCCTGCTGTTCAACGGGACGACCTTCGCCCGCACCGCGGAGGGCATGCTGAGCGTCGACCCGGTGGCGTGGAACCTGGACTGCGGCTACCGGCTGCCGGTGGCGACCTACCGCGCCGCCATGGACGCCTTCTTTCCCAACAGCGGCTGGATCCGGCTCCGGCGCGACACCCTCGACGACCTCGAGCGCTACAAGACCTCAGGCGGCTACACCACTTGGGAATCGGCCTTCGCCTCCCTGCTGAAGCACGCCGGCGCGGACTCGTGACAGTGCCCACGGTCGACACCTTCGAGCGGGCCCGCAAGGTCGCCGACGCGGTGCTGTACGAGGGCTACGCCCTGTACCCCTACCGGGCGTCCTCCCGCAAGAACCAGGTGCGCTGGCAGTTCGGCGTGGTGGCGCCCCGCCAGTTCGCCGATCAGGACCCGTCCGAGGACTGGGTCATGCAGACCGAGGTCCTCGTCGACCCCGGGATGGATGCGCGCCTCGACCTGCGCATCCGGTTCCTGCGGGTGCAGGAGCGGCGCGTGGAGCGGGCGGCCGCGGGCGGCTGCTTCGAGCCGGTGGCGACGCTGGACGCGGGCGGGTCGTTGCTGACCACATGGGACGAGGCCGTCGAGGAGGAGATCGACGTCACCCCCGTTGCCCTGGCCGATCTGTTCAGGGGCGAGCGGGTCGTGCCCATCGAGCTCCCGGCTGGGGAGGCGGTGGAGGACGTCGACGGAGGGCGCGTCGTGCGGCGCCTCCACGCCCTCAAGGGCGCGCTGCGCATCGCCGCCGAGATGGTCCCCGCCCGGTGGGCGCTGGCCAAGGTGCGGGTGCGGATCGAGAACGAGACGCCGTTCCCCGAGCCGCCGCCCACCGCCACCCGGGACGACATGTGCCGCCGGTCCTTCGCGGCCGTCCACACGCTGATGGCGGTGCGGGGCGGGCGGTTCTTCTCGCTGGCCGACGTGCCCGAGTTCGCCCGCGACGGGGCCGCCGCGTGCTCCAACCTCCACACCTGGCCGGTCCTCATCGGCGACGTGGGCCAGCGGGACGTCGTGCTGTCCTCGCCGGTCACGCTCTCGGACTACCCGGAGGTGGCGCCCGAAAGCCCGGGCGACATGTTCGACGCCTGCGAGATCGACGAGATCCTCGCCCTGCGGGTGATGACGCTGACCGAGGAGGAGAAGCGCGAGGCCCGCAGCACCGACCCCAAGGCGGCGGCCATCATCGAGCGGTGCGACCTCATGCCCGAGGAGATCTTCGGGAGGCTCCACGGCGCGGTGCGGTACCTGCGCGGCACGGGTGAGGAGGACGCGGCGCCGGCGCCGTGGTGGACGCCGGAGGCGGAAGCCGAGGTCGACCCCTTCGGCGACAAGGTCTGGGTCGCCGGGGTCGCGGTCGGCGCGGGGACGAAGGTCGTCCTCCAGCCCTCGCGCCGGGCCGACGCCCACGACATCTTCCTGCGGGGCCGGGAGGCGGTCGTCCAGGGCGTGTTCACCAACGTCGACGGCGACACGCAGGTGGCGGTCAGCGTGATGGACGACGACGGCGCCGAGTACCAGTTGGGCCACGGCCGGTACTTGTTTTTCCACCCCGACGAGTTGGCCCCGGTCTCATGAGGAAGATCCTCGTCGCCGGCGTCGGCAACGTCTTCCTGGGCGACGACGGGTTCGGCTGCGAGGTGGCGCGCCGGCTGGTGGCGCGGGGCCCGACCTTCCCCGCGGGCGTGAAGGTGGAGGACTTCGGGATCCGCGGCCTGCACCTGGTGTACGAGATCCTCGACGGTTACGACCTGGTGATCCTCGTCGACACCGCCAGCCTGGGCGACAGCCCGGGCACGGTCGCGGTCCTCGAGGTCGACACCGCGTCGGAGGGAGGGGGCATCCCCGATGCCCACGACATGAACCCCCAGAACGTGCTCGACCTCCTCGCCGACCTCGGCGGCCGCCTCGACCGTCTCCTGATCGTGGGCTGTGAGCCCTACAGCCTCGACGAGAACCTCGGGCTGTCCGCGGGCATGGAGGCGGCGGTCGAAGGCGCGGTGGGACTCGTGCAAGAGCTCATTGAACAAGAGACGGCCTATGCCGGAAGGGAGAGCTGAAGGATGAAGTTGCTGAAGCCGTTGCTGCTGGCGTTGCTGGCGGGCATCGTCGTGAAGTCGCTTCCCGACATCGCCCGGTACCTCAAGATCCGGGAGATGTGAGGCGACGTGAGGACTTTCGGTCTCGTCTCGTTCGTACTCGTCGTCCTCGCCGTCCTGACCTTCCTCGCGGTCTTCGTCCGGTCCTTGCCCGACCTGGCGCGGTACATGCGGCTCCGGAGGATGTAACCCATGTGCTTGGGGATTCCCGGCCGGATCGTCGAGTTGCTCGGCCATCCCGACCTGGCGCGTGCCGACGTCTTCGGAGTAGTGCGGACCATCAACGTGGGCCTCATCGAGGAGGGCGTCGGGCCGGGGGACTGGGTGCTCCTGCACATCGGCTTTGCCATGAACAAGCTGAACCCGGCGGAGGTGGAGCGGGCCAAGGCGTCGTTGGACCTGCTGGGGGCGGGGCCGGAGGAGGGCACGACCTCGGCCCTCGAGCAAGAGCTGGACGAACTGATGGCGCAACGAGGAGGGTGAGCCAATGGGCACGCTGTTGGGGTTCGTCGTTGGGTACGTGATGGGCGCCCGGGCCGGCCCGGCCGGGCTCGAGGCGCTCGTGGCGTCGGCACGGGGAATCGCCGCGACTCCCGAAGTGCGGGGGATCATCGCCGGCGGTTGCCGGCTCGTCGCGGGCATCGTCCGTTCGGGCGTCGGGGAGTTGGGAGAGGGCTCGAGCCCGGCGGCGTTCCGCCGGGCCGCGTAAGGGGGTCTGGAAGTGGACGGAGAGACGCTTTGGTGGATCGGCAACGCCGCGCTGCTCCTGGTGGTGGCGCCGGTCGCGGTCGTGCTGCTCAGCCGACTTCTCAAGCAGGTGGTCCGGTTGAACAAGCTGGCTGACGTCGCGCTCGACAACGCGGTGTCGCTCACGGGCAGGCTCGGCGCCCTGCCCAGGCTCCTGACCACCCAGGAGCTGTGCCGCGCCGCCAACGGCCTCGTCGGCCGGTACGGCGGCGCGATCGTCAAGATGCTCAACGCGTAGGAAAGGAGGCAGGGATGGGGGCAGCAACGGTCGCCACGCTCGTCGTCGTCGGCGTCATCGTTGCGGCGTTGGCGCTGTTCGTGTTCGCGGTCGCCCTCGGCTTGCAGAAGCTGAGCGGCAAGCTCGAGAACATCACCGCGGGACTGCGGGGCGTCAAGGATCAGACGAGGCCGGTCACGCCCGTGCTCACCAGCATCCTCGGCGAGGTGACAGCCATCGAGCAGGCGCTCACGGGCGTGCTCGGCGCGGTGGGCGAGGCGCTCGGCGCCGCGCCCCCGCCCAGCGCCACCATGGCCGAGGCGGTGTCGAAGGCGCGCCGCGGCCAGCCCGCCGCCACGGGCGGGCACGCCGAGAACGGCTGGGACGACGAGTACGAGGACGAGGGCGACGCGGAGGCCGGCGGCATGGCGGCCGCGGTGGCCGCGGCGCGGAGGCGCATGGGCGGCTGACGCCGCGCCCCGACCGGGAACCGGCCTGCGCGGATCCGCCAAATGGTGGGGTTTGTGCAGGCCGGTTCGGGCCGCGCCCGACGGATGGGCTCGGTGCCCCGGGAACCGGCCTGCGCGGATCCGCCAATTGGTGGGGTTTGTGCAGGCCGGTTCGGGCCGCGCCCGACGGATGGGCTAGGCCTCGACCGGGAAAAGCGTCGGTTCGTGGACGGGGGTGGTGAGCGCGTCGAGGGCCCGCTCCAGGAGTCGCCGCCGCCACGCCCGTTCCGCCTCGGGATCGAGGGAGGGGTCGCCGGTCGGGTAAGGGATGCCCCGCGTGGGGACGATGCGCGGCGCGCCCACCCGCTGGGCGATCGACGTCAGGTTGCAGAGGAGCGCGGTCGGGATGCCGGCCCGTTCGAGTTCCTTGGCGAGCGTTGCCCCGCAACGCGTGCCCGTCCCTCAGGTGGAGGTGAGGATCGCAGCCCGGGCGCCGGAATGGCGGAGGTCGGCGGCCCACTCGATGCCGAACCGGTGGGCGTTCGCCACCGACGTGCCGTTGCCGGCGGTTACCAGGTACGCGGGGTGGAGGGCGCCGATCCTGCCCTCGGCCACCAGCTCACGGGCCACGTCGAGGGGCAGGATGCGATGGGGGTCGGCATTGGCCCACTGGGTGGAGAAGCCGCCGTGCACCGACTGCCACTCGCCCGCCGGTAGGCCGTCGCGGTCCTCCAGCGGGTACCGCAGCCACTTGGTCGCCCGGGCCGACTCCAGCGCGTCGGGGTTCCCCTGGGGCACGACGGCGCCTTCGGTGACGAGGGCGACCGTGATGGACGGCAGGTCGTCGACCGGCGGCGCGGGCGTGACCTTGTCGAAGCGGGGGAGGGGGATCTCGGTGGCCTCCCGGTCGCCGCCAAGGCGCGTGAGGACCAGGTCGACGGCCCGCTGGGCGGCGGAGCGCCTGGCGACGGTGTTGCGCCGGGGGATCTTGCCCACCCGGCCGTCCTCGGCGGTGAGCGGTTCGCCGGTGGCGACCTTGCGGGCCGCCGCTGCCAGCCGCTCCAGCGTCGGTCCCATGGTGCGGGCCGCCTCGCCGGCGGCGACCACCACCGCCGCGCCGGCCTCGTCCAGGCCGGGGTTGTCGGGGTGGAGGCAGGCCACTGCGCTGATGCCCGCGGACTGGGCGGCCGCGGCCAGCCGGGCGCAGGCCAGCCCGTAGCGGCCGCTGGTGAAGGCCGGGCCGGCGATGAGGAGGTCGGGCTCGGCCTCCTGCACGAGCCGGAGCACCTCTCCCGTTACGGAGGGGTCGGAGACGGCGTGGTCGTCGCCGCAGTAGGCGGTGGCTACGATCTCGTAACCCGGCCCGAGCAGGTCGGACAGCTTGCGGCCGGGGCCGACCGCGCCGTCGCGCCGGCCCGGCGCCGCGCCGGCGCTGTCCTCCCCGCCGATGCCGACGAAGAACTGGTTGAGGTAGTGGACCACCCGCACCGGGCCTGCGTGGTCCTCGTGGGCCGCGGCCAGCGGCGCCGCCGCCACCTCGGCGGGCTCGGCGCGCAGCCGCCCCCAACCCAGCGGGCTGAGCGAGGCGTAGACGACTGCCAGCGGCAGCGTGACCTCGTCGGTGGCGGGGCAGTCCAGCAGGGCGATGCGGTCGCCGCCGAGGGCGCGCCCGACAGCCGGGAGGGTCACCCGCTCGTCGTAGTTGCCCGCGCTGACCATGGCGGTGGCCTGGTTGGGCGGGACCACGACGGGCGGGCCGCTGCCGTCAGGCCCCGACATCTCGGCGTAGATGCCGACCGCGACGACGCCCCGCTCCTCGAGGGCGTCCATCTTGAGGGCCATGTCGCCGTCGGCGTTGCCGCCGCCTTCCTTGGTGACGATGGCGGCGTCCCAACCCCGCGCCGCGCCCAGCTCGGCGGCGGCCACGGAAACCTGTTCCTTCTTGGCCGCCTCGACCGGTTCCGGCGAGATCACCAGCCCGCCGAAGAGCAGGTCCCGGCCGTGACGGCGGCGGAGCTCGGCCACCACCGGGTGGTTCTGATGAACGATCGTCGGGTTCTTCAGGGCGGGGTGGCCGAACTGGCCGCTGACGACGGCGCCCCGTTCCGCCTCGGCCGGGTCGATGGCCGCCGGCGCCTGGGCGCCGAAGCTCTCGCCCCGGACGAAGACGTCCTTGAAATTGCCCTGGGTTTGCAAGTTCGTCACCGCGCCGATGCGGGGGAGCGGGCCGCCGCGTTCACCGGTGTCGGGGTCGGGCCACTCCTCGGTGGCATCCGGCGCCACGCCCTCCGCCGCCTGGCCCAGCCGCTGCGCGGCGGCGACGAGCCCGGCCCGAAGCCCCCGGTCGACCTCCACCCAGTCGGCGCCGTCCGCGGGCGTGAACTCCACCACCAGGTTGTGGGTCGACCCGAGCGGGGACAGGGCGCCGCCCGGCCCCGACAGCTCCGCGATCGCCTCCTGGGCGCGGGGCAGGTAACCAGCCGCCACCACCGCCGCGCCCCGGAGGAAGTGGTCGCCGGAGCGAGGCTCGATGGCGTCGAGGACCTTGACGATCCGGACCGATTCGCCGGGGGAGGCCCACGTGAAGCGGACGCCGGCCAGCGCCGGCGAGTCGAAGTAGGAGCGCAGATCGTCAGGGTTGACGGTGAGGGCGCCTCCGGCCAACGACGTGGCCGCGCCGAAAGCCACGGACTGCACCTGGTGGATGAGGTTGGTCGCAGGCATGGACGGCTCGCGTTGACGATACTTCGCGTCGTGGACCGGGCCGCGACGCGTTGGAGGGAGCTGGTCGAGGGCCGGCTCGAGGAGATGGAACGGCTGCAGGCTGGCCGCGGGACGCTGGGCGGGGAGTTCTGGGACAAGCGGGCTCGCCGGTTCAGCAAGGGCACGATGGCGACCGCCGACGGCGACCCCATGCTGGCCCGCCTCCGTCGCGCCCTGGGCCGGCCGGGCTCGTCGACGTTCCTCGACGTGGGCTCGGGGCCGGGCCGCTTCACCCTGGGCGCGGCGCCCCAGGCCCGGCGCGTGACCGCCGTGGACCCCAGCAAGAAGATGCTGGAGATCCTCCGCCGGCGGGCGCGGGAGGCGGGGCTGACGAACATCAAGACCATCACCGGCCGTTGGCAGGATGTGGACGTCCGCCCCCGATCCGCCGACGTGGCGCTGTGCTCGCACGTGATCACCCTGGTGGCCGATGTCGTGCCGTTCATCGGGAAGCTGCACCAGGCTGCCCGCCGCCGTGTGTTCCTGTACGTCGGGGGCTACGCCACCGACGGCCTGTTCGATCCGTTCTGGCGCCACTTCCACGGCGGGCCGCGTCGCCCCGGCGCCAGCTGGCTCGACGCGGTCGAAGTCGTTCGGGAGATGGGCATCGAGCCGGACGTCAAGGTGGTGGAGCTGCGGGCCCGCGCCCGGCACGAGTCCTTGGCCGAAGCGGTGGAGGTTTACCGGGACCAGATGGTGCTGCCGGCCACGCCGGAAGTCCGCGCCGAGCTGACCCGCCTGCTCGACCCCTGGTTTCAGCGCCGCGGCGGCGGACTGTACGCGCCGTTCGGCAGCCAACCGGCGGCCATCATCACCTGGAAGGCCTGACCGGGCTCATGCCGTCGCCAGCTCGAAGCAGAGCAGGGCCACGGCGCGGACGTGACCGTCGGCGATGGGCGTGACCTGGTGGGGGATGATCCCGCCGAGGAAGACGACCGACTCGCCTGGCCGCAGCGCCACGCACCGGGCGCCGAGGGCAGGGTCGGCCCGCACTTCGGCGAGGCGGCGGCGAGCCGCGCCCGGGTAGACGATGAGGTCGCCCCCGATTCCTCCGGTGTCCCAGACGCAGGTGATGAGGGCGAGGTCGCAACCCCGGATGTCCCGGTGCACGCCGAGGTAGTGGCCGGGGGCGCGGTAGTAGGAGTACGTGCCGACGCGGCCGTTGGGCCTCCAGGCCACCCCCGTTAGGGCGGCCAGCAGCCCGTGGAGCGCCGGCGCGCACAGTAGGGCGTCGAGTTCGGGGCCGCCCGTGGCGTGGGCGAGCCACCGGTCGGCATGCCCTCGCTCCTCGCCGTCCCCCGTCGTCGGCATCCGGCACGCCGTCGCCGACGCTTCGGCCGCGGCCGCCTCCGCCTGGAGGCGCCGCAGGCCGGCGTCGTCGACCTATCCCGATGTCGGAGTAAGTCGACTTATCCCGAGGCCGCGATTATCCCGATGCGGGTAGGCCTTCAAGTCCGAGGACCCTGTCGCTGCGGCTCGGCCGTGCTTCGCTCGCA
>Ga0187893_10004964_pt1 | contig 24516 bp, 25 predicted proteins | sample MA1701074metaG_FD_139574 | JGI IMG/M metagenome (GOLD analysis project Ga0187893, IMG submission 139574) | White microbial mat communities from a basaltic lava cave in the Kipuka Kanohina Cave System on the Island of Hawaii, USA - MA170107-4 metaG ...
GATGGTCTTCGGCACCCCGATCACGCGCATCTCGTAGCCACGCCTGAGCGCCTCCTCATGAATCCGGTGGTTGGTGTCCTGCGAATCGTTGCCCCCCACATAGAAGAAGTAACGGATGTTGTGCGCCTGGAACACCTGGAAAAGCCGATCCATGTCGCGCGTAGCCAGTTCAGGCTTCTTCTTAAAATCCAGTTTGTAACGGCAAGTGCCCAACGCGGCGGCAGGCGTGTGCTTGAGACCCTCAATCGTCCTGGCCCGCTCATCATTCAAGTCGATGAGATTCTCCCGCAGAACGCCCCAGATACCGTTGAGGCCGCCGTAAATCTCCTCAATACACTCGTGCCGGCCCGCCTCCTGGATGACCCCCGCCACACTCGCGTTGATCACAGCGGTGGGACCGCCCGATTGAGCCACTAACAAGTTGCCTACAAGTTCTGCCATAAAACATTTCCAATTTCCAATTGCCAATTGCCAATTTCTGGCACCCATCGCCAATCGGCAATTGGCAATCAGCAATTGGCAATCGGTCCCCACTCCCCACTCCCCACTCCTCACTCCTCACTCCTCACCGCACTCCCCTCACGGTTGTTGGAAAAGTGAGGCCGAACCTTGCCAAATCCGTCAAGACACTGTCAAACGCGGAAAATTTCCAACTTAACCCGTTCACCAAAAGTGCCACGCACCCCGCCATACCACCCAGACACCCAGCAGGAAGTTGGTGACCGCGTGAGCCGTCATGGCATCGCCCAGCCGTTTCCTCCAGCAAACCAGACCCTGGTAAAACGCGGCGCACAGAATACCAGGCAGCCATTCATTGTGCGCCAGGCCAAAGATGAGAACAGCGATGAGGAAGGGCTTCCACGCGAACTGACCCAGAGGCACCGCGGCGAAATCCGGCCGGGCAATCCAGCGATACAGGAACGACCGATAGAACACTTCCTCCAGCGGCGGCACCACCAGCGTCATGCCCAGCACCCGCACGGCGCAAAAGAACCAACCCGTGCCGTGCCCGAACTGCGCCAGAGGATTCCAGGCAGCCGCCAGAGAAGGCGGGGGCGAACCCGGATTAGCTCCCGCTGCACCCACTTTGCCCCAAAGCTCCCGTTCAGTCGGAACGATCTGATCAAGCCCGACCCACAGGACGAACACCGCTATGCCGGCGAGCACCGCCTCCCAACTCAGCTTCCATCGCATCTCCTGGACAATGCCGCGCACCATCCAAAGCATCCACGCGCCGATCAGCGTCTTTGCGAGATAGAACCAGTAGCGCCCAGCGTCTCCGAAATAGTCCTGGCAAAACGTCAAAGCGAGGAAGGTAATGAACGGTGCGACGCGAGCCGCAACGGGGGAATTGGCCAGTCGGGCAGTGAGCAGGTTCATCGGCGCAACCCGGCCAGCGCCTCATCACGGGAACCCGGCCGGAGTGCGGACGGATGTACTCGCCGGCTACGGCAAGGTCAACAGTTTGATCTCGCCCGCGATATCCAGAGTCACACTCTGATGATCGATGGCTTTGACCTTCGCGTTGGCGATGCGATCCCCCACGAACACGGTCTTGGAATTGACGACGGCCGAGGGGTTCGCGGGGCGAAAGAAGATGCCTTGAAGCTTGAAGGTGGCGGGCTGCGCCTCTTCCGTTGGGATGCGGGCCAAAACAGATTCGGCAGACGCGTCGGCCACTGCTGTGCCAGAGCTGGTGTTCACTGGAAGCGATGGCGAAGGGCGATCATTGAGGGCGAACTGGCGATTTTCGGGAATGGGTAGTTCAGTGCCTTCCCCGGCGGGAATGCCGGACATCTCCACCTCCCTGGCCTGGACGGGAATCGACTTGGTGGAAGCCATATTCTGGCGACGGACATCCCAGCCCTTGATCAGGAACCAGCAGGCTCCGGAGACAATGAACAACAGGACAGGGGTGAAATAGACAGGAAGACCCACCGTGCGCGGTTGCGGCGCGGGTTTCATCGTGGTTTCCATTTCCGGCGTCGGTTTGCTTGCCGGCTGCGCTTGGGTGGCGCGCTTGAGAGCATCATTGATCAAGCTCATATGTCTATCGTTCCTTCCAGCTCGCGAATGGCCCGGCCGACCAGCCGGTAATCGATTTGACCGCGTTGCTCGACGAACCCGGCTAGCAAACATTTGTCGCACACGGCGTTGACCAGCCGCGGTATGCCTTGGGAATAGCAAAAAACCCGCCAGAGGGCGGCCAGCGTGAAGCGCGGCTCGCCTTTGCCGCCGGAGACCGTGAGCCGGTGCTGCACGTATTGGCCAACTTCACCGTGTTTCAAGGGGCTGAGATGATAGCGGACGGTGATCCGCTGCCGAAGCTGGCGCAGCGCCGGATCGTTCAACCGATCACGCAACTCGGGCTGGCCCATGAGCACAATCTGGAGAAGCTTGCGGTCGTCTGTCTCCAAATTGGACAACAAGCGGACCTGTTCGAGGAGTTCATTGGTCAGGTTTTGGGCTTCGTCGATGATGAGCACCGCTTCGCGGTCTTCCTCGACCTGACGGAGCAGGAACAGGTTAATCTCTTCGAGTGTCTCCAATCGGTCCAAGCCGCGCACGTCCAGCCCGAACTCCAGCGCGATGGCGCGCATAAGCTGGTCGGCGTCCAGGATGGGATTGAGGATGAGCGCGGTGGCGTAATTGTTGCCCAGTTGCCCGAGCAGCGCCCGGCAAAGAGTGCTTTTGCCCGCGCCAACTTCGCCGGTGATTTGGACGAAGCCTTTCCGGTCACGAATGCCGTACAGCATGTGGTTCAACGCCTCCCGATGCTTCGCGCTGTAGAACAGAAACCGCGGATTGGGCGTGATGCTGAAGGGCGGCTCGGTCAACCCATAGTAATCCAGATACACAAAGGCAGCGTTAAGCAGGGGCTTTGCCGACGGGGAGTCCGTACGAAGCGGGACAGAGGGTCGAAGAAAAATCGGAAATGCTCAATCCTCAATGTGTTCATTGTTCATCGAGGATTGAGCATTTGCTATTGGCTATTTGAGGCCGACGGCCATCCTCAGTCGCATGAAAGTCCTTTTCGTCCATGCGCACTACGACGATTACGAATTCACCGCGTCGGGCACGTTTGAATTGTGGAAACGCAAATTAGGATCTGCCTTTAAGGCGAAGGTGCTCGTCTGCACAGACGGCAAGGCGGGGCATCACTTTCGCACGCGTGAAGACACTGGGCGCGTGCGGCTCGAGGAACAAATGGCTTCGGCAAAAATCGGCGGCTACGAGTTTGAACTGCTTCGCTTGCCGAACGGCGAAGCGCCGCGCGAAGCCTGTCTGCCGGTCACCCCCGAACTGCTGGCCGCGCTCTGGAAGGCCATTCGCGACTTCGAGCCGGACTATCTTTTTTCCCCGCCGCTCGGAAGCGATCCGTTGGCGGGGATTCACAATGATCACGAGACGATCGCTGAAGCCGTGCGCCGGGTCGCTTACATGATCAACGTCCCCCACGCCTTCGCGCCGGAATACCCCGCTGATGAAACCGAGCCGCGCCAGTGCAAGGTGCCGGTGATTATCAACGTGTACGACGGCTACATGTTCGGTGCCAACGCGTATGACTTCGCAGTGGATGTCGAGGAAGCGTTTCCAATAATTCGCGAGATGACCTGGTGCCATCAGTCGCAGATTGTCGAATGGCTTCCCTGGGTAGGGCGGCATAACATGGCCCCGCCCAGAAACCTCGCTGAATGGGACAAGACTCTCCGTGCGCGTTTCGACCGTAAGAACCGGGAACTCGGAATTGCCTCGCCGCACGCTATTGAAGTTTTCCGGGTCACCGCCTGGGGAGCCATCCCAACACTGGCGCAACTGATCGCGGATTTCCCCGCGTTGTGCCGTGAGGCATCAAACCTCAGGCCATTGGGAGAAAGGCTAAAGCTCTGGAACCAGCAATAGTGGAGCCAGTGCTGCTAAAAGGCACTGCCCCAGCAAAGGGAGTATCCTGAATTCCTGTAATGTCGAGCCTATGGCTCGACTAATCCGCGCACACCGCCGACACCTAACTCGGTCCCGTCAATCAGGCCACTTTCATCTTAAAGAGGGCTGACGGGTCAGCCATGTTCAGCATCGACAGGTCCAGGCCGGCGCCCGGGGCGCGGTGCTGGGCCTTCTTCATCTGGGTGGCGATCCGTTTGACGGTATCTCCGGCGTAATATTTGATGGCGCCCACGCTCAGAGTGGCCTTGAAGATCGCGCCCAGCAGGCAGAATTCATCGACGTTGATGACCAGCAGGCTGGAGTGCTCGCCTTGCTGGTAAACGCTGGTGAAATTCGTTTCCCCCACGAGCATGGCGATGCTCTCGGTGGCGGCATAGGACGCGGCGGAGAGTGCCGCCAGCGTCATGGTGTCCAGGTTTCCGGTGGGACCGCACTGGGCGATAATAAATCCGCCTTTGTCGAGGATGAGGGCCGCGGTGGTGTCGCTCTTGATCAGCAACTCCTGCATGGCGTTGTTCAGTTCCGCGATGTCTTCTTCAATTAGTTGGGGGAGCGTGGGCATAAAGAGCGGCTGTTAAACGGGCAGCGTTTCAGGCGGCTTTGCGCTGGCTTTCGGCCACAAATTTCTGCAGCAGCAGCCGTGTGATCATGTTGAGCGTCTCAAACACCCCTTCGCATTTGTGGGCGCAGGCGGTGAAGGAGGGCACCTGCTCCGCACGGTTGTTCAGCAGGTATTCCATGAATTCCACCGGCGCCACGTTGGGCATGTCGCGCTTGTTGTATTGGAGCACGTAGGGAATGTCCGCGAGGTTGAGGTTCAGGCCCTTGAGATTGTCCTCGAGGTTTTGGAAGCTCTTCACGTTGTCTTCCATCTTGTCATATTGGGAGTCGGCGACGAAAACTATGCCATCCACGCCGCGAAGGACGAGCTGGCGGGTGGTGTTGTAGATGACCTGGCCGGGCACGGTGTAGAGTTGGAACTTGGTCTTAAAACCTTTGATGGCCATGGCTTCGATGGGAAGGAAGTCGAAAAACAGCGTCCGGTCTGAACTGGTGGCGAGGGACACCAATTTGCCTTTGTTGCCTTGCGCGGTCTGAACGTGATCGTGGACTTGCACGAGGTTGGTCGTCTTGCCGCAGACTGCCGGGCCGTAATAGACGATTTTGACCTGCAGTTCTTTGGTTGCCTGATTGATGATCGCCATAGTCTTTCTTACAGTGTTTGAAAACGAGCGGACAGAATGACAGAATTTACAGAAGTGAAAAAGCCACCGCTTCTGTAGCCCATGGTGCCTATTCTGTAATTCTGCCTGCGTGGATTCATTATTTGGTGTGCCGGCCGAGTTCGGCGGCGATAAGTTCCAGTTCCGCCAGGGGAAGGAGCGCGGCAGACTTCCCGAAGGCCGCGAAATAGATGATGCCGGCGTTATAGACCTGCACGGTCCCGCATTCGACGGTGAAGCTCACCGCCTTGGTGTCGCCCATTTGCAGTTCCTTGGAGTATTGGTTCATGCGGCCAAAAATCTGCGGGACGAACGCTGCAATGGTATCGGTCTTCAGATCGGACGGCATGTTGGTGGCCACCAACAAACCGTCTTGCAACGCGATCAGCGCGCCGGCGACGTTCGGCAATTGCGTGGTGCGTTGAACGATTTCGTTGGGCGTCCAGGATTTCTTGGCGGGTTCATTGAACAGTTCGGAGAGGTTCGTGGGTGTCTTTTTCTGGACCGGAACGGCGGCCGGTGACGGAACCGAAGCCGGCGCCGGAGTCGCCGCCGCAGGAGCGGCTGGCTCAACTGCGGCTGGGGCCGCCGTCGCCTGCGCTGCCGCCATCGATGGGGCGATGGGCTTGCCGGCGGCATTGAACAGATCCGGAATGTCCTGGGCGACACTGGTTCGTTTGCGCGCCTGGCCCGCACCGCGCGATTTGAGGAAGAGCGGAGCAATTAACCCAAGCGGAAGGGTGATGCGGTTTTCCGCATTGATGGAGACCAACGCCGGTTTGGACGGCGGATTCAGCCAGCCACAGAGTTCGCGCCAGACGAACTCAAGGCGCCCGGCTTTGACTCCGGCTTCGACGGACGGAATGGGGATTTCTATGCGGGAGTTGCCCAATCCGAAGGAGGCGATGTCGCGCATCACCGGCTCGGGCCAGCCGTTGGCGATCAGTGAAATGGGCAGGCAGATCGAGCCGTTCTCGATCGTCGGCTCTAAAGCTGGGCCACCTGCCGAGGGGACGACCACGGGAACCGCGGCGCTGGCAGGTGCGGCTGGAGCGGGCGGCGTGAATCCCGGCGGCGGGACAGGTACTGTGGGAGCGATGGGTTGGGGGGCAGGTGGCGCCGCTGGCGTGAAGAGCGGCTGCATCAATTCCGGGCTGGTGGCGGAGGCCTGTTCGGCTTTGCGGAAGAACTCTGTGATGTTCTCAGCGTCGGCTACCTGCCGGTTGACTGGATTGGAGCGGATGAAGTCGAGGAACAGCGGCGTCAGCGTCCGCAATGGCAGTTCCAACATGAGCTCATCATGTGGCGAGGGGGTCGCGTAAAACGGAGTGGGCTGAATCCAGGAACGCAACGTGCGCCACGAATATTGAACTCGCCCGCGTTTCAAACCTTCGCAGATATCGACTGGGGGAAGGGCAATTTTCGCGTCGGGGATTTTTAATTGGGCCAACTCCTGCCGCACGCCGTCAGGCCAGCTTTCGGCCACCACCGCCAAAGCGATCAAGAACGGAGCGGCGCTGGGAGGTTCCGCGGCGATTTGCGGAGCGGGGGCTACGGGCGCGGGTGGAGCAATAGGCTGAGGGATTGGAACCACCGGAGCCACGCCAGCCACGGGCGCCGGAGCCATCGGTTTTTGCGGCAATGGCCGGACAGGGGGCGCGGCGGACGGAGTGGGAGCCGTGGTTTGTTTTGGGAGCGAAAAAGGAATCGGAGCAGCGGGCCGTGGGGATGCGGAGGGAGCGGGGGCGTTCGGCGCGACTGGCTGCATTCGGATGACCGGTGCAGGGGCGGGGGCGGCTGGCAGCGGGGCGGCATTGTTGGGCAACGGCAAGGGCGCTATCGGCGCAATCGGTTTGGGCGCGGCGGGGGCCGCTCCTTTTTGCCGGGCAAAACTGGTGGTGCCCACCTCCTTTTTTTCCATCACCCGCAGCGGGGCCAACCTCTCACCCCTCGCGCCAAACAGGTCGGGAACTTCGGTGGAAATGACCACCCGGCCCTGATCGGGACGGCGAGACAATGAATCAGGGTGGAGTTGAGCGAGGATTTCGGCCAACGGCAGATCGACCAGCCGCGTGTCTTCGCCTGCTGTATTGATGAAAACTCCGGAGGGGGCATTGCGGCGCAGTTCGCCAAAACTGACTTTCACAGCGCCGTGGGGCAACTGCTCCAGGACACTCTTGCGGGGAATGGTGTAATTGTAGCCAGCTACGCCAGCCGGGGCCAGCTTGCCCCAGAGCTCCTGCGGGATCAGTTTGATGATGGCAGAGTACGGCACGACGAGGGCTTCCCCGCCCCCCACCTGGCCGCCCGGAGGTCTGGGCACCGCAGCCCTCCCGGCTGTCTCATCCTTGGGCAGTGGCCCAGTGCCGCGCGGCGGAGGCTGTGGCCCGGTAGAACGAGCCGCCGGTGGGGCCGGCTCCGACTTCTTAAAGAGTTTTGAAAAGGCGCCAAACATGTTCGGCGAACTGACGTAGCAAAGCACGAGCCACAGATTCAGCCATGCCGAGAATTTTCTCCGACCGCAGAATCAACGGATTGAGAACAGCCGCCTATCGACAGAAAATTCTAACACGATCACACGATTGGCTTCCTGTGCCACACAATTTTAATCCCGGGAATCGCCGGTTCGAAGTGTTGAGGGGCGTTAGTGTTTCGTTGCGCACATTCGTTCGCCGCGCAAATCACATCCGTACTAATGCGTCAGCAGAATGTGACGATAATAGAAACCGGATTACTTGGATTTATTTTTGATCGCGAGCGATATGCCAGCCCAGCCGAAGATTCTGTTACTGGATGACGACCAGGATTTTCTTGATCTCTATCGCGAGATGTTGAGCCAGCACCTGCCGAGCATGCCGGAGGTGCGCGCAGCCAACACCGGAGCGCGGGCGCTGTCTCTGCTGGAATCCGAACCGTTCACCCTGCTCGTGGTGGACCTCAATCTCTCGAAGATGGATGGCTTGCAGGTGCTCACCATCGCCCGCCGCAAATATCCCCAACTGCGCCTCGTTGTGCTCACCGGCATTCGCGACGAGCAGTTCCGCACGCGCGCCTACGCGCTGGGCGTGGACCAGTATTGGATCAAGCCGGAGACGGATCAGGAGATGGGCCTCTTCATGGAGTCCATCGAGGCTTTGATCAGCCGCGAGGCTCAAGCCGGCTTTCGCGGCGTCCAGAGCAAGAGCCTGGTGGACATCATCCAACTGGAGTGCCTTTCGCAAAGCTCCTGCATGCTCAAGATCACCAACGGTGTGACTGAGGGCAAAATCTATATCCAGAACGGCGAGGTCATCGACGCCGAGTTGCCGGGCATGACCGCTGAGCCGGCCTTCCAGCGGATTCTCTCATGGAAGACCGGCAGTTTTGAAACGTTGCCGCCGGATCCGACGCGCGTTCGCACCATCTTCACTTCCTACCAGGGGTTGCTCCTCAACACCGCCCAGGCCATCGACGAAGCAGCGTCACTCGATCAGCAGCCGGTTGCCGAAAACGGCGCGCCCGCCGGCGCGATCCCAGTATCCGCCAATGGGGTCGCTTCGCTGCTGGCGGACGTGTCGCAGATGGAAGGGGTGGAATTTGTCCTAGCGCTCGGCGCGGAAAAAAACCAGTCGAAGAATTTCTGGGGCCTAGAAAATCCCAAGCCCGTGGCGGAGTTCACCCGGCAGACGCTCGAAAATTTCCGATGGCTCGGCGAGCGCCTGCAGGTGGGTGAATTGCAGCACGTCCTCGGCACCGGCCCGCAACGCAAGGTGGCAGTGGGACCGTGCGGCAAATCAGAATTGTGCATCGGCTTTCCGTCGGCGCTCTCCCCGGAACAGGTGCGCGACTCCTTCAAAAACATCCTGACCAAATGGGCTTCCTGAGTCGATTGTTCAAGCCGGACGACCCCGGATTGGTCCACCTGCCCGCCGGCAGCTTCACCCTCGACCGCGAAGGTCGGGTCATGACCTCAACGCTGCCGCGATCCTTTCCCGCCGAACATCTCAAAGCCATCGGCGAACAGGTACTCGCTTCCTTTCGTTCCGCCAGGAAGGCTCAGATTCCGCTCTCGGAAATCATCATCCACTATGCCGCGCTCAAACTCCTGGCGCGCGAACTGGGCGGGGGCGCTATTATTTTCCTGATGCCCCAGTCCTTGAACCAACAAGCCAACGCGGCATTGAAGAAAGCCCCGTAACCACCAACCATCCGTATTATGAGCAAGACCAACGTGGAACAGCTAATCACCCGCATGGAGAACTACCTGGAGTGTTGGAAGCAATTCAACACCTTCATGAACATGGCGCGGAGCAAGAAGTTCACCCAGGAGGACGAGAATCAGTTTCTCGAAATCAAAAGCGTCATCACCCAGGAACTGGAACTGATCCTGTGCTCCATCGACTGCGGGCCTATCAGCCGCGAGGACGTGCATGGCCTGATCGCCGGCGCACCGTCCATTCGTTATCTGAGCGAAATGAACGACAATGCCCTGCGCACGGTTGAGAACAACTGGCACAAGCTGTTCATCAGCCTTCAATCCCTCCTCGGCCAGCTCAAGGTCAAGCAGGGCCAGGTCGAATCCAAATCGGTGATGGGTTCTCTCTTCGGCGGCCGACGGGCTGCTTGAACGGAAGTTTTTTCGGCCGCGAAAAAAGCGCAAGCTGTCACCAGCTTGCGCTTTCTTGTTTAGGATTTTACTTGGCGCCCCGTCAAACAGCCCGGCGGCGCACTTTCCAGATTACCAATCCGCCTAAGCCCAAAGCCGCCAACGCCAGCGTGGAAGGTTCCGGCACGGGTAGAATCTGGCCACGAATCTCGCCACCGCCGAACGTGCTGGTGTGAATGTTGAAATACCAAAGGCCGCCGTTCAACTGGCTGAGCTGTGTGGGGATGTCGAAACCGAGTTGCCCGGCCACTAACGTCTGCGATCCGTTAATGGTGCCGGACCTGTTGCCAGCATCAAACGTGATCGAAGGGAAAAGGCCATATAAGACGTTCGCGTTCACTCCAGCGGGCGCCGGCGCATGGATATGGAAGCCGCCGTTGTTCACCGTCCCAGACAACCCTGAGAAGGAACCACTAAAGGTAAACGTATTGCCGGTCAAAGTGAGATTGATGATCCCGCTTCCTGTTCGTGCTCCGCCGCCATCCTGTGCTCCGTTCAGCATGGCAATGAATTCTTGAGCTTGAGCAAGGGACAAACTCGTTATGAAACCAATGAGCGAAAGAAGTCTTTTCATAGTCTGTTCGAGTTGTTAGTTGACTGATAGCTGATTTGAACTGTCGCAAGGCTAGAGAATCAACCGACGAAATCAAGCCCGTTTTTGCAGGAGTTTCCGCGACTTGGTTACGTGTTTGCCCGTAGGACTTTTACTCATGTCTCTTCTCGTCTTTGCCACTCTCCGGAGCATTGGAGCGAGCAGACCAATTGAACTCGGGGCAAGAAGGCGGTCTTTGGAGTGGTGGAGCCATGGGGATTCGAACCCCAGACCTTCTCATTGCGAACGAGACGCTCTACCAACTGAGCTATGACCCCACGCAAAGCCGGCCCGATTTAACTAGGGGATCGGCCACTTCGACGCAAGCGCAAAGAAGGTCGAATGCTATCTGTCGGTGCTGCCGCCGTGGTTGCCTGGCTAACAGCCGTTCTAAAAAGTAGCCGCCGACGTGGGAGGCGGAAGTCCTGCTGCGGTTCCAAGTGAATCCACCTCGTTACCTCGGCGGCTACGGCGGGCCAAGCCGTTATTTAACGGGCTGTTAAGGCTCCGCAAGAATTCTCGCCCGGGTCCGGTGGTATTCCTCCGCAGTGACAGCATCCTTCTTGTAGGCTTCAAGCAACTCAGCGAGTCGCTGCTGTTTGGACTTGCCGGCAGAAGATTCGACGTTGGGCGCAACCGACGGGGTTGGTTTTGATTCGGACGCAACAGACTTCGGCGCCTCCGCCTTTGGCGCGGCATTGGCGGACTCGTTCCCAGCCTTTTTCGCTTCCCGGGCGCGTTGCCTGGCCTCCTTCTCCGCTTGTTTGGTCTGCTCCCGCGCCTGTGCTTCTGCTTCGGCCTGGCGTTTCTTCTCTTCCTTTTCGGCGCGCTTGGCCTCGTCCTTCGCCTTGGCGTCAGCGTCCTCTTTCTGACGCGCTTCTTCTTTGGCCATAGCCTTGGCTTTCTTCTCTTCCGCCTCGCGGGCCTTTGCCGCTTGTTCTTCGGCTTCGGCATTTCGCCTGGCCTCCTCTCTCGCATTTTTCCTGGCCTCGGCAGCGGCAGCCTTCGCCTTTTTCGCTTCCTCGGCTTCTGCCTTCTTTCTCTCATCCGCCGCACGGCGGGTCTCAGCTTCGCTGACGGCGGCGGCTTGGGCGCGCTGGCGCTCTTCTTCGCGGACTTTTAGGCGGGCTTCCTCGGCGGCCTGCTTTTCACGTTCGCGCCGGGCTTTCTTTTCAGCTTCGAGTTCCTTTTCAGTGGGCAACGCGCTGATTTTGATTGGCTCTTGCGCCGGGGCAGGGGCAGCAGCCACGGGAGGGGAAGGAGCAACCGGCTTTGCGGGCGGCGGAGTCGCAACGATGGTTGTTTGCGGTGCGGGCGCGGGAGTGACCGGAGCGGGTGGGGGTACAGGAGTGGTTAGAGTGGGTGCGGGCTTGGGCGTGGATGCGGCAGTCGCGGGGGGGGCGGCTTGTTTCTTGCCTTCGATTTCCGCCTTGATGCGCGCGATGCGTTCCTCGCGCTCCTTTTGTTCGCGCGCCTTTTGTTCCTCGTAGCGGACCTTCTTCTCGGCGATCTCGCGGTCGCGGGCCAGCTTGGCTTCCTCTTGTTGCTGCCTGGCGACCAAAAGCGCTTGTTGCTTGGCCTGCCGTTCAGCTTCTTTTTTCTCCCGTGCCTCGGTGACTGCTTTTTGCCGCTCTGCTTCGATAGCCTTGGCCTTCGCTTCTTTCTCAGCTTTCAACTCAGCCGCAGTCTTCTCGGATTTGGTTTCAGCCGGGATTTTCGTTTCCGTGACTTTGGCCTCCTGTTTCACCGCCGCCGCCGGAGCAGGCGTCGGTGTGGTCGTCGGCCAGTCACGATAAGCCTGGTTGAGGAGAGCGCGGGCTTTGGCTTCAGCCTCGGGGCTGAGAACCTGCACTGGCGCGGGCGCGGTGGCAGGTGGAGGATTGAATGTTTGTTTCTGTGCCCGCGCTTGCTCCTCGGCTCGACGTTTTTCTGCTTCAAGCTGCTTGGCATTGGCCTTGGCTTGCTCGGCGGCAAGTTGCTGCGCTTTCTTCTCTTCCTTGATACGTCGGGTCTCTTCTTCCGCCTTTAGCTTGGCCTCTTGCCTGGCTCTTTCCTTCGCCGCCGCTTCGGCCTGCTTGCGGGCTTTTTCCTCCGCGGCGGCTTTGGCCTTGAGTTCCTTTTCAGTCAGGGGACGGGCAATCGTCGTCGCAGGTTGAGAGGTGGAAACAGCGGCAGCAGGTTGCGCAGGTTTTTCTCCACGCGCTTCGGCGGCCTTCAATACCTCCAGTTCAATGCGCTTGAGTTCCTTCTCGCGCTCGGCGTCGGCCCGGGCTTTTTCCTCCTGTTGGCGCCGGAGCTTTTCGGCCTCCGCCTTTTCTTTGGCGGCCTGGGCTTCCTGTTTGGTTTTTTGTTCCGCGGAAAAGGGTGTCTGGGCGGAAAGCCGGGGCGAAATCATCGCCGCCGCAAGACATGCGAGTAACCATTGATGTAAATAGCGCATGGCTTTTCGATACTTCAAAGAAGCGGGTCAGGCAACTGCTTTATCCGCGCGGGCCACGCAGGAGGCAGCGCGATTGAAAAGCCGCCGCCATTGGCCCGCAAATGGATAGAAAAGAACCGAACGCACGAAGATAGCCCGCACTTCGGCACGGTCGATTTTGACCCGCCGGCTGGCATCGAGAACATTCTCAGTCCGCAGCCGCGCCAGCGTGCGGACGCCAATGAGGATGGGCCATGCGCACGCCAGCCGGATGCGGATGCTCGAACGCGGCAACGCGTTTGTATAGCTCCAGCCGGCCGCCAGATGCTGGGCGGCTTGATCCAGATAAGAATCGTAAAGCGGCCTGAACTTCAGCTCGGCATCGCGCTGAAGCAGGTCGGAAGGTTTCAAGCTGATGCCGTGCAACCGGTCTGCGGGCAGGTAGCAGCGGCCTTGGCGCAAGTCCGCTGGCAAATCGCGCAAAATATTTACCAGTTGCAGTCCTTTGCCGAAGCGAACGCCGTCGGCCAGCAGACGCGCGTCATCGAGCGGGGCGGCCGGAAACAAATGCGCGCGGCATATCTTCGTCCAGAATTCACCGACACATCCGGCCACGCGATACGTGTAGTCATCGAGTTCGGCATCAGTATTCAGCGCGATAATATGCTTCACGGACGCGCCGGTGAACCGGCGGAGGTCCAGCTCCTGCCCGCTGGTGATCGTCTGAAGCACTTCGCGGATGAGCTGCTGGTCCCGCGCCTCGAAGCTGTCCAGCACGGCCAGCGCTTCCTCCACGCGCTCCAGCAACGCGCGCTCGCCGGCGGAGCCTTGTTGTTGCGCAAGACGCGCGAAGTCGAGCGGCTTCTGGTGCAACCCTCGAATGCGCTCCCGCAGCAGACGAAGCGAAGCCAGACGCTGCTCGAGCGGCACGAGCGAGGTATCGGCCATAGTGTCCGTCGCCCGCGCAAGCAAATAGGCCAGGCTGATTTGCGGCCGCACCGCGCCGGGCAGTATCCGCAGGGTCTTGTAAAACGAACGTGAGACCTGCCGCAGCAGATCGGCCAACAAGCCGGTTGTGTCCGAACTCATCTCGCGCCCAGCAGAACACGAAACCCCGCCGCTTGTCAGGCGGCTTCATGCGAAAAAGTAGCTGCGATAGGAACGTCCAGCGGTCCCTGGTGTTTTTGATCAAGAACTGGCCCCATCCTGTCGTTTACACTACTGTGCAAACCGTGAGTTCTACGACTGAAGCCGACCTGCTGGCCCGGTGCCGGGCGGGCGAGGCGGAGGCGTGGGACGCCCTCTTCGATTTGCACTATGCGCCGGCCTTTCGGTTCGTATTTCAACTGGCCTCCGATTTCACGCGCGAGGACGTGGAGGAGGTTTGCCAGGAAGTCTTCCTGACGGTCATCAAAAACCTGCACACGTTCCAGGGCAATTCCCAGTTTCAGACCTGGCTCTTCCGCATCGCGGCGAACAAAGCGCGCGATTACCGCCAGCGCCAGCATGCGGCCAAACGTGGCGGCGGCCAGGTTTTGGTGCCCCTGGACACCGCCCCAAGCGACGACTCGGAGAACGGCTACACCATCGACCCGCCCAGCGCCCAGCCCGGTCCCGATCTGGCGCTGATGAACACCGAAAGACTTTCCATCGTCGGCGAGGCGCTGGAGCAGCTTGGTGGGCCGTGCCAGGAAATCATTGAGCTTCGTTACTTTGCGGACTTGAGTTATGAGGAGATTGCCGCCAGCCTCGAACTGAATCCGAAGACGGTCAGTTCGCGATTGAGCAAATGCCTGGACAAGCTCGAAGGCATGACGCGGGCGCTACTGGCACGGCAGGAAGCCGGTTCGTTGGCGCCCGAAACTTCGCGGGAGAAAAAAACCGCGACTTCCGTCTAATCCACCATGCCGTCTGAGCCAGACAACCGAATGGACGACCTGCTGAAGGCCTACGCGAAGAAGCGTCGGCACGACGCTGGTACGCCGCCGGAGTTGCATCCGGCCACGCGCCGGCTCTTGCAGGCTGAGTCGGCGAAGCTGCGGCCCAAAGCCCCGGAGCAGAAGGGATCCTGGTTCAGCGCCCTGCTGATGTTCTGGCCGCGATACGCGCTCGCAGCCACCGTGTTCGTGGTTCTTGGAGTTGGCGCATGGAGCTTGTTCCGCTTCGAGGAACAGCCGAAGCGGATTGCGCTATTCGACGCCGAAGACGCCCCGCGCCCGGAACCGGCTCGCGCCTCGGAAAGCGCGGACATGTCCACCGGACCCGCAACGGCCAGCACCATGAAAAAGGAAAGCGAAGTCCGTCAACTTCGCCCGCTGGCCGACGAGAAAAGAGCGCCAGCGCAGCGTCCGGCGAGTGGACCGCGCCCGGCTGAACCCCAAGTCGCCTTGCGTGACGAATCCAGCGTCCGGTTGAAGACCGTGACGGACGAAGCCAAAACCAAACAGAAATTGGCGGAACTGGCCGCGAACGAATCGCCGCAGAAAGCTCTCAAACCGACCCGGCTCGCCGTGTCTCCGTCGGCCGACGCGCAGGTTCCCCCACCGGTCACTATCCCGGCCCTGCCGCCGGATAAGAATCTCTCCCGTAACCTGGCCGTTGCGGGGGCGAAGGATAAGGGAGCCACGATCACGTCAGACCCCGCGCTGGCCGGCGGAAAAGCCGTCGCGTTCAATGACGCTCAGCGGCAACCACTCGCGGGCGCGGAGAACGCGCCGGGTTACCTCAATCAAGGAGCGGTCTTGTCGTACTCCACCGCGGCCAGGCCTCCGTTGGATGGTTTGGGTGCGAAGAATCCGGAGGCATTGCAACTCGGTAATTCGCTTGGGGCCTACGATAATGCGACCGCTCCACTCGCGAACTCGCGCGCCCAGGAATTGTTTGGACTCACCAACAATTCATTGGGCGGCCGTTTCGGGGAAAGCCCGGCATCCGCCTTGAATGGGACTCAAATCGCTTACGACAATTACTCCAAACTCCCGCAACTGCAGGCCGGCTCCGCTGGTGTAAATGCCCAGAACGTACAGTTGTCCCGTGGGGCCGAAGCCGATGCGCTTGCGCGACAGACCGCTCTCGCGCCGCCGGCGCAACCTCCGCAGACAGCGTCGGTCGTTTCAAGAAACGCCGCGAACGGAACTGTCCCGGCTTTGCCACAAACCCCGGCTCCGGCAAACGCCGAGCGTTTCTACTCCCGACTGGGCGCGGTGGCACAGACAAGCCAAAGCACAGTGCAATCGCGCAATCGTTTCAGTCAGGTTCAATCCGCCGGCCAGGCCACGCCGGCTCGTCGAGCAAGCGGGGCGGCTGCAACCGTCCTCGCCGAATTCGACTTCGAGCAGACCGGCAATCGCGTGCGCGTCGTCGATGCGGATGGCTCTGTGTATGACGGACAGATTGTCGAAGAAACCGTCAAAGCGGATCTCGACGACCGCTCGAACGAACGCGCCCGCCGTGACGCCACCCGAAACATCGAGCTAAGGAAAACGGCACCCCGGCAGACCGCGTCCGCCGAATCTTCCGCCTGGAACTTCCGCGCCAGCGGAACGAACCGGACCTTGCAACAACCCGTCACCATCCATGGAGTGTTGCACATCGACTCGACTAATTTCGCCGGCCAACAGGCTCAATCAACGCGCGGTATCCAACGAACTCAGCAGCCATTGGACGCGAATCTTCCGCCCGTGCAGCGCATCCAGGGTCGAGTCCAGGTTGGAGCCGGCGCCGAGACCCAACTCGACGCCGTGCGCCGGGGGAATAATTAATCCCTTCGCGGAGTGCGCCCGTCCCCGGGCGCAGCACGTCCGAGTCTCCAGCAACGTCGCACTGGTCCTAAGGTCTCGACACTTCGTGCGTTCCTCCACCCCGGGAATGGGCGCACAACTCGGCGACGCGTTGCCCAAATCGATTTGGAGGGACGAGTTCCACGAATCCCTGATCTTCCTGGCAGGATTTCCAAAAAAAAGCGGACTCACGGAGTTCGTCCCTCCAACGCGCCTTCTGAATTTTTCTTCTGGCGCGGGCTGGGCGTCCTGTTGATTCTCTGCTCATTCGCGGATGAGACGCCTGCCTGCCATCGACCGTTTTGCTTTCGAGCGGGGGTTGTCACGGCAAGGCGTCGCACGGATTGCCGGCGTCGATGAAGCCGGACGCGGGCCGCTCGCCGGCCCGGTGCTGGCCGCCGCCGCAATGCTGCCTGCGAGGTGGCTGGAACGCGGGCTGCCGCGAGCACTGAAAGGACTGAATGACTCCAAACAATTGACGTCCTTGCAGCGCGAACGCTTCTTCCATGCATTGACCTTGTGCGGCGAAGTCACGTTCGCCGTCGCGCAGGTGGAAGCTGACCAAGTGGATGAGTTCAACATCCTTCAGGCCACCCATCGAGCGATGAACGAAGCTCTGGCCAGGCTGATGCCGCCTCCACAACACGCGCTGGTGGACGGCACGCGCGTGAAGACACTGCGCTTTCCGCACACTCCCATCGTCAAAGGCGACGCCTTGAGCTACTCCATCGCCGCCGCCAGCGTGCTGGCCAAGGTGACACGCGACCGCTTGATGAAGGAATACCATCAACGCTGGCCGGCCTACGGCTTCGCGGAGCACAAAGGCTATGGCACGCCCCAACACATGGCCGCGCTGGCCGAGCACGGTCCTTGTCCCATCCATCGCCGCAGCTTTTCGCCGATCCGACAGACGGAACTGGAATTGTTTTAAGCCTCGCCGGCGCACATGAATCCACCATGAACCTCTGGGAACGATTCCAAGCGTGGCGCGGACCCAGGGGTTTGCCTGAACACCTGCGCCACGGCCACCTCGGCGAGCGCGCGGCAAAAAAGCATTTGCGCCGCCTCGGCCTTCAGTTTCTCACGGCAAACTTCCGCTCGCCGCGCGGCGAAGTGGATCTCGTCTTGCGGGACGGCGACTGCCTGGTGTTCGCGGAGGTCAAGACCCGTTCCTCGGAAGACTGGACGCGGCCCGCCGCGGCCGTGGACGCGCGCAAGCGCCGCCTGCTGTCCCAGGCCGCGCTGGACTACCTGCGGCTGCTCCGCAATCCCGAAGTGAAAATCCGTTTCGACATCGTCGAGGTATTGTTGAACGACGGCGAAGTCCGCGAGGTTCGGCATCTGCCGAATACCTTCACCCTGTCCAAGCCTTACCGCTACGGGTAGCGGTTCCAAGTCCCGAGGGAATGTCTCCGAATAACTTTGGGATCCACGGAACTTGCCCGCCAAACTCAATTCTGCGCGTTGACCCACTGTTCGACTGGCGACAAATCCCAGTGGTTCGGGCCGTGGACAAACGACGGAGATTTGCCGGTGATCGGATTCACGAGCCGGTTGCCTTGCTCCGTCAATTGGGGTGAGCGCGGACCGGCGGTGTGGAACAGCACTCCCTGCGTGTCCACTTTGAAGGCGCTGGGGTTCCACGAATAGAGGCTTTGGATCTGGTACATGTCGTTGAAGTGATCGGGGAACAGCGCATCAAGCGTTCCATCGTCGAAGACTGCCAGCAGTGCGCTGCGCTGCGCCATCATGAGACCAGGATTCAAAGCCAGCCATGGCTCCGGTTGGGCTTGCGGCTCGTGAGAGAAAACAATCGGATGCGCCAGCGACGCGAACTTCGTCTGCATGGTTGTCATCGAGTCGAGGCACAACGAATCGTAGCCGTCACAGAAGACCACCGTGTCCGCCGAACTGGCTTTAACGGCGCGGATCAAGGTTTTCCAACGCCAGCCGTGGCCCCAATATTGCGGTTCGCCTTCGGCCAGTTTGGTGATGGACAGTCCAAACTTGGAAAGGCTGGTTTGCAACCGTGTCAGCCCCGGTGTAGGCCGCGTGGCCACCGTGAACAATTTCGCGCTCATGTCAGTCCAGCGTCACTCTCAAGTCGGGAGCAATAGGAGTATTGAGGTAAGAGCCGAGAGCGATGATGGCGCCTGTCCACGGGCCGGCTCCGGTCAATGCTCCTGCGGATGCCGTGGAAAGAACCAGCCCCTGGCTGAAATCCATGCATAAACCCGCCAGCGCCGGTTGGGTGCTCGCCATCGCCGTTCTGATCCCGGCCCAGAGATGCGTGCCTGCGGGAACGGCATAGCCATTGCCGCCGTTAAATGCGGTGGTGTTTCGTTTCAGGCCCGTTGTGGTAAGCGAGTCTAGGGTTCCATCGGCTACTAATTTAATGATGCCATTGGTGCCCTGATTGGTTTTGTTTGGAGGATCGGTTGATAAGAACAATCCCACTTCGGCAGTCTGACCTCCGCTCCCGTTGAGGTTAACGTAGAACTCAACGAATTTCACGACCAGCACCTTTGTAGTGCATCCGAGATAAACGAAGTAGGCGGTCCCGCTCACGAGAGTTATCGCCGTGGCCACATTCGGCAGGCGCGATTGTAGAATGCGTCCGGGAGGGCAGGCTTCCACCACTCCCTTGGTTACGTCCTGTCCGCGAACGTCTAGTATTTTCATAAGATCTGACTGATCTCCGCGTTTGCTGCCAGGTGAAGGGAACCAGTTGACCCTCATTTCATACGTCCCGTTCTATTCCGCTAATGACGTAATTAATCCAATTGGGCGTGAAGGCATATCCTAGAAGCCCGTCCCCTGGTTCCAGAACGAGCGGAGTGGTGTCAACCATGAGCTGACGGGGCTCCAATTTCATGTCGACTGGAAGGATGTGCCTACGCTTGCGAAATGAAAATGGCTTCTCCACGTCGTACGGGACGTATCGAAGGTGCATTTGCACTTGGGCGGTTGGGTTTAAGTTATAAAAGCGCATTGCGGTCACCAGTGCCGCCCTGGTGGCAACGGCGCCAAACTCACCAGGCCGGGGCGCTGCATAAAGGACGAGTTCTCGCGGCACGTTTGCATTGGCGAGTGCGCCCGAGGGGACAGGTCTGAGAATTCCAGCTCCAAGAGTTTTGATGGTTATTGCCATAGATTTGGCGCGAATCGTGATCGATTAGGCATCCCGCTCAATGCCGCTAATCACGAAATCGATCAAGTTTGGGAGTTCCGCCCTGGCCTGGAGGACTTCGCCAGGACCGAGCGTCAGTTCTCTGTCTTCAATCGCGCACTGACAGGCTCCAAGGGTCAAATCCTTCATGTCAGGGAAGATGGTAAATGTCGAATTCCCACGACCAAGAGCGATGCTAAATGAAACCGGAGTCGGTTGCGTATTGACGAATCTCATCGCGTTGACGACGTAAGACTTTCCGACGGGCACAGGATCAAAAAGGGGATAAAACCTATTGACCTGATTCTGCTCGGCCAGGCGTCCGCTGGCAAAAACTCTGAATCGGACTGACATATTGTTTCTCCTTTGTCATGATGCGAATCCGGCCTTCAGGCACAAGCTGCCACGTAGCAAATATCCGGCGTTGCTCCCGTTGCTCGGGCGTAGAACGTTGTTGCCGGATTCACGGGAATCATGCAGAACTCGCCGGCCCGGAGGCGGGCGATGATTTGCGTTGGCGGATTGCCATTGTCCAAGGCGACCGAGACGTACTTGCCCGCATCCCACGCCGCGGAGTCCAGATTCTTCACGAATAAGTAGGCGATTTGCGTGCTTCCTTCGATTTGAATGGTCGAATTGGCCCCCGTGCCAACATTCACCACGTTGGACACGCACTTGGTTCCCGTCTGCGTGATGGTCAGGTCCCCCACTCCCTGTAACGCAGGGCTGTACTTTTGCAAGGTTAACGTCGCCTGAATGTTGATCTCATTTGCCATAGGCTTTTCTGTCTCCTTTCCTTTGGTTCTGTTGTTGTGTTCGTGTCCTTATCGCGCTCGGCGATTGAAGAGTGACATGACGAGCGCGAAATCATTGTCGGTCTCCAGTTCTCCATAATGCTCCGCAATGTCGGAATCGTAGCCTTCAATCAGTTCACCCGACGGCTTGCGATTGTTCTGACACGTCACATTGCGGCAGCGTAGCAGCAGGATGGGATTGGACGGCGCGACTTCCACCACGTTGTCCCTCACGATCGCATTCGTGACGCCGTTCAATCGAACTCCGTCTCCGGTGTACGTCGGCTCGAACAGCACCCCATCCACATATCGAATCTTGTTGTTCCGCACGATGGCGTCGCCAAAGACATCCGAAGGCACATCTTCCGTGATTTTCTGATCGTGGAGGTGGATCGCGGCGGTCGCCCCGGTGGCCAGGGCTATGGTGTTTCCTTCCACGATGACTCGGCCCACGCCAAACACCTTCTGATGCTTGCGCGGGGCCGTAGCCGTGCTCATTGGATCGCTTGTCATCACATAGCGGAATTGGTTTTGTGCCGGCACATCCTTGATGACGAATATCCCGTCGTACGGACTCGGAACCGTTGCACCAGTGGTAATTTTCACCCGCTCTCCGGCTTGGTACCCGTGCGCCACGTTTGGATCGCTGTTGGTGGTCGCCACCGCTATTTTCACGTCGCCGGGATCGCGATCCAAGGTGTGCAAGTTGACCGGCGATGCTGGATAAACCGTCCCCAAATCCCAAAACGGCCCGCGCAGAACATTCCGATAATTGTTGTTGCGTACGATGATGTCCAGGGCGCTGGCATTCTGCTGAAAAGGCCCGCCGTAGCTTGCATCGTGAATGTGGTTTCCTTGCACCACCCCGCCGCGACACCAGCTCATCGATAATCCGCAGGAGAGCGTGCCGCTGATGGTCGCGTCCCACTGGCCGTAGCAATTTCGGATGTACGGACTGCGCGCGTAGCCCTCCTGTTGCAGCCCGGCGGAAGTGGGCGCCCCGGCATGAAACATCACCACGGTGCCAGTGTTGGTTGGATTGCCTGTGAGCTTCTTTGGCGCATCCGCGATGCAAGCTTCCAGGCCGCAATTCGAGACGGCGGCCACATTGGGTGGATTGGCGGTGATAAGGGCGAAAACCCGGCAAGTTCCGCCGGAAAGGCTGCAACCCCAGTTCGTGGCGCGCACTCGCGCCAGTCTTACATGGTTGCCCATGACGCGCACGGCCCCGCAAGCCGCGCCGCCGCCCGAACTGTTCATGAGATTGCAATCCACGGTGAGGTCGCACATCTCGAAATAATCCGCCGCCGCCGTGAGATCGTGGCCCAGCACGAAGCCGCTGGTGGTGCCGTCAGCCCGCTTGATGATGGTGACCTCACGTCCTGAACCGATAATTTTCATGGCAGCTTTGATTTGCCACGGGTTGCTCGCGCCTTCGACGTAACCCGCCGTGGTGAACGTGCCGGGACCCAGATGAATCGCCACCTTCTGGTTTGGGAACAGATTGGCCGCGTCGCCCATCGCTTCGTCGAACCGGGCTTGCGTGCTGCCGTCGCGCGGGTCGTTCGGCGTCAAACCGGATCCTTTGAGGCCATCCGTGCGGTAGGCGATCCAGACGTTGAACGGGGCGGGGTCGAGTAAAAGGGCGTCGAGCAGGGACATGATCAGTGCTTATTGGTTGGGATGAAGGTTTTGGCGCCGGCTTGAATGCCTGCCGAACCGGCAGACGTTGTGGGTAACATCAACCGGAAAAACCGTGCAGACGCGCTCGGATCCAAAGGCAAAGTGACCTCTTTATAGGGGCCATTGGTCGTGACAGTTCCGTCGGTTGGCTGCCATGTAGCGCCTGAACCTATGATGACGCTCTGTTGCAGAGTGAAATCGTCCTGCTGGTCGCTCCAACTAAACACAAGGTTACTTGACTGTAGCGAGATGGTCAGTTTCGGGACCGGTGTCACCTCAAAGCGTGTCCTCAGGCCAAAGGTGTCCGTGAACCCAGAAAGGGATTGCACTGTTCCAGACGACACACGCGAAGAACCATCGAAGGTCAGATCGATTCCCGACAAATCGGAAACATGGTTCTCAAACGAACTGCCAGAATAAATGTTTCTCACGTCGAGAAGCAAATTCCCGGCGGCTGGATCGTAGAAAAATGATGTAGTCAGAGGAATAGAGATATCAAATCTTCCAGGGTACCCGGCACTGCTGAGTCGAAGCGGCCCCGGGCCGACCACGACTACATCATCCGCTCCAACATTTTCTGCGAACACTGTGCTCAGGTCGCCAGACGACCGGGTGGTTGTGGAAAAATTGATTTGAATGTTACTGATGGTGGCACTGAATTGCCGGGCGCCTGGACCGACAGCGAGATCGAACGCGATTCGAGTGATGAATACGCCGTCCGGGCCGATCTCCGCGAATTGTGGGTCGGAGTAAACTTGCTGGTAACGCATCGACGAGCTTGAAGGAATCCCGAAAGGAATAGAACTACTGCGATAAGGACCAACATTGGGCGTCGTTACTGTTACGCCTCGGACCATAAATGTGTTCGATAGCAAAAGTAATATGGCAAATTGTGATTTCATGGCGGTAGAAGCCGGTGGTCAAAGGAGACTCATGCTCAAGGCATCTTCGACTTGGGTTTCAAGATCGGGATCGATTTTGTTGGTCCCGTACTCAGATCCCCTGAGCAGTGCTCCGGATGGAGTCCGATTGTTGAATGGATATACCGTCTTGCTGTTAGTATGCTGGATGGGAGCGGTTCGATCCAACTTGATGATGTTCCCGTCCACAATGGCGTTTTCGCAACTGTCCAGAAAAACTGCATACGGAAATTGGGTCGGGTCGGACGCGTTATCGACGTGCCGCACGAGGTTTTCCCGAATCGTGAGACGCCTGAACACGTAAGCCTGCGGAACCCCCTGCCCCGCACCACCGATGGAAAATCCGGTCACTGGAGCTAGGTTGCCACTAGGACTGAGACTGGTCATCAAATCCACTATGTTGTTTTCATAAACAAGATTTCCAACCTGCCAAAAGCGGCCGAAGTAGCCGGACGTGGAATTGGCGTTGGGCTGCTCATTCGGTCGAAAGCGATATTTGAATGTGGCAAGGATCGGCGGCATCGCGCTGGGAACAGCACGCGTAACATGTGTGACCTCAAAGAAGCCGTTGTAAGCCGCTTCACTGGCTTTAGTGATAAGCACAAACTCACCGACGTAAAGGCCGTGTTCCTGCATCGTCGTGGCCGTGGCCACATAGCTCCCGCTTTCCACGGCGAATGTCAGTGAATCGAGGAGTCTCTGATAGTCCCATTCTCGAAAAAAAGGCGCACCGTAGGCAGGCGTGTGATTCTGCGACGGGGGTGGTGAATGATCTGGCACTGCTCCCATTGGGTAATCAAACGTAGATTGACCAGTCGGAGTCACTGCAAAAAATCCATAGTAATTGTTGTCCGCGTCACTCGATGCTGGAGGATTACTGGACTTGTTTAGTATGGCTACGGGGTCTCCCGCAATAAATCCATGAGGTTTGTTTGTTTCGGCGTGTGCCGTTGTGCCGTCGCGTGTCAGCGATTTGAGCACGATAGGCGTGGTCGTGAAGCTAACCAGCCCCATGTTTTGGAACAGGGCGGCAAAGACATTGGAGAAATAATTGTCGCGCACTACCTGGTCCTTGGTGGAGAAACTATCATGGTTCGATCCTGCGTAGCAGTTCAGGATGCAGTTGCCTTCGGTCACCGAAGCGGTGCCTCCTTCGATACCGCCGGGTCCGATAATCCACGTCCCGATAAAGCCGTCGCCGCTGAGGGTTCCGCTCAAAGCTTGCTTAGCGGTGGACCCCATTGTTTAGACCACTCGACGCAGAATTTAAGCTTCTGTTTTTCGAGGCTGCTCGGGTTTGTTGTTGCGTGTTCGTTGCTCTGCGTCTGAATCCATTTTGGAAAGAGA
>Ga0187893_10004966_pt1 | contig 24513 bp, 23 predicted proteins | sample MA1701074metaG_FD_139574 | JGI IMG/M metagenome (GOLD analysis project Ga0187893, IMG submission 139574) | White microbial mat communities from a basaltic lava cave in the Kipuka Kanohina Cave System on the Island of Hawaii, USA - MA170107-4 metaG ...
GCGCGCACAACGCGCCTTTGATCGACTGGACACGGCGCTCGCCAATTTCCTCGACGAGGTCAAACTTGCGGCTTGAACAACTTGACTCAATCACTCGTAATTCGTCGGTTCAAGACTCCTAGTCTGGCGCCGTCCGGACACTACGGACTCAAGAGCTCGGCTGCGCGTTGGACTGCTCGGATGATGTCGGGATACGCGGCGCACCGACAGAGATTCCCGGACAGGTAGTGCCGGATCTCGTCCTCGGTCGGCTGCGGGTGCCGGCTGAGGAGCTCCTTCGTCATCAGAATGAACCCCGGCGTGCAGAAGCCGCATTGGAACCCGCTCTTCTCCACGAACGCCTGTTGAACGGGGTGCAGCTCGCCGTTCCGCGCGAGCCCCTCGACCGTCGTCAGCTCCGCGCCGTCGGCGAAGGCCGCGAGATAGAGACAACCGGACACGGCCGTGCCATTGACGAGCAGCGTGCAGCAGCCGCACAGCCCCTGCCCGCAGCTCTCGCGCGCGCCAAAGAGGCCGAAGTCGCGCTGAAGCACCTCGAGAATCGTCTCGTGCGTCGCAGCCGTGGCGGTCACGCGACGCCCGTTCAGGGTGAACGCGATCGCCCGCTGGTGGCGTGTGGGCACGTCAGTCCGCCTCCAGCGGGCGGTTCTCCAGCTGCCGGATCGCCCGCAGCACGCGCTCCGGCGTCAGCGGCATCTCGTAGAGCATCACACCGGTCGCGTCGTACAGCGCGTTGGCAATGGCGGGAGCCGGACTGAAGATGCCGGTCTCGCCGACGCCCTTGGCCCCGAATGGACCGTCGCGATGCGGAATCTCGACAAACGATCCGGTCAGCTCGCGCGGAAGGTCGAGCAGCCCTGGAATCTTGTAGTCGGCGAGGCTCGCGTTCAGCACCTGTCCGTCGCCGAACACCATCTCCTCGAACAAGGTGAACCCCATCTGCATGATCGCCGCGCCGGTGAGCTGCCGCTCGACCGACGCGGGATTGATCGCGCGCCCGACGTCGGCGACGTTCACGAGCTTCGTCACGGTGACGCGCCCCGTCTCGGTATCGACCTCCACCGCGGCGCCGGCGCCGCCAAGCATCCAGAAGGGCGTGATATCGGGCGATTGTCCTGTTGAGAGGTCGGGCTTCGTGTACGACGGTGTGTAGGCGCCGACGCCGACGAGCGTCCCCGCCTGCATCGCGAACCGCGCGAGCATTACTTCGCGAAAGGTCATCGCCGCGCCCGTCCTCGAGACGATCCCGCCGTCGCGGCACTCGAGCTCGACGAGGTCGGCGCCGACCGCGCCGGCGGCAATCCGCAGCATCTGGGCGCGGGCGTCCTCAGCGGCGCGCCGCACCGCGTTTCCCATATGGAACGTCGAGCGCGACCCGAGCGTCGCCATGTCGTACGGCGTCACGTCGGTGTCGGGATGGACGACGCGGATGGCGGGTGTCGGGAGGCCGAGCACCTCGGCGGCAATCTGCGCGAGCGTGGTGTCGGACGCCTGGCCCATGTCCACCGTGCTCGTATGGACCGCGACGCTCCCGTCGCCATACACGTGCACGGCGGCCGTCGACGTCGTCGGCGACACCCGCGCCTTCACGCCAATGGCGAGGCCGCGGCCGCGCCGGATCGTGCCGGTGCCACGGTCGAACGGCCGGTCCCACTCCATCTGCTCGGCGAGACGGTCGAGCACGGCCTCCACGTCCATCCCGTACACGATCGTCCCGGTGGCGTGCGCGCCGCCGCTGCGGAGGGCGTTGCGGCGGCGGAACGCCAGCGGGTCGATGCCGAGCTGACGCGCGATGATGTCGGCCTGGCGCTCGTACGCCCACACGAGCTGCGAGATGCCGAACCCGCGCAGCGCGCCCGCCGGCGGGTCGTTCGTGTAGACGGCGTAGTTGTCGAGCGCGACGTGCTCGATGTCATACGGCCCGGCCGCGGTGAAGCCGGACTTCTGGGTGACGCGCGGGCCGATATCCGCGTACGCGCCGCCGTTCCAGTACGTTTCCACCTGGCGCGCGATGATCCGGCCTTCCTTCGTGACGCCGGTCCTCATGCGAACCGTCGCCCCGTGCTTGGTAATCGTGTAGAACTGCTCGTCCATCGTCAGAGCGATGCGCACCGGCTTGCGGACGAGCAGCGCGCAGACGGCGGCCATCGCCTCGAGCTTGATGTAGAGCTTGGCGCCAAAGCCGCCGCCGAGAAACGCGGTGCGGACGCGGACGCGATTCTCCGGCCAGCCAAGAAGCCGGCTGATCTCGCTTCGAACAAACGACGGACTCTGCGACGCGGTGTGGATCGTGATGCCGGTCGGTCCAGCTGGTTCGGCCACCGTCACCATCGGCTCGAACGTCGCATGCATCACCTTGCCGGTGCGGAACGTGTGTTCGAAGACCTGATCGGCCTCGGCGAATCCCTTCTCGACGTCGCCGCTGCGCAGCCGCGCGTCGAGCGCCACGTTGGTGCCGCGGCGTCCGGCCAGGTGCTTGAGATCGGTGAACATGCCGGCCGGTTTCAACTCGTCGTGGATGATCGGCGCGCCCGGCGCGGCGGCGGCCACTTCGTCGAACACCGCCTCCAACGGTTCGTACTCGACCGAGACGAGATCGGCCGCTTCCTCCGCGACGTGCGGATCGGTGGCAAGGACGACAGCCACCGGTTCACCCACGTGACGGACCTTGCCCACGGCGAGCACCGGCTGGTCGTGGAACGCGGGGCCGTAGTACGGATTCGGCACCAGCGTGGCGACCTCGTCTGCCGTGATGACGGCGTGGACGCCCTCGACGGCCAGCGCAGCGCGTGCGTCGATCCGGACGATTCGCCCGTGCGCGATCACGCTGCGGTGGATCTTCCCGTGGAGCATTCCTGGGAGCCGCAGGTTATGGATGTACTCGACACTCCCGTCCACCTTGGCAGCGCTCTCGAGGCGTGGCACCGGCCGGCCGACCTCGCGAAGCGCGCGCGCGGCGTCGGCGTCGGTGGTGGGCGCGTCAGGAACGACGAGGGTATCGGCCATCGTTTACTGCGCACGCTCGAGCGCGCGGCGAACGTGCACGCGTACCATTTCGCGCTTGTAAGCGGCACTGCCGCGCAGATCGGCGAGTGGCTCGACGAGGTCGGCGGCGGCATCGGCCGCCTTCCGGAACGTGGACTCGTCTGCGGACGCACCCGTGAGCACCGCTTCGGCGGTCGGCAGGCGCACGGGGCGCTCGGTTGCCGCGCTCACCGCGACGCGTGCCTCGGCAATGCGTCCGGCAACGGCGCGGTACCACACAGCAACGCCGACGGTCGGCCAGTCGTCGGCCGACAGCGCCGTGAACTTCTCGTACCACGTGCGGACGTCGGCCGGCTGCGCCGGCACGTGCACGTCGGCAATCAACTCGTCGGCGGCGATCGCCGTCTGGTAGTAGCCGAGGACGAGATCATTGATGTCGATCCAGCGCTCGCCGCGGCGGCTCACGGCGCGGACGCGCGCGCCGAGCGTCATCAACACGGGCGGCAGGTCCATGTGCGGATCGCCATGCGCCAGATGGCCGCCGACGGTTGCGACGTTGCGGATGCGGACGTTCGAGAGTGTCCGGAGTGCGCGGCCCATGACGGGAGCGCCCGCGCGCACCAGCGGCGACTGTTCCAGCTCCGTCAGGGTCGTCAACGCCCCGATGCGCAATCCGCCGCCGTTGTTCGCAACGCCGCGCAGCGCGTCGCCAAGCCGTCGCAGCGACACGAGGCGCGTCGGCTGAAAGATCCGTGTCTTCATCATCGGGATGAGCGCCGTGGCGCCGGCGATCGCGCGCACGCCGGGATCGTCGGGGTCGAGCAGCGCGACCGCCTCGTCCAGCGTCGACGGCTCGACGAGCTCGAAGTTCTTCACGCGGGCGTTCCGGCTGGATCGCTATACGGCTCCAAGCGAGAATCTTGCACCAGTTGTATGGAACCGTATAGCGGTCCTAGGCACGCAGAGCGCGCCAAAGAGATGCTGGCCCACCAGCCAAGGGCTCTCACTCTCAAGTCTCGATTGAGGGGATAACAAGGGCAGAGCCCTTGGCTGGTGGCGCCTCGAGCGCCTTCTTGAGATTCGCGCCGAACTCGCGCGCCAGCTTCGCGCTCGTCGAACGGAATACCGGCTGCCCGAGGCCGCCCAGCTTGCCGGTGAGCGCAATATCGGTCGCATAGCGAACCATGGTTCGCTGCCCGCCGTCGTCGGCGAGGCGGACCGACGCTGTGGCCGACACGTGACCAACCAGGCCGATTGCGTCGCCGACGATGGCCGCGTCGATCGATTCCGGCGCCTGCATGCCGAGAATCTCAATCGTGACGGTGAAGCTGAGGGTCATGAACCCGACACGGCTGGTGAGGACGGCGGCGTACCGGTTCGGGCCGATGTCGCGGAGGTCGCGGCAGCCGGGAATGCAGGCGGCAAGGCGATAGGGATCCTGGAGGAACGCGAACGCCACGTCGCGCGGCACGTCGACCAACGTTTCACCGGAGGTTTCAACTGCCATAGGTTCTGGTCCGGCTTTAGCGGACCACCGCTTTAGCGGACCACCGCTTTAGCCGGACCACCGTAAATCGTACATCATGAGGATGCATGTCGACCCACGTTGGTCACGAGCTGCCGGACGATCTGCTCGAGGTCCTCAATGGAGGCGACCTCCCAGCGGTCGCGGACCGCGTGGTCGTCGTCTCGACGACAGACGAGGGCGGGTTTCCACATCCTGCGCTTCTCAGTTACTTCGAGGTCGTGGCGATCGACCGCCGCACGATCCGGCTCGCGACGTACGCGGAGAGCCGCACGACGCGCAACGCGACGCGCGATGGCAGGCTGACGCTCATCTTCGTCGATGCGGAGCTCGCCTACTACGTGAAAGGGGCGGTGCGGCAGCTCGCCGCGTCGATGCGCGCCACGCCGTACAACGCGAAACTCGACGTGCAGGTGCAGGAGGTGCTCCGCGACGCGCCCGATCCGGTGCGCGAGCCGGGCGCCCACATCGCGAGCGGGATCCGGTACGTCAACCCCCAGCGGGCCGCTGAGATGGAGCGCGCCAGGCGCGTGATCGCAGAGCTACGCGAGCCTTGACCCAAGCGCGCGAACCGGGTGCGCCCGCGATCCGGTAGTGTGAGTTCACATCAAGGCGTTGACGTGAGTGATACTCTGCACGCGACTCGTCAGCAGGCGCTGGTCGCCCGTGCGCAGCTCCATACGCAAGCCGACGTAAATGCCAAGCCGCTTCAGAAGATTGCCACCCGTGGAGCTGCCCTCGAGTCGCGCCCGCGTGAAGGCCGGAAAGTGGGCGCCGCCCCGCACGATGATCTCGCCAGTGCGGCCGTTCAACGCAACGATCTGATACACACTGAACTGGGTGCGGATCATCAGACACGCGAAATCCGGCAGGTCCTCGAACTGCACCCCATTGGTCCAGTCGTATTCGCTCCAGGTGTCGAGTGAAGGGCCGGCTGCGACGAGCGTTTCCATGGTCCTGGCTGGCATACCGCAAGCGTGATGCCAGGATCGGCGATCGGCCGGAGGCCCATTTGTGCGCGCGGTGAGGCGACGCGGGTCGTTGACCTGCCAAAATCCAGCACGACCGTGGAATATTCCCCAGACGGCGAGGAAGCTGACCACACTGCTTCACGCCTGGCACGCAGGCGACGAAGCGGCCTATCGGCGGGTGTCCTCGATCCTGTACGAAGAGTTGCACCGCGAAGCCGCGCGGTGCATGCGAGGCCAGAGACCCGGTGACATGCTGCAGACCACCGCTCTGGTCCACGAGACCTTCGTCCGGCTCGCCGGCGCGCATCAAGTCGAGTGGCGCGATCGCACACACTTCACGGCCGTTGCCGCTCACGATCCGGCGCGGCGATTCACCGCGTGGACGAGCACCGACGCAGCAGCAATGACCGCGACGCCGACAGCCGTGCCCGCGAGGATGGCTGCGGGGCTCCCAATCAGCAGCAGGCCGGTGAAGTACACGCAGAGAAACGGAATGACATAGCCGGCGAGGCCCAGCCGGAAACCGAGCCATCCGGTCCGATCCACGTCTGCGCCCGACAGCGCCGCCGCCGCGTACGCGGCAAGCGCGACGGGAGGCGTGATGGCGCCCATCGCGCTGTAGAAGAAGATGAAAAAGTGCGCCGCCATCGGCTCGAAGCCGGCGTTCACCATCGCGGGAACTGTCAACCCGGCAAGGATCAGGTAAACGGCCGTCGGCGGGAGGGGGAGACCGAGCAGCAGCGCCGCCATCATCACCAGCAGCAGCAGTACGAAGGGCTGGCCGGCCGACAGGCCGATCAGCAGGTTCGAGAAGGTGAATCCGAGCCCGGTCAGGTTGATGACGGCCTCGATGATGCCGGCGCCGGCACAGGCGACGGCAATCGGCACGACGTTCCGCGCCGCCTGTTCGAGCGACGTCACCAGCCGCGCGCCGTCAATCCGCGTGTGCGCGCGCAGGAGGGAGCAGCCGACCGTCAGCAGGATCGACCAGAATGCAGCCAGCATCAGGCTCCGTCCCTGGTAGATCAGCAGCAGCAGCGCGACGACCGGCGGCGCCATATGTCCGTACTGGGCCAGCGTGGTGCGCAGCCGCGGCCGCGGCTCCTGTCGATCCGCCGCGATGCCCCCCTGCACCGCGCGGAGGTACACCGTGAGGAGCAGGGAGGCATAGAACAGCGCGGCCGGCAGGATCGCGGCCTTCGCCACCTCGCGGTACGGCACCTGCAGGAACTCGGCGATCAGAAATGCGCCGGCGCCCATGAGCGGCGGCGTGAACATCGCGGCCGTCGCCGACACCGCGACCGTCGCGCCCGAGAACTCCCGGTCGAATCCCGCCTTGTGCATCAGCGGAATCGTGAGGTTGCCCACCGTCACGACGCAGCCGACCGGCGAGCCCGAGATCATGCCCATCAGCGCGCTGCCGCCGACGGCGCTCATCGCGGCGCCGCCGCGGAAGCGCCCGGTGAGCGCGAATGCCAGGTCCATGAACCACCGATCGCCGCCCGATCGTGAGAGCAGCTCGCCGAAGATCACGAACATGATCACGAAGGTCGCCGAAATCTCCATCGGCAGCCCGTAGATGCCGTTGCTGCCGAGATACAGCGCGCCGACGAGGCGCGAGAGATCGTACCCCCGGTGGGCGAAGGCGCCCGTCAGGTGCTGACCGAGCAGCGCGTAGGCGAGCGCGGCGACGACCATCAGCACGAGGAACCAGCCGATGATCCGGCGCGTCGTTTCGAGCACGAGCGCGACTATGACGAGTCCGAACAGGAGTTCCGCCGTCGTGACGAGGCCCGTGCGCTGCAGGTAATCGGGGTAGTCGACGATCAGAAAGACGGTGGAAGCGATGAGGAGCGCGGCCAGCCCGTAGTCGAGGGCGCGCCGCCGTCCGGCCGACGGGCCCGCGCCGAAGGCCAGCAGCGCCGCGGCCCCCATGAGCCCCCAGTGCACCATGCGGTTGTACTCGGGGGCGATCGTCGTCGTGGCGTTCGCGAACAAGGCGAATGCGGACGCGGCGATGAGGAGGGCGCGAATCAATGGACTCCACACTCTTTCAGTGTTCTTTCAGTTTCACGGCCGAAGTCCGCCCTATAGTATCTGCGGCCGCTTCGCACCACCGAGCGCTTTCGGCGCGTGAATTTCGGCTGCATGGAGATCGTCGCCACGATCGACGACCCAAGGCGTACTCACAACCCTGGACCTCGGACGCGATCCGCATGCACCTGCTGCCCGACACGAAGATCCTCGAGCGTCTCTGCGAGAACAACAGAGACCTCGAACGGCTGTTGAAGATCTGCGTGGCCGTACTCGCCGCGTCGGGACAGGCGCTGGCGCACCATTCGTTCTCGGCGGTGTTCGACGAGAACAAGCCGGTCAAGCTCACGGGCGTCGTGACCAAGTTCGAGTGGACGAACCCCCACATCTGGTTCTTCATCGACGTCAAGGGCCCGGACGGTACGGTCACCAACTGGGCGCTCGAGATGGGGAGCCCGACTCTGTTGCTTCGGCTCGGCTGGAAGCGCGACTCGATGAAGGTGGGCGACGTCGTGGCGGTCGAGGGCCGGCGTGCCCGCGACGACAGCAACACCGCCAATGCGCTGAACGTCGTGCTGACCAGCACGGGACGACGGCTCTTCGCAGGTTCGCCTGTGAGCGAGGCCGAGGGGCGATGAACACGGAGGACACCGGTCGATCGAACCTGAAACACGAAGATCACGAAGGTTACGAAGGCCAAGAGGGCCACGAAGGCCACGAAGGTGGCGAGGGAGGCGGACCCGCTACTGGCGGGCCGCCGTCTGCGTTTTGTAGTAGTCCTCGATCGGCTTGAACGGTCCGAACCTGTGCTGGTCCTGTGAGAAGGGGTCGGCATACGGGCCGTACGGACTGTCGATCGGCTTCTCGGCGCGCTTCGGGTAGTCACGCTCGAGATTGGCCATCTCCGGCCGCGGCTGGGCGTTGATGTACGCGGCGACGTCGAGCGCCTCGTCGTCGGAGAGCGTGGAGTCGCCGAGCGGCATTTGCGCCTTGATGAAACGGGCCGCGGTGAGGACGCGGGCCATGCCGGCGCCGTTGTTGAAGCTGTCGGCCCCCCAGAGCGGCGGGAAGACATACCCGTCCGCGGAATTGGCAGAGGCCCGCAGCCCTAGGCCGTCGGCGCCGTGGCAGACGGCGCAGCGCTTCAGAAAGACCTGCTCCCCGGCGACCAGATCGGCCCGGCGCTCCGGCCTCTTGAACGCCGGCTGCTCGTTCGCGGTGCGCAAGCTCTTGCCCATCGCCCCGAAGCGATCCCCGAGCGACTCGACCCAGGCGACCATGGCCATCATCTCGGCGCTGTCGGGCGGCAGCTCGCGGCCGTTCATGCTGCGCGTCATGCATCCGTTGATGCGACTGACGAGATCCTGCTCGCCACCGTCACGGCCCGAGTACCGCGGATACAGCGCAGCCGACTCCAACAGCGAGAGCGTCCCGGGTTCAGTCCCCGCGCCGAGATGGCATGAGGTGCACGCCATCCGGCTGCCGGAGTAGCGCATGTTCGGATTCTCGTGATCGGGACCGAGCAACGCGGCCGTGTCCATGATGAGCCGCCGTCCGTACTCTTCCGTCGCCACGGCGACGGCCGCCGTTGGGGAGGCCTGGGCAGCCCGATGCTCGTAGAGCGTGAACCCGAGGACGAGCGCGCCAACCGCTCCGCCGCCCAGCGTGGCGCTCAGTAAGCCTCGTCGCGTCAGACGCGTCATGGGACTGTCTTCCTTTCGCCGGCGCGGCCGGCGCGCGCTCGATCATACTGCCGAACGCTTTCCAGGAAGCGATACTTCGGCCGTTCCACCCAGCGACGCAGCGCGGGGGAGCAGCACCAGGCCACCACGAACGTTCCTGCGAACACCAGCGATGCGACGACGATGATGTTGGTGATCATCGGCTCTCCCGGTAGAACGTACGCACGTAATGGGCAACGGCCAGCAGCTCATCGGACGCGAGGCGATCGCTCCAGACGCCCATCCGTGTGCCGCCGACGCCTTCACGCAGCGCCCGGACACTGGCGGCGAGCGTGGGTTGCTGGCGCCGGAAATCGGTCGGCGCGACGACGAGCTCGGGAGCCGTGGGGCCGCGGCCGTCGCCATCGACGCCGTGGCACTGGGCGCAGTTGGCTTCGTACACCAGCGTGCCAAGCGCCGCGATTTCGGCGGACGGCGGCGTGTCGGGCTCCGCGATCGAGAGTGATTGCACGGCTGCCGCAATGGCGCCGAGTTCCGGCAAGGGACGATCCCGCCAGGCAGACATCGCCGTTCCGGCGCTCCCGTTCCACAGCACCTCGCTCAGGCGATCGGACGCGTACCGGTGCTGGGCCAGGTTGGTTGGTCGCGGCAGGAGCGCTTTGGCGCCGGGACCGTCGCCCGCGCCGCGTGGACCATGACAGCCGGCGCAGTTGACGGCGAAGAGCGCCATCCCCCGTTCGAGATCGGTGCCGGCGGGCAATTGCGGGTACGCGGCGTCGCGCCGCGCCCGGGCGGGATGGCCGTTCACAGGCGTGACGGAGAGCGCCATATGCGCCATGTGATCGTCGGGACAGTCACACGCCTCGCGCGCGTAGGACTCGCCTTCGGGTCCTGCGAGCTCGCGGTTGCGGCCGAGGGTCTCCAGGTACGCGACGAGATCGCGCGCCTCCAGGCGGGGCCGGTCTGGCGCCCCGTCGAAAAGGGAACGGTAGGCGGGCATCACCGAATCGGGCACGAGGACGCGCGGCGAGTACAAGTGTAGATAGTGCCAGTCTGCGCTGCGTGTCCCGGCCGCGCGGGAGAGATCAGGGCCGATACGCCGGGTGCCCCACAGGTGCGGATAGTCGAACTGCGTCTCCCACGCCAGTGTCGGGGCGCCGAACCGCGCGATGTCGGCCTCGAGATAGCGGATCTGCTGCGTGTGGCAGTAGGCGCAGCCTTCACGGGCATACACATCCCGCCCCCGGCGCTCGCTGGCGCTGAGGTCCAGCGGTTTGCCGGGCGACATCCGGCGCGTCTGCTCTTCGAGCACGCGCCCGGGCCAGTAGCCGAGCAGCACGACCGACAGCACGAAGAACCCGAGGCCCGCGACGCCGGCCACCAGGTACGCCATGCGGAGCGCGCGTCCGGTGCTCACGCTCATGTCGGCTCAGCCACGTCCGGTGCCACACGCGGCATGAGGCGGCCGGCGCCGCGGACGTCGACGGCATCCTCACGATCGGCCTGCATGTCACGCCGCGGTCCAGTCGTGAGACCGATCAGCAGCGCCACGAAGCCCCCGATGATCGGGATCGCTGAGTACGCTCGAATCAGCCAATAGGGCCTGGCGGCTCGGACCGATTCGATCCAGGGCACTCCCGACTGCCAGGCGTCCGACTCGACGAGGCCCGCCACGGTCAGGTCGACGACCATCATCGTCACGCCTGCGAAGAGCAGCCAGTACGACCAATGGCATGCGCGCGCGTTGAAGCGGACGTGCGGCAGGCGTTCCCACACATGGACCAATCCGCCAGCACCCGCAAACGTCGCAAACCCGAGCATCGCCAGGTGCGAGTGTCCGACCACCCAGTCGGTGAAGTGCACGGCCCGATTGACCGCCATTTGCGCCTGCACGGCTCCCTGGATGCTGACCAGCAGGTAGAAGACCGTTCCGGTCGCGACGAAGCGCAAACCGACGTCGGTGGGGAACACGCCGCTGCCGCGCATCGACAGCAACAGGTTGGTCACGACCAGGACGACGTCGATGCCAAGAATGGTCGACGCGACAATCGCGCCGACCTGCGCCGCCATCGGAATAACGGAGTACACGTAGTGATGCGTGCCGTTGAGCGGGTACACGAAGAAGAGCAACCAGAATCCGAGCATCGACAGGAAGTGGCTGTAGATCGGGCGACCGCTGGAGGCCGGAATCACGTAATAGATGATGGCCAGCGCCAGCGGCGTGACGAACAGTCCGATCGCGTCGTGGATCCAGAGTCCGCTCAGCGCCGCGCCGCGAGCCCCCGGGACGATCTCGGGCAGGAAGTTCCCCATCGGATAGGCGAGCAGCGTGAAGACGAGTCCGCCGATGACATACCAGCTCGACACGTACAGCGACTCGACGCCTCTGCGGAAAAACGGGGGCACGAACTGGACGGCTGCCAGAGCGAGCCCGGCTACAACGAAGGCGTCGATGACGAGGGGGAACTCGGCCCACTCGAGCGGCTGGCTGACGCCGGCCAGGACGAGAATCCAGCCGGGCACCATCACCGCCAGGTTCCAGAGCGCGAAGAGCCAGCGCCCAGCGAGCGCGCTGGTTACCGAGCGACCGGAGAGGATCGGGACGGCATGGTAAAGGAACGCGAAGAACACGTTCCCCAGCCAACCGAAAATGACGCCCTGCGTGTGGGCGTAGCGGACGCGTCCCCAACTCAACCAGGGCACGCCGCCAAAGAGGTCCGGAAAGAGCAGCTCGATGGCGGCAATGACACCAAAAGCCACCGACGCCAGCAGCGTGACGAGCGCCGCGAGGCCGTGGGCGGCGACGAGATCGACCTCCACCCGCGGGGTGGACTCTTCAACCCCGGGGCGCATCACGTACTGCTAGGCGCAGCTGAGCAGGGTGAACCCGCGCTCCTGGGCGTGTGTCGCGGCGACAACGCCCGCCGGAACGAAGCGGCCGTTGCGGACCGCATTTGCCATGAGCTCTTTGAGAATGGCGTCCTGTGATCCTCCCGTGGCCGTGGCGATCCGGCCGGCCATCCCGCGAGTCGCCTGCGCGCAGACCGCGATCACGGCGCCCCTGTCGGCCAGCGTCGCGACCGTCCGGTCGCCCTCCCCAGCCGATCCGGGCGGGTTCACCGGGTTGGACGTGAGGGGCTTCGGCAGCTCGAGGCGCTGCGAGAAGTACTGTCCGTATTTGGCCCACATGGCTTCGTTGTAACCGTACGGCGTGGCCTGATGGCGGAAGCAGATGATAAGGCCGACGTCAGCCGGTTTGACGCCGTATGTCGACTCATTGATGTTGAACAGATTGCCGGCGAAGTTCACTCCATCCTGACCGCCCTGCCGGCTGGCGGTATCGACGAATATGCGATGCTTGGTCGGCAATTCGTCCATCCAGTGGTCCTGCTCGTGGAGGACGGGGCTCGATCCCTGCGTCGGGGACTGGGCGCGCAACGGGCGGGCGCTGGCCGTCAAGGCGCCCAGGGTTGCCGCGAGTCCGCCCACAAGGGCGCGACGACTCGGAATCCAGGTCATGTGATTTCCTCCTTCGGTGCGGGGCGCACCAAGTATACGCGAGAGCGCCTGGCGAGCCGCCTTCTGCGCTTGGCAGTACTCAGTCGACGGCGAAGCAGTGCGTTCGCACCCGCGACCCCTGGCTGCAGCCGCGCCTGCCGTGTGAGGAGTTCCACGTTCGCCGGCCCGGCCGATCAGCGCGTCGCGGCTTCCGTCTGAGACCAGACGCCCCGCTCACGGTAATACCGAATCGCGCCGTCGTGGTAGGGAATGAGGCCGCCTTTGGGCGCGACCTCCAGCGTAAAGCCGGCGATGGTCGGGTAGCTCCCGCGGAAGCGATCGAGCTGCTCGAACGTGGCTTTCGTGATCTGATAGACGAGGTCTGCCGGCAGATCCGCGTCCACCATCAGCCCGTTTGACGTGCCGACGACCGGAATCTCCGCGGTGACGCCCGTGTAGGCACCCGCGGGAATCGTCGTCTTCAGGTAATAGGGATACTTCGTGACGATGGCGTCGCGCGCCGCCTCGGTCAGGGGCAGCAGGTGGAAGCGGTGCGTCGCCCCGAACTCCGCGATCGCCGGAATCGGCGGGGAGACGTAGAGGACGGCCGCATCGAGCCGTCCATCCCCGAGCGCGGAGAGCGCCTGGTCGTACGGCAAATAGATCGGCGTGATGTCATCGAACGTGAAGCCGCAGCCCGCCGAGAAAATCTCGCGGAGGTTCGCCAGGCTGCCGTGTCCCGACGGTCCGACGCCGACCCGTCGTCCCTTGAGGTCGCAGACGTCATCAAGCCGCGATCTCTCGAGTACGACCACGTTGATGCGGCCGATATCGAGGTTGCTCAGCACCATCCGCAGGTTGGGGAACGGCTGTGAGAACGGCGGCTGCCCTTGATACCCTTGCAGCGCCGTCTTGCTGATGACGAACCCGAGGTTCGACTGACCCGTCCCGACGAGCCGCACGTTCTCTTCGGCGCCGCCGCTCACTTCGGCCACCGCCTGCACGCCGGGGACGACGTCGTTGATGATGCTCGCCAGCGTTCCACCGATCACGTACCAGCTGCCACCCGGCGGCGCGGTGACGATGTTGACCACGCGAGTCGAGCCGCTATCGCGCCCGCAGGCAGCGGCGAAGACGGCGAGCGCGGCGGCGGCACACCGAACGAGGCGACGGAGATGGAGCATCCTCGCGTCATCTTGTCGAGGTAAAGAACCCATGTCAAATACGTCGCGACGATGGTGGAGCGACATCGAACGGTACCAGTGGACGGTGCTGCTCATGACGTGGCTCGGGTTCCTGTTCGACCTGATGGATTCGACGCTCTATACCTTGGTGATGGGGCCGGCGCTCGGCGAGCTGCTCGGTCCCGACGCGTCGGTGCAGAACATCGGCTGGTACGGCGGACTCATCTTCTCCATCTTCCTCGTTGGCTGGGCGCTCGGCGGGATCGTCTTTGGTGTGGTCGCCGACTATCTGGGCCGCAAGCGCACGCTGATGCTCACGATCCTGATTTATGCGCTCTTCACCGGACTGGCCGCGAGCGCCGGATCGTGGTGGGAGCTGGGCATCTACCGGTTCCTCACGGGGCTTGGCGTCGGCGGCGAGTGGGCGGCGGGCGCGGCGCTGCTCGCGGAAACATGGCCGGAGCGCGCGCGCGCGAAGGGCGCGGCCATCCTGCAGACGTCGGCGGGCATGGGCTACTTTGCCGCGGCGTTCATCTATCTCGTCGTCGGCGACTACAGTTGGCGGCTCGTCTTTCTGGTCGGCGCGTTTCCGGCGCTGCTCGTCTTCCTGATCCGCAAACGGCTTCAGGAATCGGAGCGCTGGCTGCAGGCTCGCACCGTCGCACCCTCGGCCGCACCCTCGCACCCTCGCACCTCGTTCACCCTCGCACAAATCTTCGGCCGCGATCTCCGGCGCGACACGATCGTCGGATCCATCCTTGCCAGCATCGCGAACTTCGGCTTCTGGGGCGTCTCGGCGTGGGTGCCGGCGCTCATCCAGGACCGGATCGCCGCCGACCCGTCGCTGACGCAGGGCGCCAGCGTCAGCTCCTACGTCAGCTCCGCAATCATGATCCTGACGCTCGGCTCGCTGCCGGGCTACGGCGGCGTCGCCGCCCTCGCGGACCGCGCCGGACGGAAGGTGGCGTTCCTGGTGTTCTATCTCGGCGCCGCGATCTCGGCGCCGCTCATCTTCCTGGGCCCGTGGACGCTCGGCCAGATGCTGTGGCTGCTGCCGCTCCTCGGCTTCTTCACCCTCGGGATCTACGCCGGGTTCCCGATCTATCTGCCGGAGCTCTTTCCCACGCGCCTGCGGACGACGGGGGCAGGGTTCTGCTTCAACATCGGACGGGTCGTTTCCGCTGCCGGACCGTTCCTGACCGGCGTCCTGGTTCTCTCCACCGGATCGTTCGAATACGCCGTCAGCGTGCTGAGTCTCGTGTACCTGCTTGGCCCAGTAACGCTGCTGTTTGCGCGGGAGACACGCGGTAAAGGCTTGCCCGAGCTACCTTATCCGTATGATCGAACCTCGACGGGTGCCCCATTATGATTTGCACCCGCGGGGCTGTTGCCTTACTATCCCCGTTGACCCGGGCTGTCGCGCGGGTCCGCGACCATCCCAAGGAGGTTGCATGACCTGGACGAAACCAGAATTCACCGAAGTCGCCGTTACGTTCGAAGTCACGGCCTACGCCGGGCGACGTTAGCGTCCACGGACGGAGCCCGTCAGGGCTCCGTCCTGCTTTCGCGTGCACGTCCTGTTGCTGGGAAGCGCCGCAGGCGGCGGCTTCCCGCAGTGGAACTGTTGGTGTCGCGGCTGCGAGACGGCGCGCAGCCGCCCGCTCGAGGCGTGGCCGCGCACTCAGTCATCAGCGGCTGTGAGCCGCGACGGCCGCCGCTGGTTTCTCCTCAACGCGTCGCCGGACGTTCGCCAGCAGATGACGCGACTGGTCCCGAACGGCCGCCCTGCCACGGTTCGGCATACGCCAATCGAAGCGGTGGCCCTGACCGATGCCGAGATCGACCACTCCCTGGGCATCGTCCTGCTGCGCGAAGCGCGGTGCCTGCCGCTCTATGCCACTGTTGGAGTACGGACGGTGCTCGATCGCGACTCGCGGTTCCTGTCCGTCGCGCGCGCGTTTGCCGAGATTCCGGTGACGGAGCTGCCGATCGACGTGGCGGTGCCGCTGTGCTGCCGTGACGGCGGCGAGAGCGGCCTCGCGGCCGAGGCCTTCCTGGTGCCGGGCGATCCGCCGCGCTTTGCCGGCGCCGACGCGGAGGGGCACACCGTCGGACTGTTGATCCACGAAATCGAGACCGGGTGTCGGTGCGCGTTCGTGCCGGGCTGCGGGGCGCTCACGCCAGCGATCCTCGCGCGGCTGGCGGCGGCCGACGTGCTCCTGTTCGACGGCACGTTCTGGACCGACGAGGAACCCGTGGAGGCGGGGATCGGTCCGCGGACCGCCCAGCAGATGGGACACCTGCCGATCGCCGGCGCGGCCGGGAGCCTGGAGCAGCTGAGTCGGCTGCCGTGTCGTCACCGCGTGTACACACACATCAACAACACGAATCCCGTGCTCGTCGAGCAGTCGCGCGAGCGGGCGCTCGTCAACGAGGCGGGGCTGACCGTCGGCTTCGATGGCTGGCAGGTCGCCGTATGATCCGACGGCTCGATGACTGAGCTGCAGGCATCGAGCCTCGCCGCGCCGCCGGCGGCGCCCATTCCGGCGCTGGAGGCGTCGCTCCCGCCCGACGAGCTCGTCGCGGCGCTGCGCGCGTTCAGCCGCTCGTATTACGCGGAGCATCCGTTTCACCGGCTGATGCACGAGGGACGGCTCAGCAGGCGGCAGCTCCAAGGGTGGGTCGCGAACCGCCTGGCGTACCAGCGCGTCATTCCGCGGAAGGACGCGGCAATCCTGTCGAACTGCCCGGAGCCCGACGTGCGGCGGATCTGGCTGACACGCATCGTCGATCACGACGGCGCCGGACCCGGGACGGGCGGCATCGAGATGTGGATCCGGCTCGGGGAGGCGCTCGGCGTCCCGCGCGAGGAGATGGAGGATGAGCGCCATGTCCTCCCCGGCGTTCGCTTGATCGTCGAGTCCTATGTGACTTTCTGCAAGACGCGCCCGTGGATCGACGCCGTGGCGGCGTCGCTGACCGAGTTGTTCGCGCCGACCCTGATGCGGCAGCGCATCGAGGCGTTCCCGCGCCATTACGCGTGGGTGCGCGCCGAGGCCCTCGAGTACTTCAAGAGCCGCCTGGTTCAGGCGCCGCGGGACAGCGAGCATGGTCTCCATCTCGTCACGACGCGCTGCACCACTGTCGATCTGCAGCGGCGAGCGTTCGAGGCGCTCGCCTTCAAGCTCGAGCTGCTGTGGGCGATGATCGACACGATTCATCACGCCTACCGCGAGGCGTAGATGCTGACCGCCGCCTCGGTCCCCGTCCTCTGGCGCCTCGCCCGACTCGACTTCGACCAGGTGCGGGGCCAGCCGGTGCTCCTCTATCCCGAGGGAGCGCTTCTGCTGAACCCGACGGGCGCCGCGATCCTCGAGCTCTGCGACGGGCGCCGATCGATCGCAGAGATTGCGCGCATGCTGGGCGAGCGCTACGGGGCCGACGTCGACGCGGACGTCGCCGAGTATCTGTCGCGGCTCGCGGAGCGGGAACTGATTCATGAAGCCTGAAGCGGCCGGCCGCCCGACGACGCTGCTCGCGGAGTTGACGCACCGCTGTCCGCTCCATTGCCCCTACTGTTCGAATCCGCTGGCGATGGTTGGCGCGGACGGGGAACTGTCGACCGACGAGTGGACGCGCGTCTTCACCGAGGCGCGCGGGCTGGGCGTGCTGCAGCTCGGGCTCTCGGGCGGCGAGCCGCTCGCGCGCGCCGATCTCGACGCGCTCGCCGCTCATGCACATGCCCTTGGCTTCTATACGACGCTCGTGACCTCGGGCGTCGGCCTTACACGCGCGCGGGCCGAGGCGCTGCGCCGCGCCGGGCTGGAGCACATCCAGATTTCGATTCAGGATGCGGAGGACGAGGCGGCCGATCGGATCGCGGGCGCCAGGGCTGCGCATGTCAAACGCGCGGCGGCCGCGATCGTACGCGAGCTCGGCTTCGCGTTTTCGATCAACGCGGTGCTGCACCGCGCCAACCTGGATCGCATCGGTCCGATCATCGAGCTGGCCGCATCGCTCGGCGCGGACCGGCTCGAGCTGGCGAATACGCAGTACTACGGGTGGGCGTTGGCGAATCGACACAGTCTGCTGCCCACGGCGGCGCAGGTAGACGCGGCTGCCCGCGTCGCCGACGAGGCCCGCCGCCGCTATCGCGGACGCATGCAGATTCTCTACGTGCTTCCGGACTATTACGAGCAGTACCCGAAGCCGTGCTACGGCGGCTGGGGCCGCACTTACATCGTCGTGGCGCCGGACGGCCGCGTGCTTCCGTGCCACGGCGCCACGCACATCAGGTGGATGCAGTTCGACACGGTGCGGGATCGACCGCTCGAGTGGATCTGGTCGGAGTCGTCGGCGTTCCAGGCGTTTCGGGGCGACGACTGGATGCTCGAGCCCTGCCGCAGCTGCCCGCGCAAGACGGAGGATTTCGGCGGCTGCCGCTGCCAGGCGTTTGCGTTGACCGGCAACGCGGCGAACCCCGACCCGGTCTGCACGCTGACTCCGCTGCGCGCCATCGTCGATCGGGCGGTCGAGGAGGCGTCGGTGCCCGACGCGCCATATCGCTACCGCGTGCTCGCGGACGTGCGGGCGGCCGGTCCTTCCGCGTAAGTCACCACGGCGCTGCGTCTGGCGGTGTTGACAAGGCTGCCGCCCGACCGAATACTAGCCCCGCGTTTCGCATCTTCGTTCCCGCTTTCTTATCCGCCGTTCTCCTGGGGCGTCATCATCGCGTGCTGGCGGTGGATCCGTTCTCTCGCGGAGGTCGAACATGTCGACAAGTTCCCCGGGATCGCAGTCTTCCCGCCGGACGTTCATCCGTACCGGTGCCGCGGGCCTCGCCGGCACGACGCTGGCTGCCGCCGGTTGTCGCACCACGGCGGGCACGAGCAGCCCCCAGTCGGCCGCTCCACTCGGCGGCGTCAGGTCGGCGACGCCCGCCCAGCTGCAGAACCTCGTGGGCGACGGCCGGAAGCGTCGCATCCTACTGCGCGGCGGGGTCGTCCTCAGCCTCGATCCCAAGGTGGGCGACTTCGCCAGCGCGGACGTGCTCATCGACGGCACGAAGATCGCAGCCGTCGGGCCGAACCTCCAGGCCGGGGACGCGGAGGTGGTCGACTGCTCCGGCGCGATCGTCATGCCGGGGTTCATCACGACTCATCATCACCAGTACGAGACCATCCAGCGCAGCATCATCGCCGACGGTTTGCTTGCGCAGCCGTGGCCGATGGAGAGCTACCAGTCGGTCGTCCAGGCCATCTGGACGGCGGGTCGCGTCGTGGATCCCGCCGATCCGACACGCATCATCTGGGACCTTGGGCGCGTGCCGTACGACCCGGAGGATTTGCACATTTCCGCGCTCGTCGCGTGTCTGAGCCAGATCACCGAGGGTGTGACCACCGGCACCGACACCTCGCAAGCCAATCACACGCCCGCGCACACCGACGCGATGATCAAGGGGCTCATGGACTCCGGCCGCCGAGTGGTGTTCGTCTACAGCGGCGGGATCGACCGCCGCGCCGACGGCTATGACTACGAGGTGCCCGGGGCGATGGGGGATACAGCGAAGGGCATCGGGCGGCTCGCCAAGACGTATTTCAGCTCGAAGGATCAGCTCGTCACGCTCGGCTTCGGCGGCGGCCCTGGGCCGGCGTTCCAGGGCGTGCCCTACACGGGCTGGCAGCTCGGACGCTCCTTCGGCGCGCTCATCAACAACCATTCCGTCGGCAACCCGAACAACGTCGCGAACGCCGCCGCCGACGCGCGCAACGGCACCGACTGGTCGGACGTCACGTTCGTGCACGCCACGCGCTGGCAGGACAACTCGGTGGCGCAGCGCGGCGCGGGAGAGGCGGGATTCCCGAACGCCGGCAAGTCGCGCGCCTGGGAGATCGTCCGCGATCGCGGCGCACACGTGTCGATCGCCAATCTGATCGAGATGCAGATGCGCCACGGGATGCCGCCCTTCCAGGAGGCGCTCAACCACGGCATTCTGCCCAGCCTCAGTCCGGACGTCGACTCGAACATGACGACCGATCCGTTCTCGCTCATGCGGGGCGCATTCTGTCTGCAGCGCGCGCTGGCGAACGATCTCGCCTTCAAGGAGTCGAATCCCGGCAGCCTGCCGATGCCGCAGCTCGTCACGTCGCGCCAGTGCATCGAGATGGCGACCATCGCCGGCGCGGCGGCCAACCGGCTGCTCGACAGGGTGGGCACGCTCACGCCCGGCAAGGAGGCGGACATCGTCGTGCTCGACGCACGGAGCATCAGCACGTGGCCGATGAACAACGTGCCGGGCACGATCGTGACGATGATGAACCCGCGGCACGTGCGCGACGTGCTGATTGCGGGCAAGGTCGTGTTCTGGAGGGGGGCGCTCGTCGGCTGGGATATCGACCGGGTGCTGCGCCAGGTCCAGGAGTCGCGCGACCGCGTGCTGGCGCGAATCAACGCCCGCGCGAAGGTCGGCGCGCTGCCACCGGGCAACAACAGTCTGAGCAATCCGTACCGGCCGAACTTCTTGGGCGACTGCTGCTACAAGGGACAAAACACCACGGCTCCGAACTATGTCTTGAGACCCTGACGCGTGTCATTCCCCATCGCGCCTCCGCGTGTCTATCGCGGCGCCGGCCTCTCGGTGCCGACCGCGCTGATCGCGGCGTCGCTCGGCCGCAACCTGTCGGGCGGCGTGCGCACCATGGTCGTGCCGCTGGTCACGCCCGGGACGATGTTCGCCGATCGGATGACGCGGCTCGATCTCCGCGTCGGCAAGCGCCTGCGCCTGACCGATCGCGTCACGCTGCAGGGGAATCTCAACGTCTTCAACGTCTTCAATGGCGCCGCCGTGCATGTGCTCAATACGACGTACGGGGGCAGCTGGCAGGTCCCCTCGAGGACGCAGGACGGCCGCATGGTGCAGTTCAGCGGCACGCTGTCGTACTGAAGGGTCACGGAGTAGGTAGTGTCCGGCTTCAGCCGGACGGGTACGTAGTGTCCGGCTTCAGCCGGACTGTCTTTCGTCCCGGCCGGCAGTCCGACTAAAGTCAGTCCGACTAAAGTCGGACACTACGTACGACTAAAGTCGGACACTACTTACGAATGACGAGCGCGTCCGAACCCTGGTACGTCACGGAAGGGCATCACGGCGAGCGGCTGCTCGAGCAGGGACAGCTTGAGGCGGCGCGCGTGGTGTTCGAGCGCATGCTCGGACGCCTGGGTGCGAGCCCGTCCTACCCGCGGGCGGTAGCGCTCGGACGCGTCGCTCGCTGCTGGCACATGGCCGGCCGGCTCGATGTCGCCGAGCAGTACGGGCGGCAGGCGGTCGATGTGGCCGACAGGCTTGCCTCGAGCGACGGGGTCGCGAGCCTGCGCGCGACGCTGCGCTCGGAGCTGGGAGACGCACTGCGCGCGGCCGGCCGTTACGACGAGGCGCGCGACGCCTACGAGGCGGCGCTCGCCACGGCCCGGGCGCTGAGCGATGTGCGCGCGGAGGGCGTGGAGCTCGGGCGGCTTGGCGCGCTCGCGGCCGCCTGCGGCGACACGCAGGAGGCATGCACCCGCTTCGAGTCGGCGCGCCGGCTGTTCGAGCAGGTCGGCGACACGGCACACCTGCAGCGGTGTGTCGACATCCTGGGCGGGCTGCTGGCGTCGATCGCGGCGGGCGTGGTCCCCGACCTGGAGCGCTACGCGCCGGTGATCGTCGCCACGTTGGCGCGGCTGGGCGTCGCGCCGACCTACGGCCGCGCCGTTCTGCTCGGACATCTGGGTCGGTGCTGGTACGCCGTCGGCCGGCCCGACCTGGCCGTTCCGAGCCTTCGCGATGCGCTCGGCGTCGTCGACGCGCTGCCCTCGAGCGATCAGGTGAAGGGTCTCCGCGGGTTCCTGTCGGTTGATCTTGGAGACGCGCTTCGAGCGGTCGGCTGCAGTGGAGATGCGCATGACCCCTATGAGGCCGCTCTCGCGATAGCGGAGGCGCTGCAGGACACGCACGGACGAGCCGTCGCGTCCGGGCGGCTCGGCAGGTCTGTCGATGAGCGGCGACCCGCAGACGAGGCGCGCGTCGAGGTCACCGTGTATGACGAGGTGGCCATCGATCACGTGTTCGATCCCGACCTGCTCGTCGAAGGGCCGCGCCAGCGGCGCGTGTCGCATCCGGCTGACGCGCCGCTGCCGGACCATGTGTGCCCCGCACTCCTGCCGTCGGTGCGCACGTGGGCAGACGAAGACGGCGCGATCTGGTTCGAGGCGCCGTTCGGCGAGCCGCGCGTCGAACGGGATCCCAGTTGCACCGTGCTGTCCCGCAGTCGCCGCGAGGTACGGGTGTCGGGACGGCCGCATGTCCTCTGGCGCGTCGTTCGTCGGATGAATGGCCAGCGCACCGTCGCCGGCCTCCTCTCCGGACTTTCGGTGGAGGATCGCGGCGTGGCGGCGCGCCTGCTCGGCGCGCTCTCCGCCGCCGGCGTCGTCGATGTGTCGGGACGGCCGTTCGGCCGGTTCGTGCATATGGCGACGAAGAAGGGCGTGCTGCCCGCCGGCGGTCTCGAGGGCGACGCGGTTCTCCGGCTCGCGTCCGACGGCGAGTACCGCGCGTATCCCGGTGCAGCGCGCATCGCGGTCCGATCCGATGTCCCCGAGCGCCTGCATGCGTTCCATGCGCTGACCCGCGCGCGCCGATCCTCGCGCGACTACGGCGGAGCCGCCGTGACGCGCTCCGATGTCGAGGCACTGCTCCACACCGCGTGTGGGGTCACGGGGAAGCTGGCGACGGCCGGAGGCGAGGTGCAGCTTCGCGCGTATCCGTCGAGCGGCGCGCTGTACGCGGTGGAGATTTATCCCGTCGCCTTCCGCGTCGAAGGGCTGGAGCCCGCCGTCTACCACTATCGGGCGGTCGAGAACGTGTTGGAAGTGGTAAGGCCCGGGCTCGATCCTGCGTCTCTCGTGCGCGCGGCGCTGCCCGTCGAGCGCGAGATGGTGGCGGGCGCGTCGGCGCTCATCTGTCTCACCGGCTGCTTCCCGCGGCACGAGAAGAAGTACGGTGAGGGGGGCTATCGGATGCTGGTTGCCGAGGCTGGACACGTTTCACAGAACCTTGTGCTCGCCGCCACGGCCCTCGGTCTGCGGGCGCGGCCGTTCGGCGGCGTGTTCGACGATCTGCTCAATCACGATCTGGGACTGGACGGACCCGACGAGCAGTTCCTGCTGGCGGTTCTGCTGGGTCAGGCATGACGAAGGCTCATCCGATCGGCGTGGTCATTGTCGTGGTGGCGCTCCTCGCAGCGGCGCGCGCGCAGTCGACCGTCGGCGACGGGTACGCGGACCTGTCCGACGCCCGCCTCTATTACCGGGACACCGGCGGGAGCGGGACGCCTGTTGTGTTCCTCCACGCCGCGACTGGCAACAGTCTGGTCTGGGAGCACCAGCTTCCCGCCTTTACGTCGGCCGGCTACCGCGTCGTCACGTACGACCGCCGCGGCTTCGGCCGATCAGCGCTCGAGCCAAGCGGTGCGCAGCCCGGGACCGACGCCGGCGATCTGCTGGGCCTGCTGAATCATCTGGGCCTCGATCGTGTGCATCTGGTGGGCACCGCGGCAGGCGGTGGCGTGGCGCTCGACTTCGCGCTGTCGTTTCCCGATCGGCTGCGGAGCCTGGTCGTCGCCAACGCGCTTGGCGGCGTGCAGGACCCTGATTATCTGGAGATGGGACAGCGGCTGCGCCCGCAGCAGTTCGGCGCGCTGCCTCCGGACATCCGCGAGCTGGGGCCGTCGTACCGGGCGTCGAATCCCGAGGGGGTCCGGCGCTGGCTGGACCTGCACCACCTGAGCTGGCCCGGCGGATCGCCGCCGCGGGCGCAGCCCACCCGAAACCGGATCACCTTCGCGCTCCTCGAGACGCTGAAGGTCCCGACGTTGCTGCTCACCGGCGATGCGGATCTGTACACGCCGCCTTCGGTGCTGCGTCTGTTCACCGCGCGCATCAGGGGCGCCGAGTCCATCGTCGTGGCAGAGTCGGGGCACTCCGCCTACTGGGAGCAGCCGGAGATCTTCAACCGCGCCGTGATCGAGTTCCTCCGCAAGCACTGACTCTGACAGCAAGGCGTGGCGTTCGGCCCTCGCCGGCGCCGGTTGCAGCGCCCTCACGTCCAGGCCAGATCGTGTTTGCCGTACGGCAGGTCCCGGAATCGCTTTCCGGTGATCTGGAAGATGGCGTCGCCGATGGCCGATTGGACCGACGTCGCCCGGTCGTGGCCCATGCCCATCAGCCAGTGCTCCGTCGGGAAAAAGCGGATGTGGATCTCGGGCGGATCCTCTGCCATTCGCGAGAGCGGGAACCTGTCGAAGTTGTTCTCGACCACGCGCCCCTCGGCGATGGTCGTGGCCTGGTGCATCGCGTCGTTGTAGAACCAGGTGATCTGCCCTTCGATCTGCTTCTTCACCGAGAGCGGGTTGATCAGGCCGAAGCCGGTGTCGTGCGCCACGTCCACGCGCTCGAGCCGCACGTTCCCCTGGCGACTCACCGACACGGTGTGGACCATGGCGCTGATCGTCGCCAACCCGTTACCTTCGGCGCCTCGCTCTTCGAGCGCGATCGCGCGCGCTGTGCCCCTGGGCAGCGGCGTGCCCCAGCCCGACATCTCC
>Ga0187893_10004967_pt1 | contig 24501 bp, 25 predicted proteins | sample MA1701074metaG_FD_139574 | JGI IMG/M metagenome (GOLD analysis project Ga0187893, IMG submission 139574) | White microbial mat communities from a basaltic lava cave in the Kipuka Kanohina Cave System on the Island of Hawaii, USA - MA170107-4 metaG ...
CAGCAATCTGATGAAAAAACCGTGTGTGTGTGTAAGTCTATTCCTAGCAGGCTTTGCGGACAGCCAGCCGCTCGATGGCCGAGTCGGGGAAATGGATTTACACAAAAAAACGGACACCTCCGTTTTTGCCGGACAACCTATCCTACCCGCCCTATCGGGCTGAGTAGTTACAACTGAAAACTGAAATGCCTTACCTCATCATCGGCATTGTTATCGCGGCGATCATCGTTTGGTATTTGAGAGGCGAGCGCGCGCTCAGTCGCAATGAAAGGCTCTACCTCAAGCGACGCGGCTATGATTATGACCGTGAGGAAAGGGAGCGGCCCGTCGAGCGGGACACGCGATTGCTCAGTCTGCTTGATTCCCTTTCAGACCTATCGCCATTTTCGCGCCAGCGCGCGGCGGAAGAAATTTCCGCGCTTTGCCGGTCGGGTCAGAAAGACGAGCGGATGTTTTCGGCGCTGGTTGCGACTCTCGAAGACAGCCTGCCTGCGGTTCGCACGGCTGCGGTTCACGCGCTCAGAGAATTGGGCGATCCGCGAGCGATTGAAAAACTGAGCCGTCGATTGGAAATCGAAGAAGCCATCCAGACGCGAGCCGCGATAAAACACGCTATTGAAAAACTCGGCGCAAATCATCCTCAGTCGCAAATTGACAGCCTGTGAGCCTCAGCCTATACTGCAAGCGTATTTGAATCGGGGGAAGCGACTTTACTCTCAATCTTGAAAGGAGAAAGTCGAAATGAACAAACTTTCCCCAGATGAAGCCAAGCGACTCATCCTTTTGATACTTGAACAAGGCACGACTGAGTTTTCAGCGCATTGTTTGCACGAATCAATGCCCAAACGAAGCGCCACGACTGTTGATGTTGTAAACGCGCTGAAGGCGGGTGAAATTATCCGCGAGCCTGAGTGGAGCGAAGAGCATCAGAACTGGAAATACAGGGTCGAGGGTGCGGATACCGAAGGAGATGATCTGAAAGTGAACACAGTCATCATAGAATCCGATTTATGCCTGTTCATAGTGACAGTATTTTAGCGAGGCAGAGATTCCGGCAATGTCGTCCAACGGCCTGAAAATAAAATGTGACCTTTGCGGCGGAGCAACAACCGTCAAGCACGATCAGTGCTATCACTATAAAGCCTGCGGTCTCGATAATATCTATCTCAAAAACATAGACACCAGAGTATGCGATAACTGCGGAGTGATAACTCCGATCCTTCCAAGAATCGCTCTCTTACACGCAACGATAGCCCGCGCTGTTGCCTTGCAGCCATATCCGCTTTCAGGCGCGGACATTCGTTTCCTCAGAAAACAACTCGGCCTGAGCGCGAAGCAATGGGCCGTGCTGCTCAGAATAAATCATAAGACTCTTTCACAATGGGAAAACGGCTCGGAGCCAATAGGCTCGCAATCTGATGCTTTGATACGCCTGCTCTACTTCCGCGTGCTGGAAGAAAAAGAGGATCGCCATATCTCAGAACCTCTGGCGGAAAGAATCGCCGCGTCCAGCCTTGATTCAACGCAACCTTCCGCAGTTCTAATCAACGTCGATAATCCGTCCGTCTACTGGTACCAAAGCGCATAATATCTCTCCCGGTTTGCGCGCAATGAAATGGCAACGGGGATGAAAGGGGAACCTTGTATGAAACGACTCTGCGAAATCACGAATTGCTCAACTCCAAAGGCCGGAATAAACTATCGTGTTCACGGCTGGCGTTGGAGGGCGACTTGGACATAGAAGACTGGCGAAAAGAAATCGACCTGATAGACGAGCAACTCATCCGGTTGCTCAACCGTCGCGCACGGTGCGCAATCGAGATAGGCCGCATCAAGCGACAGGCGGGACTTGCGATCTACTCTCCTGCGCGCGAGGTCGAAGTCATCGCTCACGTCGTCAAACTGAACGGCGGCCCGCTCGACCGCGAAGCAGTCAGAAGATTGTTCGAAAGAATAATCGACGAATCGCGAAGAATCGAGCGCGTAACGGTCGAAAAAGAAGCCGAACAGACCGAAGGCGACGACTCCAAATAACGGACTCCAGACTCCAGACTCTGGGCTCCAGACTCTTGAGGAAAAAGTTATGGTAATCGTAATGGAAGAGACGGCAAGCGAAGAACAGATAGCGAGCGTGATCGATAAATTGGTCAGACTCGGCTTCGACATACATCGCTCGACAGGCGTGCGCCACACTGTGCTTGGGGCCGTGGGCGGGCGCATAGTCGACACGCGCGACATAGAACTGCTCGAAGGCGTCAAGGAAGTCCTTCGCATCAGCGCGCCCTATAAACTCGCAAGTCGCGCATTCAAGCCCGACGGGACGAAGATAAAAATCAAGGATGTAGTGATCGGCGGAGAGGAAGTCATACTGATGGCCGGTCCCTGCACGGTCGAGAGCCGCGATCAGGTGATGACGATAGCCGAAATCGCGGCCCGCAATGGCGCGAAGGTTCTTCGAGGCGGAGCCTTCAAGCCGCGCACATCGCCTTATTCGTTTCAGGGACTCGGCGAAGAAGGACTCAAGTACATGCGTCAGGCCGCAGACCGATTCGAGATGCTCGTCATATCGGAAGTGATGGAGCCGTCGCAGATACCGCTCTTCATCCGCTACGTCGATATAATTCAGATAGGCGCGCGCAACATGCAGAACTTCAACCTTCTGCGCGAAATCGGTCGCTTGAACAAACCTGTCCTGCTCAAGCGCGGCCCTGCGGCTACTATAGAAGAGACATTGCTCGCTGCCGAATACATCATGTCGGGCGGCAATCATGAAGTGCTTTTGTGCGAGCGCGGCATACGCACGTTCGAGCCTTATCTGAGAAACACCTTCGACGTTTCGGCGATCCCTGTTTTCAAAAAACTTTCTCATCTGCCCGTCGTGGCCGATCCGAGTCACGCGACCGGAAGGCGCGACAAAGTTGCGCCCGTGGCTCAGGCGGCAGTCGCAGCCGGTGCGGATGCCTTGTTGATAGAAGTTCATCACGATCCTGAAAACGCTCTGTGCGACGGCGCGCAATCGCTTCTGCCCGAACAACTCGAACGGCTGACTCATCGTTTGAGATTGATTGCCGAAGCCGTTGACCGATTCATGGCTTCGGGAGTTTCGGAAACAGTGACAGGCTGAGAAAGTGATGAGTGATGAGTAATGAGTGATGAGCTTTCTTATCACCCATCACCTATCACCCATCACCTATCACCCATCATGCTTTTTCCCCACATCACAATTATCGGCACGGGACTTATCGGCGGCTCTTTCGCTCTGGCCGCTCGTCGCGCTCTGTTGTGCGAGCGAATAACAGCGTGGAACGGCGGGCATTCGCTTGATGAAGCCCTCTCGCGCGGCATCATCGATGAGGCGGAGGAATCTTTTGAACGTGGTGAGATGTGCGCGGCTGATCTGATTTATCTCGCCGCGCCTGTGGGCGGCATCATTGATTTTTTGACGAGTCACGGGCGAAGGATAAAACTCGGCGCGATCATCACCGACGCGGGAAGCTCGAAACGCGAGATAATCAAAACAGCGCACGAGCACCTTTCGAGCGAAACGGTTTTCATCGGCGGGCATCCGATGGCCGGAAGTCATAACGCAGGTGTCGAATTTGCCGATGCCGATCTTTTCGCAAATGCGCCTTATGCAATCGTGATTGATCAAGAAAAAGCACCCCACGCGGAAGCTATCGATAAAGTCGTTCAGATGGCTCGCGCTATCGGGGCTAATCCGGTGTTTCTCACAGCCACGGATCATGACCGTATCGTTGCGCGAGTGAGCCACGCGCCGCAGTTGGTTTCGACTGCGCTGGCATCGGCTCTCTCAAAAGTTGCGGGAGAAGATGCAACGAGGTTCTCAGGTCGTGGGCTTTCAAGTATGACGCGGCTTGCCGCGAGTCAGTGGAGCGTATGGGAAGACATACTTCTCTCGAACGCGGACGAGATTTCGCACGCGCTCGGCGAAGTCATAAGCGAAATAGAATCGCTTCGCGAAGCTGTGGCTTCGGGCGATATGGAAAAAGCGCGCGAGGCTTTTGAACGAGCGAATGAGTTCGCGCGACGAATGAATCGCAGTTGATATTTCAAAAACTAAACGGCCCGTTCGTAAACGGAAATATGTTTCTGACTTTCTGATGTAAACGGCCTGCCCGTCCAGTCATCCCATCGATGTCTCAGTTTGAGTCCCGCGAGTCGCGCCATCAAATCCATCTCCGAAGGCCACGCATATCGAAGCTGTATGGGAAAAAGTTTAATTCCCTGCTCCGTTATATGAACGTGCTGACCTGTGATGCGCTGACTCACCGAGTCGAGCATGGCGATATCGAGTTTTACCCTATCCAATGTCATCTCGATGGCGCGCGTGGCCTGATTGCCGATGAAGCGCGTCAGGTCAGGCACGAACGCTTCTATAATGAAAACCCCGCCGGAAGCGAGCCGCCCGGCCACGCGCTCGAAGCAGCGCATTTGTTCTTCCTGCGTGAGCAAGGCGAAGAAAGTATTGAATACGACGTAGACCAGATCGTACTCGCCGCTAAGGGCGACATCGGCGAAGTTGCCCATTGTGACGGGTATGTTTTCTCCGCCCCGTTTGGCGCGAAGTTGTTCTATCATCGAAGGCGAGGCATCGATGCCGTGGAGTTCGATTCCCTTCTCCGCAAGCGGGAGGGCGACGCGCCCCGTGCCTATGCCAAGCTCAAGCGCGCGACCGCCGCGAGCGAGACGCGCGAGAGTCTCGATCATCGCTTCATCACAATACGGATACATCGCATCGTAAGACGCGGCCACACGTTCGCCATAAGTTGAAATTTCATATTCTTTCATCGTTGATCCAATCTCCCGATTCAGCGACTCTGTACGAAGAAACTGTGCGCATTGTTTAAGCCTTGTTTCTGCGCTCTCATTGCATAAGTAATGAATGCCTCGCGCACGAAGGAAGCCTGCAAATCAACCTTGTCCGCGCCCTTGCGGTTTGTTAAGTTCAAGCCTTCGCTATTGACCCAAAAGGCTTGCTTCATAGCCTCGTATGCGCTTTCATAGGTGCGGGTGTTTTATGAAAACTTTCGTCATCGGGGACATTCACGCGCGGCCTGATCTTCTGGACCAACTCATACGCGATGTCCCGTGGGATATAAAAACCGACAAAATAATTCTACTCGGCGATCTCATCGACCGCGGCCCTGACGCGAAATCGGTAGTCGAGCGTGTTATGGAAATGATTGAAGAGAATCCCAACCTGATCGTCCTTCGCGGCAATCACGAACAGATGCTCCTCGACTGCCTCGATTATCAGGACCTTCAATGGCTCATACCGGAAAACGGCGGACTGAAGACAATCGAAGCCTACGGTTTGGACCTCCACGAGCTTAAAGATATCTCTGATATTCGCATCCCTGAAGACCACGAAGAATTCCTTCGCAGCCTTCCATTCTTTCACGAAGACGAGCAGGCCATCTACGTTCACGCGGGACTCGTTCCCGGCGAGCATCCTTCTGAAACCGACCCGGACGTACTGCTCTGGACGCGCGATATGGACTTCTATAAAGGATACGAAGGCAAACTCTGCTTCTTCGGCCACACGCCGACGCAGTATCTTCCACGCGAGCGTCGCCAGCGCAGGTTTTCCATTTATATTCACGGCGGCTGCGTCGGCATCGATACGAGCGGCGAGGAGGACAGTCCGCTCTCGTGCATTCAGGTCGAAACGTTCACACTCTATCAGGCGCATCCTTCGGGCGTGACCGAAGTCGAACGCCTCAAATCACTCAAGCCATCCTTCAGCAATGAGCTTGCCCGTCTCTGATCGATTCACACTGCGCCTATCAGCCTTGATCGCGCTCGCGGCGACTCTCGGCCTGCTCTCAGCTTGCAAAGGCGTTTTGCTCGATGAGCGATTTCACGATAACAGACTTCTAAACTGGATAGTAATCGATGACCCGGACACGGTTGAAGGGCCATCTCGGTGGACGGTCGAATCTGACGGATGGCTGCATCAGCGCAGCAATATATGGGGAAGGCGCGGAGATTTTCTCGGTCGCTGGTACGGAACTTTTTTAGTCGCAGGCGACGCAGGTTGGAGCGATTACCTTCTCACTGTCAAAGCGCGGCCTGATGATGGCGACGGATTCGGAGTCGTATTTAGATTCGAGGACGCGGGGCATTTCTACCGCCTTCTCTTTATCAATGATGGGATCAACGGCGGGCCGCTCACGAGATTGGACAGAAGAAATGGAGCCGATTACACTGAAATCTGGTCGAGCGAGCGCGGCTACAAAGTCGGCTCTGAAATGTTGATCGAAGTGGAAGTCATTGATGAAACCATACGGGTAAGGGTTGATGGCCGCGAGCTTTTCGAGATGAAAGACAGTTCGATCAGCCGCGGCAAAGTCGGTCTGTTTTGTTATGCGCAAAACGGGCAGGCGTTCGATGAGGTTAAGGTAATTGGAAGATAGAAGTCAGAAGTCAGGAGTCAGAAGTCAGAAGTCAGGAGTCAGGAGTCAGAAGTCAGGAGTCAGAAGTCAGAAGTCAGAAGTCAGGAGTCAGGAGTCAGAAGTCAGGAGTCAGAAGTCATTGAGGAGAAGTCAGGAGTCAGAAGTCATTGAGGAGAAGTCAGAAGTCAGGAGTCAGAAGTCAGAATGAAAGCGGAGGCGCATGATAGCGGCCACGTTCGCGCCGACTTCCTTTTTTATTCTGACTTCTGACTTCTGACTCCTGACTTCTGACTCCTGACTCCTGACTTCTGACTCCTGACTTCTGACTTCTGACTTCTGACTTCTGACTCCTGACTTCTGACTCCTGACTTCTGACTTCTGACTCCTGACTTCTGACTTCTGACTCCTGACTTCTGATTCGTGGAGAGATTATGACGAGAGCAATAATTTTAAGCGGGGCGAGGACGGCCATTGGAACCTTCGGCGGCGCGCTTCGCGATGTTGCGGTAACGGAGCTTGGGCGAGTGGCCATCGAAGGCTCGATGAGTCGCGCAGGGATAGATGGAGACGCGATTGACGAAGTGATCATGGGCAACGTGCTTCAGGCGGGCGCGGGCATGAACACGGCGCGTCAGTCGGCAATCGCTGCTGGCATCCCTGAGAGCGTCCCATCGTTTACGGTCAACAAAGTGTGCGGGTCGGGATTGAAAGCAGTGGCTTTGGCGGCTCAGGCAATAGCGGCGGGCGATTCGGATTTGATAGTCGCGGGCGGGATGGAATCGATGAGCCGCGCGCCTTATCTGCTGACGGGTGCGCGATGGGGCTATCGCATGGGCAACGGTCAGATCACGGATTACCTGGTGAGCGAAGGATTGACCTGCGCGATGGCTCATTGTCACATGGGAATCACGGCTGAAAACATCGCGGCTGAATGTGGAATCACGCGCGAGTCCCAGGACGCATTCGCGGCTGAAAGTCAGCGCCGCGCAGAAGCCGCCATCGTTGCCGGACGATTCAATGACGAAATAGTTTCAGTGATGATTCCGCAGAAGAAAGGCGAGGCGGTGGCTTTCAAAACCGATGAGCATCCGCGAGCGGGGACTACGGCGGAGAATCTCGCGCGGCTCAGTCCGGCATTTTTGAAAGAAGCGGGGACGGTGACAGCGGGCAATGCTTCAGGAATAAACGACGGCGCGGCGGCTCTGGTGATTGCAAGCGCGGAGCGCGTCCGATTGATGGAGCTTGCGCCTTTGGCCGAGATAGTCGCTTATGCGTCGGCGGGTGTGGCTCCGCGCGTGATGGGGCTTGGGCCTGTGCCTGCAATCGAGCGCGCTTTGGAAAAAGCCGGCATGAAGATCGACGATATCGATCTGTTCGAACTCAACGAAGCGTTCGCGTCTCAGAGTCTCAGCGTGATTGCGAAACTCGGCATCGATCCTTCGCGCGTGAATGTTAATGGCGGAGCTATCGCACTGGGCCATCCGATAGGCGCGAGCGGCGCGCGAATACTTGTGACTCTGCTTTATGAAATGAAGAAGCGTGACGCGCGACGCGGACTTGCCGCGCTTTGCATAGGCGGCGGTCAGGGCATCGCCCTGATAGTCGAGCGGTGAGAGTCCGGCGGCGCAATGCGATTAGTACACTGGAAACTATGTTTTCGAACTTTTCTGCGATTCGAGATTTCCAATTTCATATCGCAGAAAAGTTGCTTCAACCGTGCTGGCTTATTGAATATAAGTCGAATTTTTTAGTTTCCAATGTATTAGATTGCGCGCATCCTGAAACTACGAAATTTGAAGACACGCAGGCTGACAGCTTGCGCCGCTTTTAAATCTGACTGCCGCCGTACAGAGGAAAGACGTTATGAGTGATTATCACGATTACGCGACAGGTCTTCCAACAGGTTCGCCCGTTATTGTTTACCTTCACAGCCCGCGGGAAAAGCTCTGGGGGTTGATGAGGGAGCTTAATGCCGCGGGCGTGTTTCTGCGCGGTATCGACCTGAATACATTCGATGCCTGGGTTCAGATGATAGTCCGCGGAGAGCGAAACATCGGGTTGACGCAGGTTTTCTTACCGATGTGGAGAGTCGAACGAATCGCGCTCGACGAAACAATCGATGATATTCCATCCATGTCCGATCAGTTTTACAATCGCGTGGGGATGACGGTTGAAGAATATCTCACCGGCACTTCGGATAAGATTCAATAGCCTGCCCGCGCTCCCAGCCTCATTCTGAAATCCGAGAAGTTGTGAATTCGTTGCCGCTCGAATAAAATGAGCGGCGTTTTTCTCAGTGGATAGATGTACACACATTCTGACTTCTGACTCCTGACTCCTGATTTCTGTCTTCGAAGGAGGTCGCCCGTGACAAACAGACGCCGTCTCGTTTCCGTCGCTTTCATACTCTCTCTTTTATGTTCGCTGACTGCTCTGGCGCAGCAGTTCGACACGCGGCTTTATCAAAACATGCGCTGGCGATGCATAGGCCCTTTTCGCGCGGGTCGCACCGTAGGCGCGGCGGGCGTGCCTTCGCAGCCGAACGTCTTTTACATCGGAGTCAATAACGGCGGCGTATGGAAGACCATCGATTACGGTCGCACATGGACGCCTATATTCGATTCGCAGCCTACAGGCTCGATAGGCGATCTCGCAATCGCGCCGTCCGATCCGAATATTATTTATGTCGGAAGCGGCGAAGGATTGCAGCGGCCTGACCTCTCGACCGGAAACGGGATTTACAAATCCACGGACGCGGGAAAAACCTGGCGCAACACGGGACTCAGAGATGCGCAACAGATAGGCTCAATAATCATTGATCCGAAAGACGCCAGTCGCGTGTTCGTAGCCGCGCTCGGCCATCCTTACGGCCCTAACGAAGAGCGCGGCGTTTATCGCTCGACTGATGGCGGAGGGTCGTGGCAGAGAGTTTTATATAAAGATGAAAACACGGGCGCGATACAGGTCGAATTCGACCCCGCGAATTCCGAAATCATCTATGCCGATCTGTGGGCGGGAAGACAAGGCCCGTGGGAAAACGGCGCGTGGCAGGGGCCGGAAAGCGGTTTGTTCAAATCCACAGACGGCGGCAACACATGGAAAAAACTGACCGCAGGCTTGCCGACATTCGAGCAGGGCTTGGGGCGCATAGGAATGGCCGTCTCTCGCAGCAATCCGAATATTTTGTACGCGACCGTCGATGCCAATCCTCAGATGGGCGGCGTCTATCGCAGCGACGATGCGGGCGAAGGCTGGCGCAAGTTGAGCGGCGACACGAGGCTTTGGGGCCGCGGGTCGGACTTCGCAGAGATCAAAGTTCATCCCAAAAATTCAGAGATAGTTTTCGTCGGCAACATCGCGTCGTACAAATCAACGGACGGAGGAAAAACTTTCACAGCGTTTAGAGGAGCGCCCGGAGGCGACGACTATCATCGCATCTGGATCAATCCCACGAACGCTGACATCATGCTCTTCGCAACCGATCAGGGCGCGATCATCACTGTAAACGGCGGCCAGTCTTGGAGCAGTTGGTACAATCAACCGACTGCGCAGTTCTATCACGTCTCGACGGATAATCGATTTCCTTACTGGGTCTATGGCGGGCAACAGGAAAGCGGCTCGGCGGCTGTAGCGAGTCGGGGAGATTACGGCGCGATAACGTGGCGCGACTGGCGGACGGTAGGCGTCGAAGAATATGGCTACGTCGCCGCTGATCCGCTCAATCCAAATATTATTTACGGCGGCAAAATCACGCGCTACGACTGGACTACGGGGCAGGTGCAAAACGTCGCGCCCGAAGCGATTCGTTCGGGCAAGTATCGATTCCTGAGAACTGCGCCCGTGCTGTTTTCGCCCGTAGATCAGAGAGTTCTCTACTTCGCGGGCAACGTGCTTTTCAAAACTACGAGCGGCGGCCTGAGTTGGGAAGTCATAAGCCCCGATCTTTCGCGCGAAAAATGGGACGTGCCTGAAAACATAGGCGTATATCGCACTCAGGACCTGGCGACTATGCCGCGTCGCGGAGTCATCTACACCGTCGCGCCATCTTTTAAGGACATAAACACGATCTGGGCAGGGACGGATGACGGCCTTGTTCATATCACGCGAGACGGCGGGAAGACGTGGGCGAACATCACGCCGCCGGATTTGAAATCGTGGGCGAAAGTTTCATTGATGGAAGCCTCGCACTTCGACAACGACACGGCTTATGCCGCGATCAATACTTTCAGACTCGACGATCTGCGCCCGCACATCTATCGCACTCGCGATGGCGGAAAGACGTGGAAGCATATAACGAAAGGCATACCCGACGGAGGAATCGTCAACGCTGTGCGCGAAGACCCCGTGCGCAAAGGATTGCTTTACGCGGGGACGGAGCAGGCGGTTTATGTTTCATTCGACGACGGCGAGAACTGGCAGCCGCTTCGTTTGAATATGCCCGCGACTTCGATTCGCGATCTCGTCGTTCATAACGATGATTTGGTTGTCGGCACGCACGGGCGGAGTTTCTGGATTTTGGATGACATCACGCCGCTTCGTCAGATCAACGCTCAGGTCGCCGCGTCTGATGCTCATCTCTTCAAACCGCAGATAAGTTATCGCATACGTCGCAGCGTCAACACCGATACGCCCATCCCGCAGGAAGAGCCTATGGGCGAAAACCCGCCTGACGGCGCGATCATCAATTATTATTTGAAGACCGATGCTTCGGAAGTAGCGCTGGAGATACTCGACAGATCGAACAAAGTGGTGCGACGTTTTTCGAGCGCGGACAAAAGTGAGCCGATAAATCCCGATCAACTGGCTTATCCGACTTACTGGTTCCGCCCGCCACAGATTCTCTCATCGAAAGCGGGCATGCAGAGGTTCGTATGGGATTTACACTTCCCGCCGCCCGAAGGGTTTCCGCGTTCATATCCGATATCGGCGATCTATCGCAACACGCCGACCGTCCCGCTGGGGCCGACTGTTCTACCCGGCGAGTATGCTGTCAGGCTGACGGTCAACGGAAAGAGTTACACCGAGCCGCTTGTGGTGAAGATGGATCCGCGTGTGACGACTCCGGCGGAAGGCATAGCACGGATGTTCGAGGTTTCATTCGGGAGTTACGAGGGGATAAGAAGGATTCGCGCGGCCCAATCTGAGATAGCGAGTCTCAGGGCGCAGATGAAATCGATTAAAGAGCGCGCGGGACAGGGCGCGATTGCCGAAGCGATTGACGCGCTTGATAAAAAAGCGGCGGCGCTCGATGGCGGGCCGAGCGGCGGGAGGCGCGGCGGTCAGGCTGGCGGCGAGATGACACTTGCGCGACTGGCCGGAGAGTTCAGTACGATCATGGCAATAGCTGAAGGCGCAGACGCCCAGCCCACGACACAGGCAGTGGCGGCTTACAACGGGTCGCGACGATTGCTTGACGGCATTCTTGCGCAGTGGAACGAAATCAAAAGCAGAGACGTGAGCGATCTGAATGAAAAGCTGCGCAGAGCGAATCTTCCGCAGTTGAAACTTTGACGGGGCCGTGTGTCAGATTCATGAAGCCAATTATGGCAGTTTCCTCTGACTAAGAAGGTAGGTGACAAAGACAAACTTGACCTCAAACACCAATCAAGTTAGCTTTGCACAAGGAGGTTGAAGGCATGCGATGGCGCTTATCTTCATTCCGTCCGGGAGCGTTTGCGCTTGTTTGCATCGCAGTTTATTTCGGCGCTACAGTCCTGAGTGTAATGGTTGCGCATGCTTTGTCGATTCTGCATCCTGATTCTGACCTAGCGGGGCGTATCATTACGCCAGTAGTAAAAGCACTTGAGTTCCTGGACGCCCACTGGAAGTCTATTCTTGTGCTGATTGCGCCTTTCATCGCGCCGATTGCGCGAGATTTGGTTCCTCGTCTTCGCAAAGTGGGGGGCATAGAACTCGACCCTGTTCCGCTCGAACCCGTAGAGGTTCGTGAAAAGCCCACTCAGAAGCCGCGAGGTGACATATGATGAGAGAACAGTCGGTGCGCGATTTTAAAATCACGCCGAACCAATATCAGTTATTCAGGTTCACCGTCACGCATCAAACGAAGCTACTTATCCGGATGATTGCGACAGCTCCAGTCAATTTAATTCTCCTTGATAGCGAGGAGCGGGCGGATTATGAGAGTAGAACAAGCTCAACGCACTCCTATACAGCCGCCTGGGGCAGGCGCAGCTACTTAGAAGAATCAGTCAAGGTTGATCCGGGAACATGGTACCTCATTGTTGAAGGCAGCAAAGAGCCGAGCAGCGGACGAATCTGGGTATTCGAATAGTTACTCCTCACGCATTTTTTCGCCGCCGATGTCTCTGTTATTTCGAGTAGCGGCGGACGACGAGCGCGATGGGCAGCCCTACACAGAAAATGTGTATTGCCAGACCGATGATGATCGAAGAGAACGGGTACGATGAGGGTTTGGCGTGAATAGCCGAGAGCGGCAACACGACGAAATACATGAAAAAATAAACCACGACTCCATAGAGTGCGCCCCAGATGACAGCCTGTCGCACGAGGAATTCAAGCCTGCGGCTGGCCAGATAAAAAACCGCAGTCCAGATAGTGGCGATCAAAAAGTGCAACGCTAAACCGAGAGCGGCGGTTTTGAAGCCGCCTGTGAATGAGTCTGCGCCGATCAGCCCGCGTGCGACTGATTGGAAAACCCGGACGGGGCTGGCCCCTGTTCGCAGGCCGCCGCTTATGCACGCAGCCGTTATGTCCATCGCTCCGGCGATCAATCCGCCCCAGAAAATCGCGCGCAAGCTGCTAGATTTTTCCGCTGAAAACTCTGCTGAAGCTGCCCCCATAAAATCTTTCTCCTCGTCCCCGTGAAATGTCTGAAAGTCAACGGCCAGCCTCGCCGGGCTAATGTTTTATACGAACAGCCGTTGCCTGAGTCGGAACGAAGCCAGGGTTTCGCTCTTGCACGAGTTTCGGTATTCGTCCGAGGTCTCTTACTGAATCTGAAGATGCTGGAATATCTCAGGGTCGAGCTTCGCCGAATAAGTCGCCGATGAGAGAGTCATTTCCTGCGCGAATTTCCCGTCCTGCATCATCACTCTGCGCGAAGGCGCGAGAGTATTCTGTACGACCTTGTAGGGAGTGTAGAAGAAAGACACCCGGTATTTGACCGGCGGCTGGTCTTCCACGAGTTTCAATTCGTATTCGAGATGAACAATCCGCAGCGTGCTTTTGCTGATCCAGAAGCGGGTCTTTTCTCCTTCGGGAGTGGTCAGATCGACGACGTTCGTCTGAACGCCTACGACTGTCTCCGGGTCTCTGAGTTCCAGCTTCGATCCGTCTTCTTTGTAATGAAGCAGCGTGGTGAAATCGTGAGTGAGTTGTGCGCGATAGGCTGCCGAGGCTGCCGCCTGCGGAGTGATGTACTGATTGTTCTGAGCAGACCAGACGCTCGCGCCGTTGTAGGCGATGGTGTATTTGATCGAAGAAGCCGCTCCCTGTCTGCGCGCTGTTTCCGAAGGGGTCAGGTCAAGGTCTGTGCGCATGAGATCAAGCCAGGTTTTTTCTTTTCTCATAGCCCGCACTGTATAAGTGCCGGTGATATCTCCCTGATCGGAGGTGAGTCGTATGGAGCCTTCCTCCTGAATGGCCGCGCGCACTTTTTTGAGTTGATCGCGTCCGCCATAGGCGAGTATGACGAGTTCGGCGAGAGCTTCGACCGTAGTCATCTGAGGAGCCTTTTCCTGATCCTTCCCAGCCTTTTCAAGTTCCTTAGGGCCGGGGAGCTTCTCTTCTTTCTTTATCTCTCCCTGCTTCTCCTCTTTTTTCTGCGCATCTGCGGGCGGCTTGTCCTGTGATGAAAAGGCAGAAGGCGCAGCCGTCAGAGCGAAGACCAGAAGCAGGCAGGAAATGTTTCGGGCCGAAAACGATCTTTTTCTTTGTTCGTTAATCATCAGCGATTGAGACCTCTCTTTTTCGAGCGCAGTCACAGGAACGTCAGCGAGACAGGAATTCTAGCATAGGCAGCGGTCGGTGGTCAGTGGTCAGTGGTCAGTTTTTCACCATTTCAAGGCGTCATCGAATAGGCAGTGTCGGTGGTCGGTGGTCGGTGCAGAGATATATGCTTTGTGATATGTGTGAAAGAAGGTGTGGTGTGAAGATTCAGATTTGAGGTAAACAATGAGCCTCGATCATGAAAAACACTGACCACCGACCAACACCCCCGCCTCGACTGTTCATTTCTGGACAGATCATTCCCACAAGCGGTATGTTTTCTATTCACTCTCTTTTTTCGATTTATCAGTAAGCTGTTTTATCTGACTATTTCAACACGGGGTCGGCGCTGGCACGAAATTTGGTTTAATAAACCTTGACAGTTTCTTCGACAGGAGATCGCTATGATAAAGATTGAGAACATCGAAAAGAGTTATCCGCTGGCCGGTGGACGATTCTATGTGCTTCGTCGCATCAGCCTCGAAATACGCGAAGGCGAGTTCGTCTCCGTCATGGGGCCTTCGGGCGCGGGCAAGTCGACACTGCTTCACATACTCGGCATGCACGACGCTTCATGGGAAGGCCAGTATCATTTTCTCGATCAGAGTGTCAACAAGCTCAATCCGCGACAGCGCGCCGACCTTCGCAATCGAAATGTCGGATTCGTATTTCAAAGCTATCACCTGCTCGATAATCTTACCGTCTATGAAAATCTTGAGATACCGCTTTCCTATCGCGATGTGAAGAAGTCTGATCGCGAGAGCATCGTCTGCGATGTGCTGGACAGATTTCAGATCGTCGGCAAAAAAGACCTCTACCCGAATCAGCTATCCGGCGGTCAGCAACAACTCGTCGGCGTAGCTCGCGCCATAATCGCAAATCCAAAACTCATACTTGCCGACGAGCCGACGGGCAATCTGCATTCGGATCAGGGGCGCGAGATCATGGAGATTTTCAAGCGATTGAATGAAGAGGGAACGACTATCATTCAGGTGACGCATTCGGAAGTCAACGCCAGTTACGGCAATCGCGTCATCCGCCTCAAGGACGGTTGGATCGAAAGCCAGTGATCGGGGATGGGTGATAGGTGATGGGGCATGGGCAGGCTTGTATTTTCACTCGTCACTACTGTCCGTTTATGGACACTTTTTCCCGGAATCGGCGAAAGCGAACACTCGCCCGCTTCGCTCGTTTCGGGTAAAAGGCTGAGGGCTAACAGCTTAAAGTCGTGAGCCGAGCGGCACACAACTTTCTTATAGATATCGAGGAGGAATAATGGACGTACCACGCAAATCCGGCGCGCGCAAAAAACTCATCCGCCGCATCATCTATGGCACGATCACAGTCGTCGCGGTGGCAGCCATAACGGTAGTCGTCGCCCGCCTCGAACCCGCCTTGATGAGCGTCGATGAAGGAACGCTTTATAAGGATACGGTCAAACGCGGCGAGATGCGCCGTCAGGTCAGAGGGCTGGGAACCTTGATCCCTGAAGATATCAGGTGGATTCCAGCCGTCACGCAGGGAAAAGTCGATAAGGTGAACGTCAAGCCCGGAGCCGAGGTCACGCCCGACACTATTCTGGTCGAGATGAGCAACCCTGAAGCCGAGCGCGATGCCATAGATGCCGAAGCCCAGCTTCGAGCATCGCAGGCCGATCTCAAGGCGCTCGAAGTGAGGCTCCAAAGCCAGTTGCTCGATCAGAAAGCCACGGCCGCAACGGTCAAGGCCGATTACGTTTCCGCGAAGTATCAGGCCGAAGTCAACGAAGAACTGGTAAAGAAACAATTGATAGGGGAGCTTCAGTACAAGCTGTCGAAAGTCCGCGCCGACGAGCTTGCCACCCGCAACGAGATCGAAGAAAGCCGTCTGGCCATCAACGCCGAATCGTCCCGCGCCCAGATAGCCGCGCAGAAGGCTCGCGTCGATCAGCTTCAAGCCACGCTTGACCTGCGCCGCAGCCAGATAGCCGCGCTCAAAGTTCGCGCGGGGATGACCGGAGTCGTTCAACTCGTTCAGGCGCAGGTGGGCCAGCAGGTAACGCCCGGAACTAATCTCGCCCGCGTCGCCGATCCGACGCGGCTCAAAGCTGAAATCCGAGTGGCCGAAACTCAGACCAAAGACCTTGCCATCGGCCAGAATGTTCAGATCGACACGCGCAATGGCATCGTACCCGGTCGCGTCACGCGCATCGATCCGGCATCGCAAAATGCTACGGTCGCCGTCGATGTCTCGCTCGAAGGCGAGCTTCCCAAAGGCGCGCGGCCTGATATGAGTGTTGATGGAACTATAGAACTTGAGCGACTGGAAAATGTCCTTTATGTCAGCCGTCCCGTCCACGGATCGGAAAACGCCACGGTCGGACTCTTTCGAGTCGATCCGGACGGCAACGGCGCAGTTCGCGTGCAGGTGAAGTTGGGTCGCACGAGCGTCAATCACATAGAAATCATCGACGGACTGAAGGAAGGCGACAAGGTGATCCTTTCGGACACCTCAGCCTGGGATAACGCCGATCGAATACGTATTACCCGATAACACGAATGGAGGAAAAAAAAGATGACCTCATCCGATGAGCCGTTGATCAAGCTCGAAGGCGTCAGCAAAATTTTCTACACCGACGAGGTTGAAACCCATGCGCTTTCGGGAATTCACCTCGAAATCAAAAAAGGCGAATATATCGCCATAGCAGGCCCGTCGGGCTGCGGCAAATCGACGCTGCTATCGATACTCGGCCTGCTCGATTCCCCCTCGGAAGGAAGCTATACGATAAACGGGAAAGCGGTCGCCGACCTCAAATTGAGCGAACGCGCCCGCATACGCAACCGCGAAGTCGGGTTCATATTTCAGAGCTTCAATCTGATAGGCGACCTGACGGTTTTTGAAAACGTCGAATTGCCTCTGACCTATCGCGGGATGAAAGCGGCTGAGAGAAAGAAGCGCGTAAACGACGCCCTCGAACGAGTCGGGATGGCTCATCGTGCGAAGCACCTCCCCTCGCAGCTATCCGGCGGTCAGCAGCAGCGCGTCGCCGTAGCGCGCGCCGTGGCGGGAGAGCCTTCCATACTGCTCGCAGACGAGCCTACGGGAAACCTCGACTCTACGAATGGCGAATCGGTGATGGAGCTGTTGCGCGAGCTTCACCTTCAGGGCGCGACGCTTTGCATGGTGACGCACGATCCGCGATATGCGCGTCACGCAGACCGTTCGATCCATCTCTTCGACGGTCGCGTGGTCGAGGAAGAAGACATGCCGAAGGCTGAAGAAGAGCTTCGCCAGAGCGGATTCGAAATGGCGTAAAAGATTTTTCAGCAGTAGTTGACAGTAACAATCCAAATTCCTCTAAGGGTATGATCCCCTTCTTGCAGCGCGGGCTGACGGCTCGCGCTGTTTTTGTCTGGCCACAGTCTGACGAAGCGATGGAAAACCCGGAAATTCAAAATTGATCAAAACGATCTTTCCGGGCAATAATACGACACGCAAAAAATTCAACCGGGTGCAAGGAGGATTCTCAATGAAGTACAGGATCGTGTTTCTTTCTGTCTGCTTCGCGTTCGCTGCCGTATCGATGGTCAGGGCTGCGGACATAAGCGGCAAGTGGATAGCTCAGGTTCCCGCCAGAGACGGTCAAACGCGCGAAACCGTTTTCAACTTCAAAGTCGAAGGCGACAAAGTGACCGGCACTGTGTCGGGAAGACAGGGCGACAACGCAATATCCGACGGGAAAATCAGCGGAGATGACATCTCTTTCACAGTGACCGCCAATTTCGGCGGCAACGAAGTGAAGCTCATCTACACGGGTAAAGTCGCCGCGGACGAAATCAAATTCACCCGCACCAGAGAAGGAGGAAATCAGCCGGGGCAGGAATTCACGGCAAAGCGAGCAAAATAACTTCGTGATATTTTTCTCGCGCGCTCAAAATTAAAGCCGCCAACCCGGTGAGGTTGGCGGCTCGGTTCGTTGATAAAGGAATCAGTTTTTCAAATCAGCATGTGCGCTTCGATCAGTAGCGATGGAATCTTCCGAACCTGTCGAAAAACCCGACCGCGTGAAAACGCCCGAACCGATCAAGATATCCAACGATTCGGATAGAACGGTTGTAGCGATATCTCACTCGACGGTCGCGATCAAAACGCCGCGCTCTCTCGAACGCTTCGCGCTCATGTCGTCGATCCCATTGCCTGTGCCGCTGTTCCGCGCGACGGTTCTGCGCGCGAGAATCAGCCGCATTCGCTTCGGTGAGAGAGCCGCCAACGATACCCGCGGACAGGACGAAACCTGCCGCGAGAGCCAACGAAACTATAGCCTTCTTTATTCTGCCGTAAATCATATTACCTCCTTGTCCTGAACTTCTTAGTCGGTTCCGCTGGAAACCGAATTCAGGAAACCGGCTATTGGTTTTGCATATACCGTGCCAGCATGCGGGGCGTCGCTAAACCGTTTTATATGAGGCGTTTTCGCCTCAAGCTGAAATCTTTGATTCAGAGCATGGAAACTATGCGGTGTTCGAAGACCCGATATAGTGTGCGCCTTTCATCCACCGCGATGGCATAACCCGCTCTTGCGCGAACGGAGGTCGGCGAGCCGCATCGATTGACAATGGGTGTGGAAAGCATTACATTGTGGCGCATCGAAAGGGCCTCGCTAAGAGCAGGCTCCTGAAGGCGAATTGATGAAAGAAATACAACTGCTCTCGATTCAGGTCGGTCTTCCTCAAACTCACACTTCGCGCGAGATGATCGGCCCTGCCGAAAAATCATGGGTCACATCTTTTTTCAAACAGCCTGTCACCGGACGGGTCTGGCTTGGCAAAACGAATCTCGATGGAGACCGTCAGGCCGCCAAAACTCACGGCGGACAGGAAAAAGCCGTCTGCGCCTATCCCTTCGAACATTATTCGCGATGGCAACGAGAGTTCGATCTTCCCCAACTTGTTTATGGGGCGTTCGGCGAGAACTTCACCTTTGAAAACTTGCTCGAACGTGATACGTGCATCGGCGACGTGTTTGTAGTAGGAGACGCAATAGTGCAGGTCTCTCAACCGAGACCGCCCTGCTGGAGGCTGGCTCGCTGGTGGCAAGTCAAAGAGTTCGCCTTGAGGATGGAAGAAACGGGACTAACCGGCTGGTACTTGAGAGTCATTCGAGAAGGTATGGTAGAAGCAGGAGCCAGGGTCGAATTACTGGAAAGGCATCACCCGCGCTGGAACGTGTCTGCGGCCAATGAGTTGATGTATGGCAGGGGCCGAGCGGAAGACATACTCGCGCTGTCTGCGTGCGGCCTGCTCTCCGAAGGCTGGCGCGATGAGCTATTGAAGAAAGCATCGAAGGCCGGAGGTTGACCCGAAAGCGACGGGCTGGTATTTATTTCCTGTCGCGTCTGCCCATCTCATTCGAGAGAAAATCCTGTCTCCACTGGTGCGCTGAAATGACAAAGCTTCGAGTCGCCTCGCTGACCGTCATTTTATTTTTAGTCTCGGTCGCGGCATCGCCCCGTCCTGCGCAACTTGATTTTCTAGTCGATGCCTCGACGCATTTCATTCGAGTCCCCCTAGACAGCAGTGCGCCGTCTCAAGGATCGATCTTTCTGGCGGCGACTCTCTATCAGCCAAGATTTTTTCCCGCCGCTCCCGCTGCCATCTACATTCACGGCTGGGGCGGGCGACGACTCACCGGCACGGACAATCTCGCCTACAAAATAGCAGCGGCAGGTTATGTGGTGCTGTCTTATACTGCGCGCGGTTTCGGCGCGGGAGAATCCGGCGGGCAGGTGTCGCTTGCGGGGCCGAATGAAATCAACGACCTCGAAGAAATTATTGACTGGCTAATCGATGACCCGGATGGAGTGATCGGGCCGCGCGTTTCAAAGATCGGAGTCGTCGGCGCGTCCTATGGCGGAGGACACGGATTTCAGATAGCGACCGATCCGCGCGTCGCGGCTGTCTGCGCGCTCGTAGGCTGGACTGACCTCGAACAGTCGCTCTATCCGAACGGCGTTATAAACTACAAACTCGGACTGGCGGAATTTTATGGAGGGCTTGAACGCGATCATAGCTCGCCGCCGTTTTACAACTACAGCCAGCTTCAGTTCGATATGTTCGACGCTGCCGCCGAAGGTCGCGCTTACCCGGATCAGGTGAAACGCAAGCTCTCGAATCGCTCAATCGCGCGAAGGGATGAAAATGCTCGTGAATCGCTCATCGAGACGCGAAAGCCCAAAGCTCCGATTTTCATAATTCAATCGTGGGATGATTATTTGTTTCCTGCGACTCAGGTGATGGATGTGTACGAGCAGATAGATTCGCCCAAACAGATTTATCTGGGCCGAAGCGGTCACCCGCCCGGAGGCCACGCTTACGAAGGCGAAGAGATTTATTTCGGCGTTCAGGTCATCCGCTGGTTCGATCACTTCCTTCGAGGCATCGGCGGCAAGGATTCGCGCACGGTTGCAAGCGCGCCCTCTCCGTTCAGAAACACTCTCTACAACATCCATTCTCTTCCGTCGCCCGCCGTCGAGATGACTTCCTATTACCTCAAGCCGAACGGCAAGCTTTTGACGAAGAAGAAAAAAAAGAAAGCGGGCCGGGACACCGCAGGCGGCACGTTTCAACGCCAGCGAATTCGAAGCTCACAACTCGGCGCTGAGATACCGTCTCAAGCAGATATGTTCAGCGCGACCGTCGAAGGGATTCCCTCCGTGCCGAGCCAGCTTGTTTACACGCTGGCGCCGTGGGCGGCGGATACGGAAATTTTCGGATCGAGCGAAATGAGTTTTTATCTGAGCAGCGACACGTCACCGGATATCGACATCATCGTTCGATCTTATGATGTCGGTCAGGACGGAACTGAAACCGAAGTCACTGTTGGCGTGATGCGCGTATCGGGGTTGCAGGCGGGCGAGATCAGAAAAGTGACATTTCGGGATTTCGGCGATCACTGGATATTTCGCAGAGGCAATCGACTGCGAATCAAAATATCGAACATAGATTTCCCCGACTTCCGCCCTCCCGGCACGAACGACGACCAGCCTTCAACGATCACGCTGCATTACGGAGCGGACTTCCCTTCTGTGATAAGGCTGCCTGTGCTGAGAAGATAAGCCGTCTGGCGTTAGAACTTTTTGCGTCAGAAAGAGTACTTCAGGTTGACATAGAAGTTAATGCCCGGCACATCGGTTCCGGAGCCGTGTACGCGGTAATTGCGGTCCAGCAGGTTCATCACGCCGACGTTGACAGTCGTCCTTTCGCCGACCCGCAGCCCGCCGCGAGCGTTCAGAGCGAAGAAGCCGGGGTTGTTCACGTAAAGGGGTACGCGGCTGTCATCGCCCGTGATTCGCACGCCGTTTATCAGCGCACCGATAGGCAATACCCGGTCGAGTATCTGTCCGATTGTCTCACCTGTCGGGGCGAACACGTCATCATTGGTTCCCTTCAGGCCGTCGGGTCCGGTTTGAATGAAAGGGCTTACAGAAGCGCTTCGAAAGAAATCCGCAATGTCGCGGCGGCGGCGAGCGGCTCCGATCCTTTCGTCGGTCAGGTCTCCACCGCTCAAACGTCCCTGTCGGCCCACAAGGTTGCCGCTCAATTCAATCCAGTATCTGCTGCCGACCGGCTGGTAACGCAAAGCGAGGAAGCCCTGTTGCGGCGGCAACCGCCTTACGAATCTATCCGGATTCAGTTCTCGTCCGACAAGATATGTATAGTTACCTTCCGCAGACAATCTCGACGTGATAGCGTGGCTGAACAGCGATTCGACGCCGTAGTAACGCGCCTGCCCGTCGTTGACGAAAGCTTTGACTGCGCGCGGGTCAAGTCCCGTCGCTACGCTCACCACGCCCTGCGCCTGCTGCCTGGCCGTAGGCGCGAGGCGTGTGACCGGGATGCCCGATAACAGGGTCGGTACCTGGTCGATAGGAAAGAGCAGCGTCCGCCGCACGATGGGGTCCTTGAATTCTGCGTCGAAGACATGCGCTCGTGCATAGAACCGACGACGGTGAACAGTCACGCCGAACTCATAATTGAATAGCCGTTCGGCGGTCAGCGAGCTTACCCGTCTGCCGATAGATTCGACGCCTTCGCCGTCGCTCACTCCTATCAGACCGCTGAAGGGAACGGCAGCAGCGGCAGGCACTTCGAAACCGAGATCATTGAGTCCGAGCGCGCCGAGGTCGTTGAGGTTCGGCGCGCGGAATCCGCGCCCGATCAGGAAATTCAGGCCGACCGTATGATTGACCCTCCAGGCGACGTTTGTGTTGAAGGTCAGATCGCGGAAACTTTGTGACTCATCCGCTACGCCCAGATTGCCTCCGACAGCGTCACGGTTGCGGTCGGCGAATGTGCGGAAGCGGACGTTTGTGAAGCGCCCTCCGAAGACTACCCGCAATCTCCCGTTCACGAATTCAGCCGTCTCCTGTGCGAATAGACCGTAGGTCGTGTAGCGCGAACCGTTCGGGTAGAGCGCCCGCCTCTGTGAACGGATATTGGAAACCGGATCGGTCTGAACCCTGACAGAATCGATATGCTCGTCGTAAACTTCCCCGCCTAAGACGATGGTCTGATGTCTGCCGAGATGCGTTGTAGCCTGTGCGGTGTAGCCGAAAGCGTTCACTCTATTTTCATCTTCGGTGATCGTGTCGGTCGCAAGCAATCCCTGCCGCGTCGTGCCGTCCAGTTGCGAGTTGACGGAAAAAGTGCCTGTCAGCGAGTCGAAAGGCCCGAGGCGCAACTTCTCATAGCGCGCGTAGAAGAGTTGTAACCTTTGCGGCCCGAAGTCTGAGCGGAGCCTGCCGAGTCCGCCCCACAAATCTTTATATCCCCGGACGCGATCCAGATCGCTGCGCTGATACCAGAGCGTAATCTGCTGGTCATCAGCCAGACTCGCCGCAAACTTCGTATGCCATCCGTATTGCGTGAAGCCTGTGTCTTGCAGACGATTGCCATAGATATGCTTGATATGGTCGCTCGTCAGGTCGAAGAAACGGCGGAAGACGTGGTGCGAATCCGTTCCGCCGCCCGCCCGCAGATCGTTATGTCGGCGCAGTTCGCCCCCGACGAGCCACGCCAGACGACGGCTGCCGAGCGAGAGTCGCAGGGCCGACCCGCCAGCTAAATCGGCGCTCGACGCGAACGCCCGAAGATCGACATTGAAGTCCTGACCCTTTCCGCCGTAGAACTTAGGTTCGGGCGTCAGCAGATGAATTATGCCGCCGAGCGAGTCGCTGCCATACTCGACACTGGCCGGTCCGAGCAGCGCCTCGACCCGCTGCGCCTGACTCGGTTCGACGAAAGCCAGATATTGGTTCGGACCCGACCGGAAGGTTGAGTTGTTGAAGCGTATACCGTCTACGAGGTTGAGTACATGATAGCCGGTCAAACCGCGCAGGAACGGCGAAACCTGACCGTAGGTGCTCTGCTGCACCATGATGCCGGGACTATCTTCCAGCGCATTGCCGATAGTAACGAGCGGGCGCTCAGGTATCTTGGCCTGATCAAGGACGATGATTACCTGCGCCGCGTCCTCGACATCGATAGCCCCGCCCCGACGCGCAGTGACCGTCACCTCCTCATGCAACTGAGATGGAGAGAGCAGGATGGTGAGCCGGGCCGAGTCGGCGGGAGTCACCGATAAACTCATACGTCGTGTCTGGAAGCTTTCGGCGGCGACAGCCAGCACGTAAGACCCGACCGGCAACTCCGGTACGGTGAACGATCCTTCAGGGGAGGTGATCATTTCGCCGAGGACGGAGCCTTGCGCAGTGAAGAGCGTAATCTTCGCGCCCGCTATCGGCGCGCCGGTTTCATCTGCGACAAGCCCCTGTCTGATGACCGCCTGGCCTGCGACAGTGGGCGGCAGCAGACCTAGAAGAAGTATGAAGTGAGCGCAGAAGATAAAATGAGATTGTCGTCGGACAGGCTGCATGTTCGTGTGGCCTCCGATCATTATTTCAGTGCGTTATTTCAATGCAGGCAGGCAGTTCGATTGGCCAGAGGTGATGCTCGTGGGTAGAGTAGGAGCAAAGCGCGTCGCATCGGACTAGCGGCTCTGGTTCTCCCAGGGCAAAGCACGTTGTCCTTCGCTCCCCTCTCCGAACCGGACTTGCCACTTTCACGGCATCCGGCTTTCC
>Ga0187893_10004968_pt1 | contig 24496 bp, 20 predicted proteins | sample MA1701074metaG_FD_139574 | JGI IMG/M metagenome (GOLD analysis project Ga0187893, IMG submission 139574) | White microbial mat communities from a basaltic lava cave in the Kipuka Kanohina Cave System on the Island of Hawaii, USA - MA170107-4 metaG ...
GATCTCGCTCGGAAGCTCATGCGCTACATCCGCCACTACAACAGACGTGCCCGACCCATTCGCTGGACCTATCGCGATGTCTCTCGGCGGATCACCTACGATTCCGCTGTTACGGGCCACTAGAACATGACCTGCGCCTGGACGCGCAGCTCACGGTTCTTGACGACCTGGATGCGATCCTCGACCTCGCGGAAGTCGCATTGCAGCTTCAGGCCGTGCTTGCGGAAGAAGTAGTTGAGGGCGATTCCACGCTCGACCTGTTCGTCGTCCCTGGTTTCGTCGCTGGGGTCCCAGTGCGCGTAGCGCAGCGCGGCCTCCAGGACGTGGCGCTTGAGGAAGTAGCCGGCCTGCGCGTGCCAGCCCGGTGACGAGAAGCTGGGACCCGAGGCGGGCTGTCGCTCGCGTCCGAAGTACTCCGCGAAGGCCGAGAAGCCCTTGTACTTGAACACCACGTCGGCGCCCAGGATCACGGTCTTGAGCTCCGTGATGGGGTCGATGCTGGAGGCGGCGCCGCGCTGGTCGTTGTGTTCGAACTGGGCGGCGACCGCGAGCAGGGGGCGGTCCTTCGACTCGAAGTCGCCCTCGGCATAGCCGACGCGGCCCCAGGGCTGGAACACCACGCGTGCGTTGTACTGGTACTCGTCGTTGTCGTTGCCCAGCCGCGACGCCGGGTTGCCGTTGAAGATGCCGGCGGCGTACTCGAGCTTGCCCTTGGCCAGGCGGCCTTCGAGCTGCACGCCGATGTCGCGGCCGCGCGTGAACTCGAAGGAGAGCAGGTCGCGATCGCAGAACTGCTGCCGGCCCGAAGAGGTCATCTCCTGACGGCCGAAGGGCACCTTGAACTGCCCGAAGGTGACCTTGAAAGTGCCGTCCTTCGACGCGTCCCAACTCAGCACGAGGTCCTCGAGCGGCGTCTGGGTGCTGGCGCCGGGTTCGGGGCCGGCCCAGGACAGCTGCAGCTCGTAGGTGAGCTCCTTCTTCCACACCCAGCCGCTGATCTCGGTCTTCGCGCGGCGGATGCGGAACTGGCCCTTGGCGTCGCCCGGCGCGTCGGTGCCTCCGAGACGGACGCTGTCGTCGGGCATGGTGTCGGTCCAGCGGAACTGGGCGCGGTTCAGGATCTCGACGCTACCCTGCTCGCCCTCGAAGAGGGTGCGGGGCTCGGGCGTCACGGGGACTTCGTCCTCCGCCGCCAGGTTGGTCGAGAGAAGCGCGATGGCGCAGGCCATCAGGCGGAACGGCGGGCGGGCAAGGAGCGGCATCAGTCCTCCTGACGGTGCGGCGTCGCACGCCTTCATACGCCTGTTGGCCCGCGGCTGCAACACCCGCCCGCTTGGTGAGTTACGATCCGGTCGGCAACATGAAGGGGACCGACCGGTATCACGTCGAGGGAGTCGTCTGCGGCGTGGGAGACAGGGAATGGCCCGTCTCCGACTTGAGCGTCGGAGGGTTCTACGTCGAGAGCTCGGAGCCGCTGCCGAAGGGACACAGCGCGCGCTTCCAGTTGCGCCTGCCGGACGGGCGCAACGTGCCGCTGACCGGGGTCGTGAGCTGGGTCAACGAGCCCGGCGCGCCCGCGAAGCCGGGCCAGCCGCCGGGATTCGGGGTGAAGATCCGGGCCATCGCCTTCCCGCACAAGATGATCCTGCTCGCTCACCTGCGCGAGTTGGATCCCGAGGCGATGCGGCCGCGCTGACTCCCTAGGCCTTGGGCCTGCGTGCTACGAGCGTGCGCGGGATGCCCTGGAGGTCGGGTGCGATGCACTCCAGGGTGAAGCCGGTGCCGCCCAGGATCCCGGCGACCGCGTCGGCCTGACCCATGCCGACCTCCACGATCAGGAAGCCGCCCGGGCGCAGCGCGCCCAGGGCCTGGGGAGCCAGGCGGCGGTAGACGCCGAGGGGCTCGTCGCCGGGCGGGAAGAGGGCGAGGGCCGGCTCGTGATCGCGCACTTCGGGTGCCAGCGAGGCCCGCCCTTTCGGATCCACGTAGGGAGGGTTGCTCACGACCGCGTCGAAGCGGCGTCCCGCGACGGGCAGAAGCAAGTCGCCCTCGTGGAACTGCACCCGGCTTTCGAGCCCGAGCCGGCGCGCGTTCTCGCGGGCCACGGCCAGGGCGGCTGCGGAAAGGTCCATGGCGTCCACGAGGGCCGCCGGCAGCTCCGCAGCCAGGGATAGGGCGATGCAGCCGGAGCCGGTGCCCACGTCGGCGAGCCGCGGCTCTCTCAGGCCGCGCAGGCGCTGCAGGGCGTGCTCGACGATCAGCTCGGTCTCGGGGCGGGGGATCAGCACGTCGGGCGTCACCCGGAACTCGTGGCGCCAGAAGGCCTGGGTCCCGACCAGGTGCTGCAGCGGCCGGCGCCGCGCGCGCTCGTCGATCAGACCGGCGAACCGGGCCGCCTCCGCGTCGGGCACGCTGGCATGGGCTTCGGTCGCGAAGCGCGCACGATCCCAGCCCAGGACGTGTCGCAACAGGCGTTCGGCGTCCAGCTCGGCCGACGCGATGCCGGAGGCTAGGAGGCGCGTCCTGGCCTCCTGGAGCAACGCGCGAAGCTGGGCGGCCAACGCGGCCCGCCCTCAGGCCGACTGCTTGAGCTTTTCGGCCTGGTGGTGGGCGACGAGGCCCTGCACGATCTCCTCGAGATCCCCGTCGAGGACCTCGGGCAGGCGGTGGATCGTGAGCCCGACGCGATGGTCGGTCACCCGGGACTGCTGGAAGTTGTAGGTGCGGATCTTCTCGCTGCGGTCGCCGCTGCCCACCTGGCTCTTGCGCTCGCTGGCGATGGCCTTCTGCTGCTCCTCGAGCGCGACCTCGTACAGGCGCGCCCGCAGCACCTTCATCGCCTTCTCGCGGTTCTTGATCTGGCTCTTCTCGTCCTGGCACGACACCACGGTGCTCGTCGGGATGTGGGTGATGCGGACCGCCGAGTACGTGGTGTTGACGCTCTGGCCGCCCGGGCCCGAGGAGCAGAAGGTGTCGACGCGCAGGTCCTTGGCCTCGATCTTGACGTCCACGTCCTCGGCCTCGGGCAGCACGGCGACCGTGATGGCCGAGGTGTGGATGCGCCCCGAGGCCTCTGTGGCCGGCACGCGCTGCACGCGGTGCACGCCGCTCTCGTAGCGCAGCTTGGAATAGACCCGGGCGCCCTCGATCATGGCGATCACTTCCTTGATCGCGCCGGGGGCCGAGCGATTGACGGAGACCAGGTCCACCTTCCAGCCCTGGCGCTCCGCGTAGCGCGAGTACATGCGGAACACCTCGGCCGCGAACAGCGCGGCCTCGTCGCCGCCGGTGCCGGCGCGGATCTCGAGCAGCACGTTCTTCTCGTCGTTCGGATCCTTGGGGATGAGCAGCAGCGGGATCTCGGCGTCCAAGGCGTTGCGCTTGGCCTCCAGGCTGCGGATCTCCTCGTGGGCCAGCTCGCGCAGCTCCGGGTCGGTCTCGACCTTCGCCATCTCCTGGACCTTGGTGATCTCGCCCAGGGCGCCCTTGTAGGCGCGGTAGCGCTCGACGATCGGCGAGATCTCCTTGGACTCCTTGGCCAGCTTCTGGTACGCGGACTGGTCCTGCACGACGCTCGGGTCGGACATCGACCTCTCGACCTCGGCGTAGCGGGCCTCGATGTCCTTCAGCTTCTGGAAGGTGATGCTGTCCACGGGCTGGTCCTGGGCTTTCGGGGCCGTCGGGCCGGCAGGCCGATCAGGCCTGCGCGGGCGTCGCCTTCTTGCGGCTGCCGTACTTGCGCGTGAAGCGCTCGATGCGGCCCGCCGCGTCGATCAGCTTCTGCTTGCCCGTGAAGAAGGGGTGGCAGTTCGAGCAGATCTCGAGCCGCAGCTCCTGGCCCTTGGTCGAGCGCGTAGTCCAGGTGGCGCCGCAGGCGCAGTGGACGTTGACTTCCTTGTAGTTCGGGTGGATCCCAGCCTTCATGGCTCCCTCAGTCGCGCGGCCTGACGCTCACCGCAAATCGATATCTTACCGGACCCGCGGGGCGCGGGCAAATGGCACCTGCGCGGGGCCCTCAGTCGATGGCCAACGCGTGTCCCAGGATGACGCGGTCCGGCCGGGGCTCGAAGCGCAGGTTCGCAGCCGTGGCGTAGAGATCGAGCTGCCGATATAGCGGCACCAGGGGCACGTCGTCGTGGACACGCCGGGCCACCCGATACAGGATCTCCAGACGCTGGGACGCGTCGAGCAACTGGGGCGCCTCCTCGATCAGCCGATCGACCTCGGGGTTCGCGTAGCCGAAGACGTTCTCGACACCGAAGGCGCCGGCTGGGCTGTGGAACAGGAACTCGAAGCTCGCGGTAGCGTCGTTCACGGCCATCCAGCCCATCAGGAACAGCCGCAGCTCGCGCCGGTCTCGAGCCGCATCCCACTCCTTCCAGTGCCGTGGCCGGGGCCGGACCGGCAGGCCCGCTGCCGTCAGGTCGGCTGCGACCCTCTGCGCGACGGCCTCGATGGCGCGGTACTTTCCCGTCGGAAAATCGAGATCCAGGACGGGCGCTCGTTGCCCGATGGCGCGCAGCGGCCGGGCCGCCTCGGCGTCCGCCGCGAGTGCCTGCAGCGTCGAGTCGTGGCCGAACACCTCGGGCGCCACGATCTGGGCCACCGCCTCGGCCTGACCGCCCAGCGCGTCCGCCACCAGGGCTGGGCGATCGATCGCGGCGCGCACCGCCCGGCGAATGGCGACGTCCCGAAACGGCGATGCGCCCTGGTCCATGCCAAGGAAGACGACGCGCAGGCCGCGCCGTGCGAGCGTCTTGAGCCCCGGCTGCCGGGCCAGCGAAGCCAGCTCGCCCGCCGGGACGTCCGGCACGAGCTGCACCTCGCCCTTCTTCAACAACCGCAGGCGCTCCTCGACGCGCGGCACGGAACGGAACTCCAGCCGCCGCACGCTCGGCGCGCCCCGCCAGTGATCCTCGAACGCCTCGAGCACCGCGTCCCCGCCGGGCGTGAAGCGGACGACACGGTACGGACCGCTGCCGACGGGCGCGCCCCCTTTCCTCAGGGGCGGCGCCCAGATCGCGACGCCGGCGACGCGCACGGCGAGCGTAGCGAACGGCGCCTGTGTCCGAACCAGGACCGTGCGTTCGTCGGTCGCCTCGGCCGAGACCACCGCAGGCAGCGCCGATGCCGATGCCTGGCGCGTCCAGGCCCACTGCAGGCACGCGACGACGTGGGAGGCATCCAGGCTGCGGCCGTCGTGGAGCCGGACCCCGCGGCGCAACCGGAAGATCCACGTGTGGTCGTCGGGCGTCGCCCAGGATTCCGCGAGCCCCGGGCGCAACGCGCTTCCGTCGGAATCGATCAGGGTGTCGTAGAGGTTGCGCTGCAGGCCGATCGTGAATTCTTCCAGGTTGTCGTCGGGAGAGAGCGTGGTGGCGCCCTGCGGCCACGCCACCACGACCGAGGCGGTGCTTTCCGCCGGCGGGGTGGCGCCGCCGCAGGCGGCGAGGCACGCACACCACGCCAGGAGGGCACGGCGTCCCATGGCTAGGCCGTGGCGGCGGCTATGGCGCTCATGCTGTCCAGGAAGTCCTTGTTGCTCTTCGTCTTCGCCAGCCTGTCCAGCATCAGCTCCATGGTCTCGAAAGGTGAGAGCGAGGAGAGCACCTTGCGCAGGATCCACATCCGGTTCAGCTCGTCGCGGGACAGGAGCAGCTCCTCCTTGCGAGTGCCGCTCTTGTTGATGTCCACGGCGGGGAAGATGCGACGGTCGGCCATCTTGCGGTCCAGCACGATCTCCATGTTCCCGGTGCCCTTGAACTCCTCGAAGATCACGTCGTCCATGCGCGAGCCGGTCTCGACCAGCGCGGTGGCGATGATGGTCAGGGAGCCGCCTCCCTCGATGTTGCGGGCCGCGCCGAAGAAGCGCTTGGGACGCTGCAGGGCCTGGGAGTCGACGCCGCCCGACAGGATCTTGCCCGAGGACGGCACCACCGCGTTGTGGGCGCGGGCCAGGCGCGTGATCGAGTCGAGCAGGATCACGACGTCCCTGCCGTGCTCCACCAGGCGCTTGGCCTTCTCGATCACCATGTCGGCCACCTGCACGTGGCGCGTGGCCGGCTCGTCGAAGGTGGAGCTGACCACCTCGGCTTCGACCGAGCGCTGGAAGTCCGTCACCTCCTCGGGCCGCTCGTCGATCAGCAGCACGATCAGGTGGATCTCGGGGTGGTTCGTGACGATGGCGTTTGCCATGTTCTGCAGGATGATGGTCTTGCCCGTGCGCGGCGCGGCCACGATCAGCCCGCGCTGGCCCATGCCGATGGGCGTCATCATGTCGAGCACGCGGCCCAGCAGGTTGTCGGGCGTCGTCTCCAGCCGGATGCGCCGGTGGGGATACAGCGGCGTCAGGTTGTCGAACAGGACCTTGTCGCGGCTGGCCTCGGTCGGCTCGAAGTTCAACGCGTCCACCCGCACCAGGGCGAAGTAGCGCTCGCCCTCGCGCGGGCCGCGCACCTGGCCGGCCAGGGTATCGCCCGTGCGCAGGTTGAAGCGGCGGATCTGCGAGGGCGAGACGTAGATGTCGTCCGGGCCGGCGAGGTAGTTCGACTCGGGCGCGCGCAGGAAGCCGTAGCCCTCGGGCATCACTTCCAGCACGCCTTCGGCATGGGTCTGGCCGCGCCGCTCGGTCTCGAGGCGCAGTATGCGGAAGATCAGCTCGTGGCGCCGGCTGCCCGCCGCGTCGGGGATGCCCATCTTCTCGGCCAGGGCGTACAGCTCGTGGATGCCGAGCAGCTTCAGGCCCTTCAGCCTGATCGCGGGCGCTTCGGTGGCCGCGGCCCTGGGCGCCTCGGGCAGGGCTTCGGCCGCGGCGGGTTCTCGTTCCTGTGTCGCCATCACGCTACTCCCTCGCGGCGGTCCAGCGCCGCCTGTCGCACCACGCGCCAGAGCTCGTCCATGCCCGCCCCGGTCTCGGCGCTGGCAGTCATCACCGTCCTCGCTCCCGTCCCGATGCCCTGCAGCAGGGCCTTTTTCTGCCGCGCCACTTCGGCCCGGCCCAGCTTGTCGGCCTTCGTTCCTACCAGCACCCAGGGCAGGGCGTGCTCGAGCAGGAACGCGCGCAGCATCTCGTCGCCCTGGCCCGGCTGGTGGCGCAGGTCCACCAGGAACACGCACAGGGCCAAGGGTGCCCGGCCCAGCAGGTACGAGGTGATCAGGGTCTCCCAGCCGCTGTGCTCGGCGTCGGGCACCCGGGCGTAGCCGTAGCCGGGCAGGTCGGCAAGGTAGAGCAGGTCGCCGACGCGGAAGAAGTTGACGAGACGCGTCCGCCCCGGCGTCGCCGACACGCGGGCCAGCCCGTGCGCGCCGGTGAGGGCGTTCAGCAGGCTGCTCTTGCCCACGTTCGAGCGGCCCAGGAAGGCCACCTCGGGGAGGCCGTCCTTCGGAAACTGTGCGGGGGATGCAGCGCTCCCCACGAACGAAGTAGTCGTCTTCTTCAAGAACCCAAACAGAGCGCCGCGGCCCAAAAGGGGTCCGCAGGCGGAAAAACCTGGCTCCAGGACGCGCCCTTGCGGCGCTTCCCTCTAGTGCGTCATCCCGTCCTGTACCGTGCCCAGGCCCTCGGCCGGAACCGCGACTTCGGCCGGCGCGGGCGCCTCCGGCGTGACCAGGGCTATCTTCAACACCTCGCCGATGTGGTCGACGAGTTCCACGTGCATGTGCTCGACGACGTTCTTCGGAACGTCGGCGAGGTCCTTCTCGTTCTCGCGCGGCAGCACCACGGTGGTGACGCCGATGCGATGGGCTGCCAGCAGCTTCTCCTTCACCCCGCCGATGGGCAGCACCTTGCCCCGCAGCGTGATTTCCCCGGTCATGGCCACGTCGCGGCGCACCGGGGTGCGCGCCAGGGCCGACACCAGCGCGGTGGCGATGGTGATGCCGGCCGAGGGGCCGTCCTTGGGGATCGCCCCCTCGGGCACGTGGATGTGGATATCGAGGCGGCGGTTGAAGTCCTTGGGGATGCCCAGCTGTTCGGCGCGCGAGCGCACGTAGGACAGCGCCGCGTGGGCCGACTCCTGCATCACGTCGCCCAGCTTGCCGGTGAGCTTCACGTGGCCCTTGCCGGGCATCAAGGTCACTTCGATGGGCAGGATTTCGCCGCCGACCTCGGTCCAGGCCAGCCCCGTGGCGACGCCGACCTCGTCGCGCTCCTCCTGCTGCGAGGCGCGGAAACGGGGGATGCCGAGATAGGCCGGTACCCCGATGGCCGTGACCTCGGCGCTGTACTCCTTGCCGTCCAGCACCACCTTGCGCGCGATCTTGCGGCAGATCGAGGAGATCTCCCGCTCGAGGTTGCGCACGCCGGCCTCGCGCGTGTAGCGCCGGATCATCTCCTGCAGCGCCTCGTCGGTGAACTGCAGGTTGTCGCTGGCGAGGCCGTTGGACTTGATCTGCTTCTCGATCAGGTGGCGCTTGGCGATCTCGACCTTCTCGGGTTCGGTGTAGCCGGGCAGGCGGATCACCTCCAGGCGGTCCTGCAGCGCCTGCGGGATGGTGTGGAGCACGTTGGCGGTGGCGATGAAGAACACCGACGACAGGTCGAACTCCACGTCGAGGTAGTGGTCGCTGAAGCTGTGGTTCTGCTCGGGGTCGAGCACCTCCAAAAGCGCCGCCGACGGGTCGCCCCGGAAGTCCATGGACATCTTGTCCACTTCGTCGAGGAGGAACACTGGATTCCGGGTGCCGGCCTTCTTCATCATCTGGATGATCTGGCCGGGGAAGGCGCCGATGTAGGTGCGGCGGTGGCCCCGGATCTCGGCCTCGTCGCGCACGCCGCCCAGGCTCAGCCGCACGAACTTGCGGTTGGTGCAGCGGGCGATGGACTTGGCGAGCGAGGTCTTGCCCACCCCGGGCGGGCCCACGAAGCACAGGATCGGCCCCTTCGGGTTGTTCACGAGCTGGCGCACGGCCAGGAACTCGACGATGCGCTCCTTCACCTTCTCCAGGCCGTAGTGGTCGTCGTTCAGGATCTTCTCGGCGGCCACCAGGTCCTTGCGCTCGCGGGTCTTCTTCTGCCAGGGCACGGCGATCAGCCAGTCGAGGTAGTTGCGCGAGACCGTGGCCTCGGCGGACATGGGCGGCATGGCCTCCAGGCGCTTCAGCTCCGCGAGTGCTTTCTCCTCGGCCTCCTTGCCCATGCGCGACTGCTCGATCTTCTTGCGCAGCTCGTCGATCTCGTTGACGCGGTCGTCCTTGCGACCCAGCTCCTTCTGGATCGCCTTCATCTTCTCGTTGAGGTAGTACTCCTTCTGCGCCCGCTCCATCTGCTTCTTGACGCGGCCCTGGATCCGCTTGTCCACCTGGAGCTTCTCGACCTCGGTCTCCAGCATGGAGGCGATGCGGTTCAGGCGCTCCAGCGGGGAGAACACCTCCAGCAGGTTCTGCTTCTCCTCCACCGGCAGCACCAGGTGGGAGGAGATGGTGTCGGCCAGCTTGCCCGGGTCTTCCACGCGCACCGCGGCCAGCATCGCGTCGTAGTGCAGGTTGTTCGAGAGCTTCACGTATTGCTCGAACAGCCCGATCACCTTGGACATCACGGCCTCGATGCCGCTGCCGGTCTCGGACTGGCGCGGGATCAGCTTCACCACGACCTTCAGGAAGCCGCCCTCCTCCTTGAACTCCAGGGCGCGGCCCCGGTCGAGGCCTTCCACCAGCACCTTCACGTTGCCGTCGGGCAGCTTCAGGCTCTGCACGATGTTGCAGATGGTGCCGAGGGTGAAGATCTCCTCGGGGGACGGGTTGTCGCGGGTGGCGTCGTGCTGCGCCGACAGGAAGATGCGTTTGCCCTTGACCAGGGCGTAGTCGAGGGCCCGGATCGAGCTCTGACGACCGATCACGAAGGGGATCATCATGTGCGGGAACACCACGACGTCCCGCAGCGGGACCATGGGCAGGGTCTCGATCACGTCGATGCGGTCCTTCTCTCGGCCGAACATGCCTGTCCTAAGGGTAACCCGATCACGATCACAGACGAAGCGCTTGGGCCCCCGCGGCCCGAGTGCTATCCGACCTTTTCGATCAGGGTGATGGGCTTCTCCCGGTCCAGCACGACCTCCCGGGTCACCACGCACTCCTTGACCTTCTTCATCGAGGGCAGGTTGTACATGAGGTCGAGCATCAGGTCCTCGATGATCATGCGCAGGCCGCGGGCGCCGATCTTGCGAGCGATGGCCTGCTCCGCGATGGCCTCGAGGGCGTCGTCGGTGAAGCGCAGCTTCACGCCCTCGTAGTCGAACATGCGCTGGTACTGGCGCGTGATCGCGTTCTTCGGCTGGGTCAGGATCTCGACCAGCGCCGGCCGGTCCAGGTCGTGGAGCGTCGCCACCACCGGGAGGCGTCCCACGAACTCCGGGATCAGGCCGTAGCGGATCAGGTCCTGGGGCTGCACCTGGGACAGGGACGCCGCCTTGGCCGCCGCCTTTGGGTTGGGCACGGGCGCCTTCGAGTCCGTGGCGAAGCCCAGCGTCTTCTTGCCCACGCGCCGCTCGATCACCTTGTCGAGGCCCACGAAGGCGCCGCCGCAGACGAACAGGATGTTCGTGGTGTCGATCTGGTAGAACTCCTGGTGCGGATGCTTGCGCCCGCCCTGGGGCGGCACGTTGGCCACCGTGCCCTCGAGGATCTTCAGTAGCGCTTGCTGCACGCCCTCGCCCGAGACGTCGCGGGTGATGGAGGGGTTTTCGTCCTTGCGCGAGATCTTGTCGATCTCGTCGATGTAGATGATGCCCTCCTGGCACTTCTCGATCTCGCCGTTGCTGGCCTGGAGCAGCTTCAGGATGATGTTCTCGACGTCCTCGCCCACGTAGCCGGCCTCGGTGAGCGTCGTCGCGTCCACGATCGTGAACGGCACCGAGAGCAGCCGCGCCAGGGTCTGGGCCATCAGCGTCTTGCCGGTGCCCGTGGGCCCGATCAGCAGGATGTTGGACTTGGTCAGCTCGACTTCGTTCTTGCCGCGCTGCTTGCTGATCTCGATGCGCTTGTAGTGGTTGTAGACGGCGACGGCCAGCTTCTTCTTGGCCTGCTCCTGGCCGATCACGTATTCGTCGAGGAACTTCTTGATCTCGTGGGGTGTCGGCAGCGTGGATTTGTAGGAGCGGCCTTCGACGCGGCGGTCGTCGGCGATGATGTCGTTGCAGACGTCCACGCACTCGTCGCAGATGAAGACCGTGGGGCCGGCGATCAGCTTGCGAACGTCGTTCTGGTCCTTGTTGCAGAACGAGCAGCGGAGCGTTTCGCCATCGCCGTTCTTCTTCACTGCCGCCTGCTGATCACCTGGTCAACGATACCATAGTCCTTCGCCTGGGCCGCGTCCATGATGAAGTCGCGGTCGGCGTCCTGGACGATCTTCTCGATCGCCTGGCCGGTGTGCTGGGCCAGGATCTCGTTCAGGCGGTCCTTGATCCGGAGTATCTCCTTGGCCTGGATCGCGATGTCCGAGGCCTGGCCCTGCGTGCCACCCCAGGGCTGGTGGATCAAGATGCGGGAATTGGGCAGCGCGAAGCGCTTGCCCTTGGTGCCCGCCGCCAGCAGCACCGCGCCCATGGAGGCCGCCTGGCCCACGCAGATGGTCTGCACGTCGGGCCGGATCAATTGCATGGTGTCATAGATCGCCATGCCCGCGCTGGTCGAGCCGCCCGGGCTGTTCACGTAGATGTGGATGTCCTTCTCCGGGTCCTCGGCTTCGAGGAACAGCAACTGGGCGATGATCAGGTTCGCCACCATGTCGTCGATGGCGGTGCCGATGAAGACGATGTTGTCCTTGAGCAGGCGGGAGTAGATGTCGTAGGCGCGCTCGCCGCGGGCCGTCTGCTCGACGACCATCGGCACGAGCGTTCCCGCCCAGGGCGAGATCATTCGACCTCCAGCCTAGCATTGGCCTTGAGCAAGTCAAGGACCTTCTCCTCGCGAATCCTCGCGCGCAGCGCGCCCAGATCGCCTTCCTTCTCCATCTGCGCGCGCAGCGCCTGCTTGGACTTGCGCACGCGCGTGGCCAGGCGTTCGAGCTCCATCTCCAGCTCGGCGTCGCTGGTGTCGACGCTCTCGCGCCGCGCGATCTCGTCGAGCAGCAGGTCGGCCTTGGCCGCCTTCAAGGAGTCCTCGCGCTGCGACTCGCGATAGCCCTTCCAGTCCATCTGGATCTTGGTGGGGTCGATGCCCTGCATGGCCAGGCCGCGGGCCGCGTTCTCGGTACGCGCGGTCATGTGGCGCTCCACCAGGCTCTCGGGCACCTCGAAGCCCGCGCGCTCGACGAGGGCGGCCACCAGCAGGCCCTTGATCTCACGATCGAGGCGCCGCTCCTCGTTGGCGACGAGCTTGCTGCGGATGTCGTCGCGCAAGGCCTGCAGGCTGTCGAAATCCACGTCCTTGGCGAACTCGTCGTCCATGGCGGGCACGTTCTTCGACTTCAGGCCTTTGAGCGTGACCGTGTAGGCGATGCTCCGGCCGGCCAGGGCGGGCGACGGGTGATCGGTGCCGTAGGTCGCCTTGATCTCCCGGGTCTCGCCCGCCTGCAGGCCGACCAGGCCGGCGTTGAAGTCGGCGTGGTTGTCCTTCGAGCCGATTTCGATCAACGCGTTCTCGTCGCGCCCGCCCTTGCCGCCGTCCTGCGGTTTCCAGGCGAGGTCGAGGACGGCGTAGTCGCCCTCCTGGGCCCCACGCCCCTCGATCGGCTCGAAGCGGGCTGCTTCCTGGCGCATGTGGTCCAGCTCGTGCTCGACCCCCTCATCGGTGACCGGCTTGCGTTGTGCCTTCGCGCTCAGGCCACGCCATTCGGGAGCGTCGAACAGCGGCAACGTCTCGAACACCGCCCGGAAGGTCATGGGCCGGTTCGCTTCGATCTTCAGGTCCTGGACCTTGGGCATCGCCACGGGCTTGAGGCCGCGCCCTTCCAGCTCCTGGAGCACCACGCGGTTGACGATGGCCTCGGCCACGTCCTCCAGGACCTGGTCGCGGAACCGCTTCTTGATCACGTCGGCCGGGATCTTGCCGGGCCGGAACCCCGGGATGCGCGCCTTCTTCGCCAGCTCCCGCGACTTGTCGTCGATCTCCTTCTCGACGACCTCGCTCGGGATCTCGAAAGCCAGGGCCTTCCGAACCGACGTTTCCTCGATGTAGTCCACCTTCACGGTCTCGCGCGCTCCTCGCAAAGGGTCAAGGATATCACGCAGCCCGGTGTCGTCCGCTGTCGCGGTAGACTCTCGCGGGGGAATCGCCATGAGGCTGGCCTGTCTGGGCATCGTCGTTCTGATCTCGGCGCTGTCGGCTCCGTCGCTGGCTGGGGATGACGTGGCGGCCGCCGCCGCTCGCGAGCGGGAGCGCCGCGCCAAGGCCAAGGCAGCCGGAGCGACGAAGAGCTACGGCAACGACGAGCTGGGCACGCTCGGCGAGCTGGCCAACGACCCGTCGATTCCCCCGGCCGCGGGCAAGGCACCGCCCCCGAGGACGTCCGGCGGCCCCGTCGCGGGCGGCCTGCCCTCGATCCGTCCGGTCAGCGGCGCGGCCCAGAACGAGGCCCAATGGCGATCGCGGGCGCAGCAGCTCCGATCCGCCGTGACGACGGCCGAGGCCAACCTCAAGAAGGCGGAGGCCGAGGCGGTCGCGGCGGGCCCCTTGCCGCTGGGCGACTACGAGGTGAAGTGCCGGAAGGTCAGGTATCGGATGCCCGATGGCAGCCTGTCGGCCCCGGTGGACCCCTGCGCCCACACGGGTGCCGCCTACAACAGGTCGGTGGGCGCCAAGACGCGGGTGGAGGCAGCGCAGCAGGCGCTCGACAAGGCGCGCCAGGCCCTCGCGAACCTGGAGGAAGAGGCGCGCCGCGCGGGTGCGCAGCCCGGCTGGATCCGCTAGGGCCCTTGCCGCAGGCCGGCCACGTCGTCGGCGAGCATGATGTCGAAGAGCTGCTCGCGGAAGGACACGATCAGCTCGCGGCCGTCCGCCGACACCGCCAGCGATTCGGCATCCAGGTCGGGAGCGAGGCTCGCGAGCCGGCGGCGGCTGCGCGCCGTGTCGCGCCCCACGGCGAACTCCTGCGCGTACACCACGTGGCTCCCCGAAGGCTCGCGGCCGACGTAGGCGAGCTCTCGACCTCCCGGCAACCAACGGCAGCGGCCCTGGTCGATGGTGCCGCCCGCGATCCAGGCGGGCAGCGGGATCGCGAAGGAGGCGCGCTCGCCGTCCTCCACGCGCGCCACCCGCAGAGCGGCACGCTCGCTGCCCTGGTCGGCGACGAACGCGACGTACTGCCCGTCGGGCGAGATTTCAGGCAGCAGGTTGTTGCCGGGCACGAGCAGCGACGCCTCGTTGCCATCGGTGCTGATCTTGACGATGCCGCGGTTGCTTGGGTTGGCCGAAGCGTAGAGGATCCACTGCCCGTCAGGCGTCGCCACGGGGTTCTCGGCGTCGACGCCGTCGCGGCTGAGCTGCCGTGCCGCAGTGCCGTCCTTCTCGGCCATCCAGATCTCGAAATGACCGGAGCGGTTCGAGCTCCAGACCAAGCGGCCGTCGGGCAAGAAGCCGGGATCGAAGTCCTGGGCGGCGTCGTCGGTGAGGCGGCGCAGGGCGCCCGTGCTCCGCGACACGATCCACAGGTCCAGGTTGCCGCTGCGGTTCGAGCTGAAGGCGACGTGGTCCGCGCCCGCTGAGAAGACGGGCTGGCGATCGACGCTGCTGCCGCGCGTGAGCCAGCTCTCCGCGGAAGCGGGGGCGGAGCTCAGCGCGATCCGGCGCAGGTTCTGCCGCAACGAGCGCGCTTCGTAGACCAGGCGCGCCGGACCGAGAACGCCGATCGCCAGGGTGTCCACGGGGCTCGAGAGCAGGGCGCGCGTGCGCCGCGAGGCGAGGTCGAGCGCCACGATCCGCGAGCTGGTGCTCGTCTGCTGGCCGACGACGCTGTCGGGCTGGGCGCACAGCAGCTCGCGCTCGCCGGCCCAGACCAGGCCGGCCGGCCAGACGCCGCCCACGCCGGGCTGGGGCAGGGAGCGCACGACTCCGGTGTCGGCGTCGACGAGCGCGATCACGCTGGGCGCGCCGAGCTGCAGGCGCGACTCCGTCAGCGCGATGGTGCGGCCGCTCGGCGACCAGCGCGGGTGCACGAAGGCGCCCGCGTCGAACCGTGCCAGCTCGCGCACGTTGCTGCCGTCCTCGGCCGCCAGCGACAGCACGGAGCTGATGCCGGAGGCCGTCGCCGACTGACGCACGAAGGCGAGCCGGCGTCCGTCGGGTGCCAGGTCCCCGTACAAGGCGTCGTCCACGAGCTTGCGGGGCTCGCCGCCCACCGAGGGAACGCGGAACAGCGAGACACGCTCGCCGTCGCGGCGCGCGAACAGGATCACCGCGCCGTCAGGCGAGAACCGCGGATGGTCGTCCTCTCCCGCGGTCAGCGGGACCTCGGCCCCGGTCGCGAGCTGCATCACCCAGATGCGGTGCCGGCCGTCGCGGGAGGAACTGAAGGCGATCGTCTTGCCATCCGGCGCCGCGGCGGGCGAGGAATCGCGGCCGGAGAAGGTCAGGTAGCGCACGCTCGGAATGGACGGCGGCAAAGGCCGCGCCCAAAAGCCCAGGGCACCGACCGTCAGCAGCGCGCCCGTCAGCAGCGCGGCGCGTGCCAAGCCGATGCGAGCCGGCCGAGTGGGCGGCAGGGCGCTGATCTCCGAAAGGCGCCCGAGGGCCAGCTCGAGGTCGCGGGCCAGGTCGCTCGTGGAGCCGTAGCGATCCTGGGGATCCTTGGCCAGGCAGCGCTCCACCACCCAGGCCACGGGGCGCGGCACCCGGGCGTTGCCCTCGTGGAGCGGGGGCGGCTCCGTCTCGAGCACGGCCGCCATGGTCTGTGCGGCGCTCGGCCGCCGGAACGGCGCCTGCCCCGAAAGCAGCTCGTACAGCACGCAGCCGAGCGAGAACTGGTCGGAGCGCGCGTCCACCGCCTCGCCGCGGACCTGCTCAGGCGACATGTAGCCGACGGTGCCCAGCACCAGTCCCGGTACGGTCCCGGGAGTGCGGCCGCCACCGCTCCTGGCCATCGCGGCGGTGGCCTCGCGCCTCGCGATGCCGAAGTCGAGGATCTTGACCTGCCCCTGCTCGGTCAGGAACAGGTTGGCGGGCTTGACGTCGCGGTGCACGATGCCGCGCTCGTGGGCGGCGCTGAGCCCCCGCGCCACCTGCGCCGCGCAGTCGAGGGCCTTGCGCAGAGGCAACGCCCCCTGGGCCGCGCGGTCCGCCAGGGACTGGCCCAGAAGCAGCTCCGTGACGATGAACGGCGTGCCCTCGTGCAGGCCCGCGTCGTAGACCGCCACGATGTTGGGATGGCTGAGAGCCGAGGCCGCGCGCGCCTCCTCCTCGAATCGCCGCCTGCGCTCGGGGTCGGCGGCCATCTCCCGCGGCAGCACCTTCAGGGCCACCTCGCGGCCCAGGCGCGTGTCGTGCGCCCGGTACACGTCGCCCATGCCCCCGCTTCCGATGATGCCCAGGATCTCGTAGGGACCCAGCCGCGTTCCCGGCGCCAGCACCAGCGGCGCCGCGCGAGCGGGGGTTTCGAGGAAGTCGCCGGCGCGATCGTGTGAGGCGAGCAGCGATTCCACCTCGCGGCGCATCTCGGCGTCGGCGCAGGCCGCGTCGAGGTACGCGGAGCGCTCGGCCGGCGCGCGGCCCAGAGCCGCGTCGAAGAGCTGCTTGGCGTGTCCCCAGCGAGCGGCGTCGCTCATCTCGGGAGATTGTCGCTCAGGCGGGGGGCGACACCACGCGCGTCTCGAAGCCGCGCACTCCCTCGCGCAGCTCGATGACGCGCGCGCCCTTGGAGAAGCGGGGCAGGCCGTAGCCGCCGTAGCCGCTGGCGCGGCCGTAGGCGAGGCGGATCCCGTGGAGCGTCGCCTCGTAGTCGTTCCGGTGGTCGTGGCCGCAGAACGCGCCCACCACGTCGCCGTGCTCCAGCAGGGCGGCGAACAGGCCCGAGTTCACGACGGGGCTGCAAGCGGCCTCGTGGCGGTGCCCCCGCTTCCCCCAACCGTCGTTCCAGGCCTGCTCCCACTCCGGCAGCGGGATGTGCAGGAAGGCCAGGGCCGGGACGCGACGGCCTCCGGGCAGCCGGCGGAACCACGCGATCTGGTCGGCCTGCACCCAGGCGTAGGTGCCGAAGCCCTCCGGGGCGTAGGCGTGGGAATCGAACATATAGAAGATGAAGGCCGGCCGCCGGGCCGAGCCGCGTACGCGAAGCACGTAGTTTCCGATGCCCGAAAGCCGCTGCGGGCCCGGGCGCCCGAGGCAGCCCGGCAGCTCGCGCATCAGGTCGAACAGCCGCCGGCGGCCGACGCGGCCCTCGTCGTCGTGGTTGCCCAGTACCGGGGCCCAGGGCAGCCGGCGCTCGAAGATCGGGCCCAGGCCGAAGCGCAGCGTCGCCCTCGGGTCACGAGCGCGCTTGCCTTCGAGGATGTCGCCGGTCAGGACCACGAGGTCGGGCGCTTCGGATTCGAGAACGCTCTCGATCAGAGACCGCGTGCGCCGGTCGGTCGCCGCCGACGTTCCAAGGTGCAGGTCGGTGAGCTGCACCACCACGAAGCGGCCGCCCTTCCTGACCCGCAGCGCGCGGCTACTCGGCCGTGGGCCGGGCGTCGCTCTGGATCTCGTGGTACTCCTCCTCGGTGTTGACGGCCCACACGTCGTGCTTCTCGCCGAGCAGGTTGCGGACCGCGAGCAGCGAGGTGAGCATGGCGTGGTCCTGGTTGTTGTACTTGTGCAGGCCGTTGCGGCCGACCATCTGCAGGTTCTCGAACCGCAGCAGATAGGCCTTCAACACGTCGAGGTGTTCGCGGTAGGTCGCGTCGTAGACCGGGTACGCCTTCGGTTGACGAACGACCTTCGCGTCGAAGACCTCGTCGTCCTTCGCGAACCCCAGCTTCGCGATCTCGCCGCGGGCCAGGCGCTCCAGCGTCTCGTCCGGCATGTTCCACAGCCAGTCGCCCTCGTTGCAGAAGTACTCGAGGCCCAGGCAGCTCGTGCCCGGCTCCGGCAGCATCGCCGCGCTCCAGTTGCGGAAGTTCTGGATGCGGCCCACGTGGACCTCGGGGGTGTGGATGTAGATCCAGTTGTCGGGAAACAGGTCGGGCTTGCGGATCATCAGAGCCACCGTGATGAAGTCGCGGTAGCGCAGCGCGCGCGCCGAGGCCTGGACCTCGGGCGGCGCCGGGGGATCGAGGCCCAGCACCAGTTCCGGCAGCGGCATGCTGGCGATGAAGTCGCTTCCGGCGACGTCCTCGAGGGCGTCGCCGCGTCGCACCACGATCGCGTCCACGCGAAAGGCGGTGCGCCGGAGCTTGACCGCCGTCCGCTCCAGGAGCACCTGCTGGCCCGAGTCCTCGAGGATCCGGGCCATCCGCTCCCACAGCATGCCAGGGCCTTTCTCGGGGTAGTCGAAGACCTCGATCAGGCTGCGTTCCTTGCTGCGGCCGGGGAACAGGGCGTTCTTGATCGTGCTGCCCAGCGTCACGGTCTTGATCCGCTGCGCGCCCCACTCGGCGCGGATCTCGGTACAGGACATGCCCCAGACCTTCTCGGTATAGTTCTTGAAGAACATCAGGAACAGGCGGCGCCCGAAGCGGTTCGACATCCAGCTCTCGAGGTTGTCCTCCGGGCGCAGCGGGAAGACCTGCTTGCGCAGGTACGAGAGCGCCACCCAGATGCTCTCGAAGAGGCCCATCTGCCACAGCGCCTGGAAGGGCTTGATCGGGTACTGGAAGAAGCGGCCCCGATAGAGGATCCGCGACAGCCGCCGCACCTTTAGAAAGCGGTCGTCCATCACCTCGCGCCAGATCTTCTGGACCTCGTCGAGCTTGGTGAAGAAGCGGTGCCCGCCGATGTCGAAGAGGTAGCCCTTGTAGGCGACCGTGCGCGCGTGGCCGCCGACCTGCGAGTCCCGCTCCAGCACGACGCTCGACACGCCCGCCTTCATCAGGGCGTAGGCGGCGGTGAGTCCGGCGGGTCCCCCGCCGACGATGACGACTTTCTTCGTCAACCAAGCCTCGAAGGGAACGGGAAGAAAGGCATCGTCAAGCGCAGGATCGGCCGCGCTGAGCGTCGGATCCTCCCACTTCCTCGGCCGGCGAGCAAACTCGGGTGCCTGAGGAACCTGCGCTTCCTATGCCCAAACTGCCACTCACAGACGGTAAACTTCGGCAGACGCAATCGCACAAACGCGGAAGTGGCGGAACGGCAGACGCGCCCGGCTTAGGACCGTGTGCCCGAAAGGGCGTGGGGGTTCGAATCCCCCCTTCCGCACCAGACTCGAGGAGGCGTCTTGATCGCCCCAAAGCTGGGCCTGTGTCTGTTGCTTTGGTTCGCGCCCGCCGCTGCGGGCGTGTCCCTGCCTCATCCCCTGGACGGCCTGAGCTCCGCGGAGCAGTGGAGCGTACGCGAGGTGCTGCTCGCGTCGGGGAAGCTCGGCGACAACCTTCGTTTCGTATCCGTCGACCTCCACGCGCCGAGCAAGGCCGCCATGCTCGCGTGGAAACCGGGCTTGCCCCTGAAGCGCGAGGCCCTCGTGGTGCTGACCGGGGGCCTGAGCACGTACGAAGCCGTCGTGGACGTGACCGGCCGAAGCCTGGCGAGTTGGCGCGAGGTCCGCGGGCTGGCCAGCCTGGTGTCGAGCGAGCAGGACATGATCAGCGAGCTGGCCCAGAACGATCCCCGCATGATCGAGGGTTTCAAGAAGCGCGGCATCCCGGACCTGGCGACCGTGCGCTGCTACGGCATCTCTCCGGGCTACTTCGGAACGCCCGAAGGGGACGGCAAGCGTCTGGCCATGGCCCGCTGCTGGGACCGGCGCGGCGTGTACAACGCCGACGGCCGGCCGGTCGAGGGCCTCTACGCCTGGATCGACGTGGTCGGGAAGAAGGTGATCCGGGTGGTGGACTCGGGCGTGGCGCCGGTGCCCCAGGGCCCGGTGGACCTGGAGCCAGAGGCGATCGGACCGGCGCGCGAGACGCCCGGCCCGATGCGGATCGATCAGCCGCTCGGCCCCGGCTTCCAGCGCGATGGCGGCGTCGTGAGCTGGCAGAACTGGAGCTTCCACGTGCGCCTCGAGAACCGGCGCGGCGCCGTGGTGTCCCTGGTGCGCTACGACGACGCGGGCCGGACGCGCTCGGTGATGTACGAGGGCGCCTTGTCCGAGATTTTCGTCCCCTACATGGACCCGGGCGAGAGCTGGTACAACTCGACCTTCATCGACCTGGGAGAGTACACGGCGGATGGCGTCCTGAGCCCCCTGGAGCCCGGCGAGGACTGCCCGGGCAACGCGACCTACCTCGACGCCTTCGCTCCCGACGACAAGGGGATGCCGCGCCCCCGGCGCAAGGTCGCCTGCCTGTTCGAGCGCGAGGCGGGACAGGTCGCGTGGCGCCACCTCAACTGGCTCGGCGGCAGCGTGGCGAGCCGTGGGGCGCGGGACCTGGTGCTGCGCACGATCGCGAACCTCGGCAACTACGACTACGTCTTCGACTGGGTGTTCCAGCAGGACGGCAGCCTGCGCGTGGTGGCGGGCTCGACCGGCGTCGTCAACACCAAGGCCGTGGTGAGCCGGAGCGCGGCCGAGCCGGGCGCGGCGCGGGACGGCGTCTACGGCCGCTTCGTCGCCGCGAACACCGTGGCGCCGAACCACGACCACTTCTTCGCCTTCCGTCTCGACCTCGACGTGGACGGCACGGCCAACAGCTTCGTGGTCGACACGCTGAAGCCGCAGCGCCTGCCCGAGGGCAGCCTGCGCAAGAGCCTGTGGGTCGTGCAGCCGGAGATCGCGAAGACGGAGTCCCAGGCGAAGCGCGACATGCACGAGAGCGCGCTATGGCGTTTCGTCAACCCGAAGGTCACGGGGCCGCTCGGCTATCCCGTGAGCTACCAGATCCGCGGCGGCCACAGCGCGACCTCGCTCTTGTCCGACGACGATTTCCCCCAGAAGCGCGCTGGCTTCATCCGCCATGCGCTCTGGGTCACGCCCTACCGCGCCGACGAGGTGTACGCGGCGGGCGACTACCCGACCCAGAGCCGCGGCGAGGACGGTCTGCCCACCTGGACGAAGCCGAACCGCCCGATCGAGAACACCGACATCGTGGCCTGGTATACCGTAGGCATGCATCACGTCGTGCGCGCCGAGGACTGGCCGGTGATGCCGGTGGTGTGGCACGACTTCGAGATCCGGCCCTTCGACTTCTTCGCGCGCAACCCAGCGCTCGACATTCCCTCGTCCCGCTAAGGAGGCCTCGATGCTGTCCGTCGCCGCGCTGTTGCTGGCCGCTTCTCCCCAGCCGGCGCCGCTCGTGCCCGGCCCCGAGTTCTTCGCGGCCCACCGCCAGCGGTTCATGGACAAGCTCCCGGCGGGAGCCGTGGCCGTGTTCCACGCGGCTCCCGAAGCGAACCCGGAGGTGTCGCCCGACCCCTATCGGCAGGACTCCGACTTCTGGTGGTTGACCGGTTTCGGCGAGCCGAACTCGATCGCGGTACTGCGCAAGGACCCGGCGAGCGGTCCGCGCTACGTGCTGTTCGTTCCCCCGCGCGATCCGGCTGCCGAGACCTGGACGGGCTGGCGCTCCGGGCCCGAGGGCGCGCGCCGCGACTTCAACCCCGACGAGGCCTACGCCAGCGACGACTTGTGGAAGAAGCTGCCCGAGCTGTGGCGCGGCGCGCGTTCCCTCGTCGTCGGAGACGCCGGCGACGCCGCGTTCCGCACGCGACTGCTCGCGGCCTGGCAGCCGGCCGACCCGAACGCCACCGAACCCCGGCCGGTCGTGGACGCCGCGCCGCTCGTCCATCAACTACGCCTGATCAAGGACGCGACCGAGGTCGCGCTGATGCGGCGCGCCGCCGAGCTGTCGGCGGCCGCACACGTCGCGGCGATGCGGGCGACGCGGCCGGGCGCCTGGGAGTACACCCTGAAGGGCGCCATGGTCGGGATCTGCCTGGGGGGCGGCGCCACGCGCATGGCCTACCCGCCCATCGTCGGCAGCGGCCGCAATTCCGTGATCCTGCACTACGAGGTGGACGACGACCGGCTCGAGCCCGGCGCCATGATCGTGAACGACACGGGCTGCGAGTACTCGCTGTACGCGGCCGACGTGACGCGCAGCTACCCGGTCTCGGGCCGCTTCAGCCCCGAGCAGCGCGCCCTCTACGACATCGTGCTGGCGGCGCAGAAGGCGGGCTTCGAGAAAACGCGGCCGGGCACTCCGTTCCGGGACGTGCACCAGGCCACGGTCGAGGTGATCGTGGACGGCCTGCTGAAGCTGGGCATCCTGCAGGGCGAGAGCACCCAGGTCCTCCAGAAGCGCGAGTACCAGAAGTACTACCCTCACGGCTCGTCGCACTGGCTCGGCATGAACGTCCACGACGTGGGCAGCTACGGCTATCCCGAAGGTGTCGAGCGCCTGGAGCGCTACGGCAAGGCCATGACGCCCCTGGCGCCCGGTATGGTCCTCACCATCGAGCCCGGCATCTACGTGCCCGAGGGCTCGGCGGCAGACAAGAAGTGGTGGAACATCGGCGCGCGCATCGAGGACGTGGTACTCGTGACCGCGGGCGCTGCGGAATGCCTGTCGTGCACGGCGCCGCGCGAGGTGGCGCAGATCGAGGCCATCCTGGGAAAGCCTGAAGGAAAACGATGAGCGACTCGGCAGTCCCCACGGCCAAGCGGCCGTTCGCGTCCCTCGAGGCGCTGAACCGCGTGCTGATCGCCCTGGTCGGCGTCTCCGACAAGGTGAGCGACCTCATTTTCTCGCCCGGCAAGCCGCCCCAGGTGGAACTGAACAGCCAGCTGCGCGCGGCCCGCATCCCGGGTCACGACCTCTTGACCGCCGACGACACCGCCGACCTGGCCCGCCTCTTGACCCAGGGCAGCCCGACGGCTGCCGAGTCGCTGGCGCAGAAAGGCTCCGCGGACCTCTCCTACGCCATCGGCGACAAGGCGCGCTTCCGCGTCAACATCTTCCGGCAGCGCGGCACCCTGGCCGCGGTGCTGCGCGTGATCCCCACCACGATCCCGGGCTTCGACCAGCTCGGCCTGCCGCCGGTGCTGCGCGAGATCGCGCTGCTGAAGAACGGCATCGTGCTGGTGACGGGCCCCACCGGCTCGGGCAAGAGCTCGACGCTGGCGGCCGTAATCGACCTGATCAACGACACCCGCGCCGACCACGTGGTGACGATCGAAGACCCGATCGAGTTCCTGCACAAGCACAAGAAGGCGACCATCCACCAGCGCGAGCTGCACTCCGACACCCCGAGCTTCGGCCTGGCGCTGCGCGCGGCGCTGCGCCAGGCGCCCAAGGTGATCCTGGTCGGTGAGATGCGCGACGTGGAGACGATCGAGACCGCCTTCGAGGCGGCCGAGACCGGGCACCTGGTGCTCTCCACCCTGCACACCATCGACGCCAGCCGGACGGTGGACCGCATCATCGGCGTGTTCCCCAAGGCCGAGGAGCACATCGTGCGCGTGCGGCTCTCCGGCACCTTCCGCTTCATCGTGTCGCAGCGCCTCTTGCCGCGCGCCGACGGCAAGGGACGCGTGGCGGCCCTGGAGGTCCTGAAGGCCAGCGGCCGCACCCAGGAGTACATCGTGAAGGGGGAGTCGGGCGGCAAGTCCCTGGTGGATGCCATGAACGACGCCGAGATCGACGGCATGCAGACCTTCGACAAGGTGCTCGAGCGCATGGCGCGCGAGGGCGTCATCAGCCTTGAGAACGCCCTGGCCTACTCCACCAACCGCACCAACCTGCAGCTCAGCCTCAACGACCTCGGCGCGACTTAGGCCGGGCGAGCGGCGCGCCGAACAACTCGAAGGAGGGCTCGGGGACCATTCCAAACAGGCGCGGCCTTGCCCGAAGACACTACGGAGCGGCATTGGCGACGACTCAGTCGGCCTAACCGGGTAGCCCTGGGGATGTCGATTCCTTGGGTCGGACCGATCTCTTGATAGCCTTCTTCATGGCGGCTCTTTCCTTTCTTGAAAAGCACCCCGATGATTCCAACCGGGCCGGAAAGGGCGCACTCAACCTTCAACAGGCTTCGGGACTACGCCCGTGCTCGACCTCGCGTCACTGATCCTCATCGCACTCCCGCACGTCATCTAGCTCAGGGATCGTCAGCTCAAGGCCACTTACTACCGTCCCGACCACGAGTTCGCCGAACGGACGCCAGCGTGCCACGAGTCGACTCAGGTCCGTTCCGGAGACCGGGAGTTTCCAAGTTTCAACGTAGACCTCCGCAAAGTAGCTCCGACCGGGCACAAAGAAGGAATGCAGGGGCAGCCTCGGATCTCCGAGAGCAAGGAACTGCATGTCTTCCTCAACGGTGTATGCGTCCCCCGGATCCAGGACGACGAACCTGTCGTCTGGGCGGGAACCAAAGCGGGGGGAATTGTCCCGGCGCCTGTTGAATTTGACTGAATAGCGGCGGCTCCTTGGCCGGCCTGAGAGAATCGGGTCTTTGCCAAGAACAAGAGCCCCCCAGGGGGGCAAGGAGCCGCCATGCA
>Ga0187893_10004969_pt1 | contig 24495 bp, 23 predicted proteins | sample MA1701074metaG_FD_139574 | JGI IMG/M metagenome (GOLD analysis project Ga0187893, IMG submission 139574) | White microbial mat communities from a basaltic lava cave in the Kipuka Kanohina Cave System on the Island of Hawaii, USA - MA170107-4 metaG ...
GACGCGATACGCATAGAGGTCCGTCGTCTCAGGATAGTCGCTAAACAGAGAGGTGATGGCATAGTGCGCGGCCACACGGCGCACATCGACCATAGCCGGAAGGACGAGGCGATCGTAGACGGACGCCCCGTCCGCGTAGGCGGCGAGATTGCTCTCCGCCGGCCGGAGACGCTCGACGAACAGCGCCTCCAGTGCCGGACCGAACGAGGCGGCGATCTGCATCGCGCGGGCCGCGTGGCGAAGGACCTGCACCGTCTCGATCCGCGAAAGCTCGTCGAAAAACCAACCGTCCGAGGTGAACATCAGCATCGCGTGCCGCTGCATCTCGAGCAGACGCAACGCCTGAAGTCGGTCCTCGGGATGATCGGGCCGGAGCGCCTGCACTGCAATGAACCGGCGGACGGCCGGCTCGCTGCGGTCAAGGATGACCTCGATGTATGCGTCCCGAGCGGCCCAGGGATCATAGAACACGCCCGCGCCCGCGTCTTCGAACAGCGTATCGATCTCGTCCTTTAGCCAGTCGAGGGCTTCTCGCAGCGGCGCGCGCCATCTCTGGTGCCACTCGGGTGTGGTGCGGCACCCGCAGTTCGACCGCCATCGCTCGACACCGTGCACGCACGACCAGGAGGTGAAATCCACGACCTGGACCTCGTGAGTCGGCGGGTAGTCATCGAGGAACGCGGCGTAGTTCGTGAAGGCTCCGCCGCGCTCTTCGATGGCGGAGATCGCGTAGGCAAGCGCCATCTCGCCATAGCGGTGGTGATGGCCGAAGGTCTCCCCGTCGGTTGCGACGTGGAGGAGCCTGCCTTCGGCTTCCGCCCCTTCGCCGGCCAGGCCCTGCAGACGGTGCGCGAGCTGGTCGCCGCTTTGGAGCAGCGGTCCGAACGCAATTTCCCTGGCCGCAGCGCGCTCGTAAAAGAAGAGTGCGAGGTCCACGCCCGACGCCGGCCGACAGCGGTAGGCCCTCGACGTGTCTAGCACCTCGGGGCGCACGTCGATCCACTCGCCTTCCGGCAGCGCGCGCACCCGCGCCGCCTGGTGGGGTGCCAGGATCGTGAACGTGATACCGCATGCCGCCAGCACCTCGAGGGTTTCGCGATCGACGGCGCACTCCGGGAGCCACATGCCAGCCGGGCGGCGGCCATACCGACGCGCGAAGTCGGCCATCCCCCACCGTACCTGCGTCATTTTGTCCCGGCGCGAGGCCAGCGGCATGATGATGTGATTGTAGGCCTGAGCGATCGCGTTGCCGTAGCCGCGCGCGACCACGCTGGCGCGGTCGGCTTCCAGGATCTGTGCGTAGAGTTGGGGGGTGGTCTGCTCGAGCCAGCGCATCAAAGTGGGGCCCACGTTGAACGAGATCGCTGCGTAGTTACTGACGATGCGGTCGATCCGTCCCTCGGCGTCCAGGATGCGCGCGGCGGCGTTGGGCGCATAACATTCGGCGGCTATTCGCGCGTTCCAATCGTGCGACGGCGCCGCCGTGTCGTCGATCTCGATCGCCTCCAGCCAGGGATGCTCCCTGGCTGGTTGATAGAAATGGCCGTGGATGCAGAAGAGGGCACTCACGAAGTGTAGCGGGTCTGGCCTCGAGGCAACACGACGATGCCGGAGGAATCCACCTGAAAGCGCTGGGCATCGCGCAGCGGATCGAGGCCGATGGCATCGCCGTCCGCGATGATGTTGTAGCGGTCGATGATGACGCGCCGCAGGCGGGCCCCCGACCCAACGACCGCGTGATCCATGACGATCGAATCCTCGACCACCGCGCCTCGCCCGATTTTCACCCCGCGCCCGAGGATGGAGCGGCGGATTGTCGCTTCCTCGACGCGGCTGCCCTCGCCAATCAGCGCATCGGTAATGGTCCCACCGATGAGGTGCGCGGCCGGTCCGCCGTAGGCGGCGGTGAGAACGGGCCACTGCGGATTGTCAAGGTCGAACCGCGGGGCGGCGCCCAGCAGGTCCATGTGTCCCTGCCAGTACGTCGCGATCGTGCCGACGTCGCGCCAGTAGCCATGCTCCTCATACGCCTGCCGGCCCGGGACCTCATTGGTCATAAAGTCGTAGGCGAAGACTCCCGCATACGGATACAGCTCTGGGATAATCGTACGGCCGAAGTCGTGGTCGGTGCTGCGGCGCGCGTCTTCGATGAGCGTCTCGACGAGCACATCGCGGTTGAACACGTAATTTCCCATCGACGAGAGGGCCCGGGTCGGGTCGCCCACCATCGGGCTGGGCCGCTCCGGCTTCTCCTCGAAGCCACGAATGCGGCCGTCCGCTTCTGCCTCGATGATGCCAAAGACCGATGCCTCCTCCACGGGCACGGGAAGCGCCGCGACGGTCACCTGCGCGTCCCGCTCGAGATGGAAGGCCAGCATCTGGTTGACGTCCATGCGGTAGATGTGATCGGCGCCGAAGACCATCACGATGTCCGGGTCGAAGTCGCGCAGCAGGTTGAGGTTCTGGTAGACGGCATCGGCCGTCCCCCGATACCACGATTCGCCCCACCGCATCTGCGGAGGCACCGCGATGACGAAATGATCGGGAAGACCGCCGAAGCGCCAGCCGATCCGCAAATGCTCGATCAGCGACTGCGCCTTGTATTGCACAAGCGCATAAATAGCATGGATGCCCGAGTTGACGAAGTTCGACAGCACGAAATCCACGATGCGGTATTTGCCGCCAAAGGGCACCGCCGGCTTTCCCCGCTCCCGGGTGAGCGGCTGCAGGCGCTCACCGCGTCCGCCGGCCAATATGAACCCCAGGATGCGGTGGCGGGTGGAGCGCCCCTTGATGATCAAGGCGGCTTGACCTCACGCGCCGGCAGTACGTGCTCAATGACGTCAGGAAAGGGGAAATCCTGCGCCTCGCGTGCGGCCAGGAAGGCCTCGTCACCCTCTTGTACCTGCAGGCCTTCGGCCGCCCGCCGGGCGAGGTTGCCCAGACGGGTGAAGTGGGCGTAGTGTTCGGCGAAGCGGCTCTCCGCGTAGTTGCGCGCGGCCAGCGTGGTAATCAGAAACTGCCAGTCGGACGCCTGCAGGAGCAGCAGCTCCCGGGCCATCTGCGCAATGATCCGCCGCTGAAGCGAACGGGTTTCCCACCCGGGCGCGCCCGCGAGGGTCCAGAATTCCTCTTCCGCGGCGTAGGCCATGTCCCAGGTCCACTGGGTCTCTCGATTGAGCCACACCCGATGGTCGCCGCCCTCACCCCATGAGCCCTCGAGCAGGGTGATGGCTTCCGCGGGCGGATGCCCGTCCAGGTAGTCGCCCATCGTGTTTACCGCGATGCCCACACGCGGCAGCAGTGTGAGCACCTCGGCCATGAACACCGGCCCCTCGAACCACCAGTGGCCGAAGAGCTCCGTGTCGTAAGGATTGCACGTCATCGCCGGTTGATGCGCCTTCGTGGCTTCGGTGTCCAGCACGCTGGCGATCAGGTCGGCGAAGTGCACGGCGTGACTGCGGGCGCCCTGCTCGGCCGCCTTGGGATCGTAGATCAGCTTCGCTCCGAGATCGCTCTTAGGGTCGGTGACCCGCCAATAGCGGATGCCGCCCGGAAAGTGCTTCTTGTGAAACTCCAGGTATGCGCCATCCCCCGGATAGCCCACCTCACGGCTCCAGACTTGAAGCGTTGACTGCGGGTCGCGCGTGAACGCGACCGCTTCACCTGTGCCTCCGCGCGAGGCGATGACGTACGGCCGGTACGGCGTGCGCTCGCGCCGGTAGGTGGGGTGCTCGGCTCCGGCGACCGCCCGCAGCGCCGGATAGTAGTCGCGATAGGCCGACAGCGGCTCGCCGCCGCGCAGCAGGTGGGCATCGGTGACGAAGTACTCCAGGTGGTGAGCGGCGAGGAACTCCTCAATGCCGCGCCTGCGTCGCCGCATCTTGCCGCGGAGCGGGCCGGCCGGCGGCGTCCATTCGTATCGCGCCCGATACCCGCACTCGGGGAGCCAGACACCACGGGGCTCAGATCCAAAGTGCCGGGCGTGGGTCGCCTTCCCCAGCCGCAGATGCAGGTCAACCGACTCCTCGCGAGCGAGCAGCGGAAGGTAGCCATGCGTGGCGGCGGAGGTGATGAGCTCGATGGTGCCTGAGGCCGCGAGCCGGCGAAAGGCGCCGAGGACATCTCCGCTCATGTCCAGGAACTGTTCAAGCAGATGGCGATACGTGCGCTCCCAGAAGTGCGTCAAATCGACCAGCGCCCCTTCGCCGGTGCCCTCGAAATGCGCGCGGTTTTCGGCGACCGAGTCCAGGCGCTGACGGAGGAACTCCTCGATCTCGGTAGCATAGGCGGGATGGGCGAGTTGCTCGCAGAGGATCGGCGACAGGTTCATCGTGACGGGCGTACGTGATCCCGTCGCGGTCAGCCGCTCAAACTGCTCGAGAAGCGGCAGGTAGCAGCCGATCGTCACCTCGGAGAGCCAGTCACTGCCGTGCGGCCAGCGCCCATGCCCAAGGACCAGGGGCAAGTGCGAGTGAAGGATCAGAAGGAAGTGCCCGCGGGGAGGGGCCATAACGCCTCGGTCTGACTTGGCGTCGGTCGCGAGGAAATCCTCCCGCGCTATCAGCGGTGCCGGCGAAACCAGTCGACCGTCGCGCTCAAGCCCGCGTCAATAGTGTACTGCGGCGTCCAGCCCAGATGTTCGCGCGCGCCGCGCGCGTCCAGGGTGATGTGGCGCACGTCGCCGGCCCGAGGCGGACCGTGAACCGCCCGGGCGGTGGTCCCCACGGCCGCGGCAAGTTTGGCATACAGCGTGTTCACGCTGGTGGCCTCACCTGTGCCGATGTTCCACGCTCCCTCGGCGCGGCGGTCCGCCGCCAGCAGATTGGCGCGAACCACGTCGTCCACATAGACGAAATCGCGGGTCTGCTCCCCATCGCCGTGGATTGTCGGCGTCTTCCCTTCGAGCAGGGCACTGGTGAAGATGGCCACGACCCCGGCCTCGCCGTGGGGATCCTGACGGGGGCCGTAGACATTCGCATAGCGCAGCGCGCAGGCGCGCAGGCGGTGCAGCCGGCCATAGAGGGCCAGGTAGCCCTCCGCCGCGTGCTTGCTGGCGCCATACGGCGAGAGAGGCCTGATGGGCGTCGACTCATCCGCGTGGAGAAGCTCCGGTTCGCCGTAGAGCGCTCCGCCGGTTGAGGCGAAGACGACATGCTCGACCCCGGTCGCCACACAGTGATCAAGGATGCGCAAGGTGCCCAAGATGTTGACGTCCGCGTCGGATGGTGCGTCGGCGACCGAGGCGCTCACCGAGGCCTGAGCGGCATGATGGTTGACGACCTGCGGGCGTTCGCGCGTGAAGATGTCGCGGAGCGCCGGGTCGCGAATGTCGCTTTCATAGAACCGCGCCTGCGGTGAGACGAACTCGCGCCGCCCGTTCACCAGAGAGTCGACGACCACGACCTGATCCCCGCGGGCCAGGTAGGCGTCGGCAATCTGCGAGCCGATGAACCCCGCCCCGCCGGTTACGAGTATGCGCATCGGATCACACTCATCGGGATGCCGGCTCGCGCCCACTCTTAGGCGGCAGATCTGGTGGACCGAGCGGGACCGTTTGCGCTACGGCCGTCAGGATGCCCTCTGCCTCGAACGCTTCGAGCAGCCGGCGTCGCAGCGCGCGCTCCGCATCCGCCTGAAGCCCGGGCCGGACCATCACCGCCAGGCGCACGCGCAACTCGGCCGTCCCCCACTCAATGATGCCCTGAACCTCGGGCGGGCCAAGGACATCCTGGGGATGCTCGGCGGCCCATGTCTCGGCGGTGCGCCGCATGACCTCGAGCGCCCGCTCGAGCGGTGCCGCAGACGGGAGGGTGGCCACCACGAGCGCGCGCATGAAGCCGCGATTCATGTTGGCCAGCCTGCCGATATCGCCATTCGGGATGGTAACGAGCTCACCGGAGAACTGACGGATCTGCGTCGTGCGGAGAGTCACCCGTTCCACCTCGCCCGTGACGTCACCGATGCGCACGGTGTCCCCCACCTGCACGACGCCCTCAAAGAGGAGAAAGAAGCCCGAAATGATGTCTCTGATGAAGTGCTGCGCGCCGAAGCCGATCGCGATGCCGGCGATCCCGGCGCTGGCGAGCAGGGCCGCGACGTTGAAGCGCAGGCGGTCGAGAATCATGACGGTCGCGACGAAGTACAATACGTAGCGGAGAGCGCTTTCGAGCAGCGGCACCAGGGTGCGGATGGTCGCGGCACGCTCGGGTGGGCGGCGCGGATCGTCGACGCGCAGTAGCCGGTGCAGCAGCGCGGTGGATACGCGCAGCGCCAGGCCGACCGCCACCAAGATCACCCCGATGCCAATGGCGGTCTCGACAATTGCGGCGATGCGGTCCGGATGCATCAGGTCTCTGATCACGCCGCGAAGGAGGTGGATGTCGGCGCACCCCTGAGCTGGTTAGAAGCGGGATTCGCGCTCGGCGGCCCGACGCGTGCGGACGGCCGCCTTTCGGCGCACACGGTCCAACGCCCACGCGGCCGCGTTGAGTTCCATCAGTGATGCGGCGTCGATCCGCCACTTGATCTCGCGAAGAATCTCCGCCGCCGTCATCTGCGGCGGCGTGCGTGGCGGGTCGGTGCCATGGAGGCGCTGGTGTCGTGCCCGTTCCAGCGCCCGGAGGACCTCGTGCTGCAGATCACGCGGCAGACCGACAATCTCGTCTCGGATGCGGCGGCGCAGCAGGATCAGCCGGCGCAGGTCGTGACCGGACAGCAGGCGTCCCCGCGGCTCCATGGGCTTTATCATCACAGGATGTTTCGCGCCGTGCAAGGGAATCATTTGCGGTCAACCGAAGTCGTGGGCGATGATCCTCGACGATAGTCGCGAAATCGCCCGGATTGACGCCGGCGGCATGCTGAATCTCGTCGGCCGTCTCGCCGGCATGACGCTCGAGGGCTGGGAGTTGGCGGCGGACGTGCCGTTGCCGGCAGGCGCGGGAGCCCGCCCGATTGCGGTCACGGTCGCGGGGATGGGCGGGTCCGGCTTCGGCGGCGATGTGCTTCGAGCGCTCCTTGCGCCCGCGGCGCCTATGCCGATTCTCACCATCAAAGACGACCGCCTGCCTGCCTTTGTCGGGGTCGACACGCTGACGTTTGTCTGCTCGTACTCGGGCAACACCGACGAGACGCTCGCCGCGTATGAGGAGGCCCACACCGCCGGCGCGTCCATCATCGCCGTAACTTCGGGCGGCGCGCTCGCGGATCGCGCCCGGGCCGGGCGGCATCCGGTCGTGCGGGTGCCTGGCGGACTTCCTCCACGCGCGGCACTACCGTATCTATTGATGCCCATGCTACGTATTACCTCACGGTTGGGGATCGCGGCTACCGATGACGGCGATGTGCGGCAGGCGTCGACGGTGCTCGCGGAGCTGGCCGCGCGATGGGCACCAACGGTGCCGACGCGCGACAATCCTTGCAAGCGGCTTGCCGAACGCCTGGTGGGGTCCATCCCGGTCATCTACGCGGCGTCGCAGGCGACGGAACCGGTGGCCTACCGTTGGAAAACCCAGATCAACGAGAATAGCAAGATGTTTGCGACCTGGAACGTCTTCCCCGAGCTGAGTCACAATGAAACCGTTGGGTGGACGAGCGGGGTGGGGGACGCCGCGTTGTTCGTCGTGCTCCTGCGCGACCGGGACGACGGCGCGCTGTCGACCCTGCAGATACAGGCCACGCGGACCCTGGCGTTCGGCCGGGCGCGGGGCGTAGAAAGCGTGTGGTCGGTGGGCGTGGGCCTGCTCGCGCGACTGCTCTCCCTCGTGATGTTCGGCGATTTCGTCAGCGTGTACCTTGCCATCTGCAACGGGGTGGATCCGACGCCGATCGACGTCATCACCGAGATGAAGCGCCGAATGCAGGAGGCCTCGGCGCAGCGCGGAACTATATGACGACGCACGCTCTTGCGGAGGTCAACTGATGGCGCGGGTGTTCCTCGAAGGAGTCAGCAAGAAGTTTGGAACAGTGACCGCGGTCAACAATGTCTCGCTCGAGATCCCAGACCAGCAGTTCACCGTCCTCGTGGGGCCGTCGGGATGCGGCAAAACGACGGCGCTGCGCCTGGTCGCGGGACTCGAAGAGGCAACCTCCGGCAACATCTACATTGGCGACCGTCTGGTGAACGATGTCGCGCCCAAAGACCGCGACATCGCCATGGTCTTTCAGAACTACGCACTCTACCCTCACATGTCGGTGTACGACAACATGGCGTTTGGCCTCCGTCTGCGCCGCTATCCGCGCACCGAGATCGACCGGCGCGTAAAGGAGGCCGCCGGACTCCTGGGTATCGAGCAGCTGCTGGCACGCAAGCCCAAGCAGCTGTCCGGCGGACAGCGCCAGCGGGTGGCGCTGGGGCGCGCCATCGTCCGCGAGCCGCAGGTCTTCCTGATGGACGAGCCCCTCTCAAACCTCGACGCAAAGCTGCGCGTCCAAACCCGCGCAGAGATCAAGAAGCTGCAGGCCCGCCTCCAGACAACCACGATCTACGTCACGCACGATCAGGTCGAAGCGATGACAATGGGTGACCGCATCGTGGTCATGCGGGATGGTCTCGTCCAGCAGGTCGACAGTCCCCTCAACCTCTATGAGAAGCCGGCGAACCTCTTCGTTGCCGGTTTCATCGGCTCGCCCGCGATGAATTTTATCGAAGCCGCGCTGGCGCAGCGGAACGGGCGGATCGTGGTGGACGCCGACTCGTTCGCCATGGAGGTGCCCCAGGATATCGCCGCGCATGCCAAGGAGTGGACCGGCAAACCCGTGATATTCGGCATCCGCCCCGAGGACATTCAAGATCGCGCATTCGCCCGCGACATCAACCCTGCGTGGGGATTGCGGGCGATGGTGGACGTCCATGAGCCGCTCGGATCGGATGTGATTCTGTACCTCAGCACCGGGGCGCACTCGATCGTGGCCCGCGTCGATGCCCACAGCGGCGCGCGCATGGGGCAGCCCGCCGACGTCGTGTTCAACATGCGGAAGATGCACCTCTTCGACCCCCAGACCCACCAGGTGATCATCTAGCAGGAGGCCTTTGGTCGACCGCGGCGTCATCAACGAGATCACTTCGCAGGAGGAGACCGGGGCTGTCTCCTCCTGCACGGTTTCACGGGCTCACCGCTGGAGATGGTGCCGATGGCGGAGGCCCTCACCCGTGATGGGCTGACGGTGCATGTCGCGCTGCTCGCGGGCCATGGGACATCCCCCGAAGACCTGGCCCGCACGTCATGGAAGGCGTGGGTTGCCTCGGCCGAGCAGGCCCTGCTCGCGCTCCATCTCGCGGCCGCAGCCCCCGTGGATGCGGTGATTGCAATGGCCACACCGCTGCGCCTTCGGTCTTTGCTCCATCGTGTGGCTCGCGTGGCGCAGCCTGTCCTGCCGTATGCGCCTGTGGTCCGGCGCGTCGGGCCCCGCTCACCCGATGTGCTGCCGTATCGCGCATCCTATCCACGCATTCCGCTGGGCGCGATGGCCGACGAGTATCGTACCGAAGCGAGCAAGATCACGATCCGGTGGATCGTCGCCGCGGTGCTGTTCGCCGGCGCGGCCTACCTGCGACGCAGCGGAAGCATCGAGACGCCGTGGGGTATGATCGTCGGCCTAGCGGCCGCGGTCGCGCTGCTGAATCTCGGATTCACCGTGGTCCTGCGCCGCGGCGCGCCACGTTGGTTGCGATATGTCACCACCGCCCATCTTCAACGTCGGCTACGTCGCGGTGCTGATTGCACGGCCGCTCGAGGGCGATCTGACGCTTGAAGGCGTGAAGATTCTGGCCTTCTGGGGCGTCGCCCTCTATGCCGGCTACCTCGCGACGCGGTACCGTCGTCAGGCGCGCATTCTGGAAGCCTACGAAGAGACCATTGCCGGTCTGCGCAACCGGCTCGGCGAAGGCGAGGTGTCCGTTAGCGCGGCGGACCGCAAGTGAGATGTCAGGGGCGCTGATGCCTGTGCGCCAGCTGCGGTCGCGCACCGTCGGCTGGGGTGTTATAGCCGCCACGGCGCTGGTAGCGATCTTGATCGCGGTGACCTGGAAGGCTTCGTCGCCGCTGTTGTTCCTGCTCTACCCGGTGCTCGTGTTGGGCGCGCTGTCGCTGCTCGCGATGGCGGTGCTGTGGACGCTGCGGCACATCTAAGGACGACATGCACCGATATCTACTCCGGCGAATCTTGATCAGCCTTCCGATTCTGCTCGGCATCACCGTGCTGTGCTACTTTATCCTGTCGCTCACCCCGGGCGACGCGGTCAGCATGCTCATCAGCCCGAGCTTGACTACTGCCGACATCGAGATCAAACGGAGAGCCCTTGGTCTTGATCAGCCCGCGTACGTGCGCTATCTCCGGTGGCTGAACGAGCTGGCCCATGGCAACCTTGGGTACTCATTTAGCAGCGGCGCTCCGGTGACCAAGAGGATCGGTGAAAGGATCCTGCCGACGCTCACGCTGACCGTCAGCGCCCTTCTCGTCTCGTACGTCATTGCGGTTCCCATTGGCATGCTGGCGGCCGCGAGACGCTATACGTGGATAGACTACGTGTCGACCTTTCTTGCCTTTCTGGGGATCAGCCTGCCCACGTTCTTTCTGGGCTTGGCAGGCATCTACATCTTTGCGCTGCGTTTGCGGTGGCTGCCGGTTGGCGGCACCATGACCCTCGGCGGCACCGGAGGGCTGATTGACAGCCTGCATCACTTGATCCTGCCGGCGCTCGTTCTCGCAGGGGCGGGAGGCGGAGCGTTGACCCGGTACGTGCGCAGCAGCATGCTGGAAGTGCTCGGCCAGGACTACGTCCGCACCGCGCGGTCGAAGGGGCTCGCCGAGCGCATCGTGCTGCGCCGCCACGCGCTGCGCAACGCGTTGATCCCGGTGGTCACCCTTGCCGGGCTGCAGATCCCTGCGCTGCTGGCGGGCGCGGTGATCACCGAACAGATTTTCGAATGGCCGGGAATGGGACGATTGACCATCGAGGCGATCAACCAGCGAGACTATCCCGTGCTGATGGGGATTACCCTCATAGCGGCGGTCCTGGTGGCGGCAGGCAACCTCCTCGCCGATATCGCCTACTCCGTGATCGATCCCAGGATCCGGTACGAGTGATGCACGTCAAGCGGGAACAGGTGTTTGATGTCTGGGCGGCGGGGAAGGGTCGGGGACAAGGTGAGAGAGGTCGACAGTGGGGAACGGGGAACCCGCGAGGCGCTGGAGCGTCCGGTGTTTGCGAGCGACGCTCCGCGGTTTGACGGCGCGGTAGACTTCGCCGGTGAGCAGCATGCGCCAGGCGACAATCAGCAGCTTGCGGGCCAGCGCGATGGTGGCCTTCTTGTGCCCGATCTGCGCGCGCTTGCGCGCATAGAACTGGCCCAGCGGCCCGGTGTCATGACGCGCCAGTCCGAGCGCGGCTTCCACCGGCACCGTGCGCAGGAGCGAGCTGCCGTTCTTGCTGATGCGGCCATGCCGATGCAGCGGCGTCGACGCGGTCGGTGTGGCGGCCGGAGCCCAGGCGTTTGAGGGCGTGGGCATTGGCGAGGAGGACTCGTGCGGCGTGGGGCGAAAGGCGATCGTGAGCTTCGAAGGCACTTCCGGTTCCCTCGAGCGCGATCCAACACGTGCGATCCAGTTGAGCGCACAGCGCCTTCCACCCCTCAGGGGTGTTGAGGATCCGGAAGTGCCGTTCGTGTTTCCCCTCGGGGGCGTCGGCCGTCCACTCACACCCGTGGACGTAGTGCTTGTGCAAGTCCAACCCGATGTAGCGAGGCACGAACTCTCCCTCCCTCCCATATCTGCGTGGAGCGCAGCGGCGACTGACAAGAGCACAGTGCACCTACGAGTGCGGGCTGCCAGGGATGGCCTGGGCCCATATGGGCGATTGGCAGGAGGGGGCCGACCTCATATGACTGCGAGCTCACGGCTCAAGCGAATGCGCGGCACACCCTCCTCCTGCGCTCCTTGCCGTTTCCGCCCACCATCCGGTGGCTCTCTTTCCCATCGCGGCGCCCCCGCTCCTTGCGGCACCGCTTGGCGTGGATCATACACATATGACTGAGGCGAGACCCAGACGGGCCGGGATCGGTGGCACGGTGGCAGGCCGCTCGGTCGCCGATCGCGCCTCCATCACTGGTACCGAGTCATTCTGGAGCCTGGTGTTCCGCCGCTTCCTGCGCCACCGCGTGGCGGTCGCCGGTCTCATCATCCTGGGCTGCATCGGCGCCATGGCCTTGCTGGCGGGCGTGCTTGCGCCCGGCAGCCCCACCGCCATCGACGCCACCGCGTTTCAGGCACCGCCATCGCCGACCCATCTGCTCGGGACCGACAGCGTGGGGCGCGATGTGCTCAGCCGGCTCATCTACGCGGCGCGCGTGTCGCTCACCGTCGGCCTGCTGGCGGTCGGCATGTACGTGGTGATCGGCACTGCGGTCGGGGCCGCGGCCGGCTACTACGGCGGCACTATTGATCTGGTGTTGAGCCGCCTGATGGACATCATGCTCTCGTTCCCTCCGCTCATCATCATTCTGTTCGCGGTGAGCGTGTTCGGGAGGCCGAGCCTGTGGAACGTGATCATCGTCTTGGGACTGCTGGGATGGCCGCCGGTCGCGCGGCTGGTCCGGGGACAGGTACTCTCGCTGCGCCAGCAGGAATTCGTGCAGGCCGCATCGGCGCTGGGCGCCTCCGACGTTCGGGTCGTCGGGCGCCACCTGCTCCCCAACGCGATGGCGCCCGTGCTGGTGGCCGCGACCTTCGGGACGGCCAACGCCATCCTGGTCGAAGCCGCCCTGTCATTCTTAGGGATGGGCGTGCAGCCGCCGACCCCGTCGTGGGGCAACATGCTGACGGACGCGCAGTCGCTGACCGTGCTCGAGCGCATGCCGTGGCTGTGGGCGCCGCCCGGATTCATGATCCTGATCTCGGTTCTGGTAATCAACTTCGTCGGCGACGGGCTGCGGGACGCGTTGGATCCCAGCCTGAAATTGTAGGGCGCGTCCTACCAATTGCCGTCTTACCTCTCAAAGAACCACTTGTACGAGTAGATCAAGGCGTCCCGGATGCCGAGTGGTGAGAAGTTCTTCAGCCGGGCGGAAATGGCCCGGAGCTCTACGGGATAGAAGAGGGGCACCTCGGGCACTTCCTCGGCGAAATGCTGCTGGAGCCTCGCGTAGATCTGCTTCTGCCTCGCCAGATCCGTGATCCTGCGGCCGTCCAGGAACATGTTTTCGGCGGCGGCATTGCAATACACCCCGGTGTTGTTGCCCTTCTCTACCGCGGCGCAGCCGTAGTAGTTGTAAAGGTCGGGGGTCGGAGGCGTGACCCAGAAGTGGACCAGCATCTCAGAGGCGCCGGGTCCGTAGCGGTTGTCCCGGCGGTCTCTGATGTACATGGAAAACTCTGCGGCCTCTAGCTTGGCATCCAACCCCAGCCTCTGATAGTCCTGTTGCACCGCGACCGCTACCTGCTCAAAGCTGGGGTTGCCCTTCAGCGTGGTGAGCAGGAAGCTAAAGCGTTGGCCGTCCCTCTCAAGAATGCCACCGGCGCCTGGTCTCCAGCCGGCCTCGGCGAGGAGGGCCCTGGCCCTCTCGGGCTCGTACGCGAACTGCCGGGTTTCCACGTAGTAGTCTGCCAGGAAGGGGTTCCACGGATGGGAGGCCAGTTTGGCCTTGCCCCTCATGACCCCGGCGACGAGCGCCTGACGGTTCAGGCCCAGTGTGAGCGCCAGGCGCACGCGCCTATCCTGGAACAGGGGGTTATTCTTGTTCAGGGAGAGATACCAGAAGTTGATCTGATTGCCCTCGTTAATCACGATCCCGGGCAGGTTCTCCACGGCCCTCAGGTTGAACGGCTCAATCCAGACAAAGTTCAGTTCCCCGGACCGCAGTTGAGCGATCTGAACGTTCTGGTCAGGGATCACCTTGAAGTTCATCGCCTCGATCCTCGGCCGGCCGAGGTAAAAGTCGGGATTGGCGACCACGGTGACATGGCTCCCGGCCCTGACTTCCCTGATTTTGAAGGGTCCGGTGCCAATCGGGTTCGTCCGGTTGAAAGAGGCGTTGGTGTTAATGTCGGTGCCCTGCAGCACATGCTTGGGCAAGATGCCCATGTTGTATCCCATGAACACGGGGAGGGGCGAGAAGCGCTCCTTGAGGACGAACTGGACCTCATGAGATCCCGTCACCCTGACTTCCTTGATCGAGAGGAAATTGGAGCGCCAGCGGCTGTTGACCCTGGGATCCAGCACCAGGTCCATGGTGAACTTGACATCGTCGGCGGTGAAGGGCTTGCCGTCGTGCCACTTCACGCCGCGGCGCAAATTGAAGGTCCAGACCATTCCATCGGAAGACACCTGCCACGACTCGGCCAGGTCTGGGACCGGTGACTGGGTCTGCTCATCGGGTTTGGTCAGGCCGTTGAAGAGGACCTTGTTGACCATGATCGAGGCCGTATCGGCTCCGATGACGCTGTTCATGATCGGGTCGGTCTGAATCGGCATGCTGAATTGGTTCCCCGTGGCCGGAGCCGAGCCGCTCTGCGGAGCGATCGCTAACGCCAGGGCCACGGTCAGGATCGTGACCGTTAGGATACGATGTGGGCACCACATGCTCAAACCCTCCCGCACCTCGGATTTTTGATTCCTCCGCGCAGCACGTCACAGCTGTCGCTGCGGATCGAGCGCATCCCGCAGCCCGTTGCCGAAGAAGTTGTACGCGAGCACCGTCACCAGGATCATCACGCCTGGATAGATCGCCAGCAGGGGGGCCGTCCAGAGATAGTTCTGGGAGTTGCTGAGCATGTTGCCCCATGAGGGAATGGGCAACTGAATGCCCAGGCCCAGGTAGCTGATGGCCGACTCGGTGAGGATGGCAAAGGCCACCCCCAGCGTAGCCGTGACGATGATTGACGGCAGGGTGTGGGGGAGCAGATGCCGCGACATGATGATGCGGTCCCGGACCCCGAGCGCCCTAGCGGCCTCCACGAAGTCCTGGGCCTTCCAGCGCAAGAACTCGCCCCGCACCAGACGGGCCAGGGTCATCCACGAGGTAATGCCGATCACCACCACCACCGAAGCGAGCGACCCACCGAACACTGCCAGAATGACCAGCAGCAAGAAGAAGGTCGGCAGCGCCATGAACCCGTCGGTGATGCGCATGAGTGCCGCGTCGATCGGTCCCCCGAAGTAGCCCGACAGAGCCCCGACCACGGTGCCCAGGGTAATGGAGAGCAGCACCGACACAACGCCCACGGCGAGGGACACCCGGCCGCCGTAGAGGAGGCGCGCCAGCACATCCCGTCCGCTTTCGTCGGTGCCCAGAGGATGACCGGGACCAGGGGGCTCAAGGGTACGCAGGGGATCGACGCGGAAGGGCGACTGTGGAACGACGAGAGGTCCCAGGACAGACGCCAGGTGAACGCAGACCAGCACCACCAGGCTGAACACCGCCATGCGATTGCGGGCAAAGCGGCGCCTGGCCCGCACCCAGGGCGTCTCCACGGAGGACGGCTGGATGCGCGCGGCAGGGACTGCCATGCCTATGCCTCCTCCCCACCGCCGACCTTGATGCGGGGATCCACCAGTCCGTAGAATACGTCCACCAGGAGATTGCTGGCGATAACCGCCAGGGCGAAGACCACCGTAGTGCCCATGACCAGCGGGTAGTCTCGCTTGAAGGCGGCCTCCACCGCGAGGCGGCCCATGCCGGGCCAGGAGAAGATCGTCTCGGTGATCGCGGCCCCACCCACCAGCCGGGGGATCAGGAGGCCGACCACGGTGATCACAGGAATCAACCCATTACGCAAGGCATGGTGAAAGAGCACGATGCGCTCTCTCACGCCTTTGGCGCGGGCAGTGCGCACGTAGTCCCGCTGCATCACGTCCAGCATGCTGGCACGCGTGTAGCTGGCAATCTGGGCTAGGTAGACCAAAGACAGTACGACCGTGGGCATCACCATGTGCCTGAACAGGTCGACCAGGGAAAACTCCGCGCCCAACGTCGCCATGCCCGACGACGGCAGCAACCGCCATCGCAGGGAGAAGAGGAGGATCAGGAGGATGCCCAACCAGAAGGAAGGCACCGATACTCCCAATACGCTGATTCCGGTGGCCGAGTAGTCAACCCATGAGTTGGGGCGCCGTGCCGCCGCGACGCCCAGCGGCACCCCCAGAGCGATGGCCAGGACGAGGGAGGCCGCGGCCAGCAGAACGGTAGCGGGCAGACGTTCTCGGATCACGTCTCTCACCGGCCGCTGCTGATTGAACGAGCGGCCGAAATCCCCCCGCAGCGCCGCGCCAAACCACCTGGCAAACTGCACGTGCAGGGGCCGGTCAAGTCCCAGATTGCGGATGATGTACTCCCTGTCTGCTGGCGACAAATCACCCGTCAGCAAAACCTCTGGGCCGCCCGGGGAGAGATGAATGATGGTGAAGGTCGCCACGCTGATGAGCACCAGCACCAGCAGTGATTGCGCCAATCGGCGGGCCAGGTAGGTGCCCAGTCTCTGCCAACCTCGCCGCGCAGTTTCTCTGCAGGGCGAGGTCCAACCTGCAGGGAAGGAGCGGTGCGTTGCGGACACGCCCGACGGGACCGCGAAGGAGATGTATGTGAAAATAGCGTACCATTGCGGTTACGATCTCCACTGAGGAGGGCAACTATGAAAGGCATCCGCACGCACTTAATCGCTGCCGCCGCGATCGTGGTGGTCTTCGCGGCGCTGATGTTACCGGCCGCGGTCGTGGGTCAGCAGCGATCCAGCCTCGTCGTGGTCTCGGGCATGTGGAGCCCTCCGAACAACTTCAGCCCCATCAACACGGACAGTTCGTACGGTTATTACGCCGTCAAATTCATGTTCCAGACGCTGCTCGACGCCCGGCTCGATGGCAACCAGCTGAAGTTCTCCCCGGCGCTGGCGAGCAAGTGGGAGGCCAGCGCGGACAACAAAACCTTCTCGTTTACGATCCACCCCCGGGCGGCCTGGCACGATGGCAAGCCCGTCACCGCGGAGGATGTGCTGTTCACGGTCATGACCGTAAGCGATCCGAAGACAGAGACCAACCGCGGGAACTCGATTGCCTTCATCGCGGGGCTCGATGCGAAGGGCAAGCGCGCGCCCGGGGCGCAGATCGGGGTTCGCATCGTCGGGCCGAAGCAGTTCGAAGTAAAGACGGAGACGCCGGTCGACTCGCTTGGGTTCTTCGAGAAGTTCGGGGCGGGTCTTTACATCCTCCCGAAACACGTCCTGGGCGGTGTCCCGCCGGAGCAACTGGCCCGGCATTCCTTCTTCCAGGAGCCGAAGGTCGGTAACGGACCGTACAAGTTCGTCCAGTACAAGACCGACCAGTACGTGGAGCTTCTGGTCAACGAGAACTACCACCTGGGCGCTCCCAGCCTGCGCCGGCTGTTCATCCGCGTCATCCCGTCAACGACCATGATGGCGCAGCTCGAGCGGGGTGACCTCGACGTCACGGCCGGAGCCGGAATCGGCACGATTCTCGTCGACGACTGGGAGCGCGTGAAGACGATGGGCCATGTGCGGGCGGTGTCGGTCCCCACACCCGGCTACCAGTTCATGGCCATCAACTTCCAGCGGCAGTACCTGCAGGATAAGCGGGTGCGGCGCGCTATGGCGCACGCCGCCAATCGCCAGCTCATGGTGAACCAGCTTCTGCGGGGCGAGGGTGAGCTGGCGGAGGGCCCCATCTGGCCGAGCAATCCCTATTTCAACAGGAACGTGAAGCCCTGGCCATACGATGCCGCCCGTGCGCGCGCGCTTCTGCAAGAGGCAGGGTGGGATTTCAACCGCACGCTGGTGCTGAGGGTGCCAACCGGGAATCCCACCCGGGAGCGTTCCGGCGACATCCTTCGAGAGAACCTGGTCGCGGTCGGCATGAAGGTCGAGATTCAGAGGACGGACTTCCCCACCCACTTGGCGGCGCTCTACGCTGCCAACTACGACATTGCGCTGGTGGGATGGTCCGGGGGCGTCGATCCGGACGTGACGTCTCAATTCCGCACCGGAGCGACCTACACAAGGCTGATTCATATGTCGAACCCTCAGATCGACCAGCTCCTGGACGATGGTCTCGCGACCGCCGACACGGCGAAGCGACGAGCGATCTACAATCGCTTTCAGGAGGTCTTCGCGGACGAACTCCCATACGTGGTCCTGTACTATCAGAGGGGCCTGACCGCCATCACGAAGCGCATGAACAACGTGGTCTATAGCGTCCCCGGCTTCTACGACTTCGAGACACACGCCTGGGCCGCGGCACCGCAGTGATGCACCGGGAGGTGGCGGGGTGAGCCCGCCACCTCCCTAATTTTTAAGCCGCACCGACCCATCCGAAAGGATCACAACCATGCAGAAGGTCACGGTGACGGACAAGCTCGCCGAGCATCTGGAGGGGCACTTCGACGCGCACCTGGAGCGCGTGCGCGCGTATGTGCGCCAGCCGAGCATCAGCGGCGAGGGCCAGGGAATGGATGAGATGGCCCGCCTGGTGGCGGGTAGCATTCGCGACGTCGGCGGAACCGCGGAGATCGTGCCCACGCCGGGATGGCCCGTCGTGTACGGCGCGATTGACGCCGGCCGGCCCAAGACGCTGCTGCTCTACGGCATGTATGACGTGCAGCCGGTGGAGGGCGAAGATTGGATGGTCCCGCCGTTCGATGGCCGGGTGGTGGACCTGCCCGAATTCGGACCCAGCATGGTGGCCCGCGGCGTCTACAACACCAAGGGGCCGCTGGCCGGTCTCTTCAACGTGCTCGACAGCATCCGAGCGGTCGACGGCAAGCCGCCCGTCAACGTCAAGTTCGTCGTCGAGGGCGAGGAAGAGCTCGGGAGCCGCAACCTGCCCGGTTTCATCACCGCGTACGCCGACCGCCTCAAGGCGGACGCGACGTATTTCCCGTTCTACTGTCAGGACCGTGACGGCAAACCGATGCTCTGGTTGGGTGTCAAAGGCATCCAGTACTTCGAGGTCACGTGCCGCGGCGGGGCCTGGGGCGGTCCGCGTACACGCGGGGTCCACGGCAGCAACGCCGTGTGGGTCGGCAACCCCGCCTGGAGGCTCAACCACGCGCTGTCCACCATGATGGACGAGAACGAGCGTATCCTGATCGAGGGGTTTTACGACGACGTCGTTCCACCCAGCGTCGAGGACGAGGCACTTCTCGTCGGGTTGGCTCAGACCTTCAAGCCTGCCAATGAACTCTGGAAATGGGATACGGCCCGCTTCAAGCACGATGCTGAGGGCGCGGACCTCCTTCGGCGGTATCTGTACGATCCGACCTTGAATATCGACGGGATCTGGGGCGGGTACACAGGGCCCGGCATGAAGACGCTCCTTCCGCACGAGGTACGGGCCAAGATGGACGTGCGAATGGTGCCCAATATGGAGCCCGAGCGGGTGCGGGCGCGGATTCGTGCACACCTGGAACGCATCGGCCGCGATGACATCCAGGTGCACTTCTACGAAGGATACCCGCCGGCAAAAACCAGCGTGAAAGAACCCATCGTGCAGGCATTGATCCGAACGTTCCGCGCAATGGGGCACGAGCCCGAGATCTGGCCGCACCTGGCGGGGTCAGCCCCGTTCTATCTCTTCCGTCGAGACCTCAATCAACCGTTCGTCCCCGGAGCGCTTGGACACGGCGGACGGCCGCATAGCCCCAACGAGTACGCGACCGTTGAGGGCATGCGGCTCTTCGAGCGCTCGGTCGCCAGGTTTCTTTACGAGTTCGCGCAGGGGTAGACGGAGTACGTTACGAGACCGCGGCGCCACGAGCCGGTCGGCCGCTGGCAAACACCTCGATCTCGGCCCGTGCCGTCAGCTCGTTGAGCGTATCCTCCAACTGCCGGGAGAGCGTGGCTAGCTCCTGATCGCCGGCGCGCTCTGGAACGTCGATAACCTCACCGAGTGTCAGCACCACCGCCGAGAACGGTAGTGGAATCTCGAACTGGTCCCACGAATCGAGCGCGATGGTGTGCCGCATGGCGGCGGCGACCGGGACGAGCGATACACCCGCGCGTTTGGCGATGAACGCGGCGCCCGGCTTCGCACGATAGGATGGTCCCGCGGGCCCATCGGCGGCGATGATGCCGCCCGCGCCCCTTTCCAGCATCTGCAGAAACCGGATCACCCCGCGTGACCGCTTGCGAACGTTGCGGCGTCCAGAATGCGGTATCCCATGTGCCTGAGCGAGGCTAGCGTAAAGCGCCGCACCTGCTTTGAGAGGCCGCCAAACCCGCCCTCGCGCGGCTGGCTCGTATAAATTACCAACGGCGAGCCCCGAAAATACAGCACCGGGATCAGTCCCTTGCCGTGCCAGACGACGAACAGCAGCCGCCGGCCGCTGCGCCGGGCCGCCGCCAGATATTCGTGTCCGTAGATGCCGATAGGGCTCCACGCTCACACCGCTCAGCCCTTGGCCCCGCCGCGATCGCCGCCGCCCAGCGCCTGTCCCGTCATCTCGCTGAGGGGACCCAAAAGCCGCGTGAACTCAAGCGGAAAGATGAACTTCGTTGCCGGGCTGGCGCCCAGGGCCTTCAGGGTGTCGAGGTATTGGAGAGCCATTGTCTTGCTGTCTACCGTTTGCGCCACACCGTAGATCTTGCCCAGCGCCAACGAGAAGCCTTCGGCGCGCAAAATGGCCGCCTCGCGGTCACCCTCTGCCCGAAGGATGGCCGACTGCTTGTCGCCCTCGGCCACCGTGATGGTGGCCTGCTTCTTCCCGTCCGCCTCGGTGACCACCGCGCGGCGCGTGCGTTCGGCTGACATCTGCCGGGTCATCGCCTCCTGTACATCCTTGGGCGGCAGGATCTCGCGGATCTCCACGGTGGTGACCTTGACGCCCCACCGCTCGGTGACCTCGTCGAGCTTTGCGCGGAGGACGCTGTTAATCTGCTCACGGCGGGCCAGCACGTCGTCGAGCACGATGTCGCCGATGACCGCGCGCAGGGTCGTGGTCGCAATGCCCCGCGCGGCGCCGGCGAAGTCCCCGACCGCGATGACCGTATGCTCGGGATCCATAACCTTCCAGTAAATGAGGAAATCGATGTTGATCGGCGCGTTGTCGCGCGTGATGCACGTTTGCGAAGGAATCTCCAGGAACACTTCGCGGAGATCCACCCAGACGGCCCGGTCCACGATCGGCCAGAGCCAGACGATCCCGGGTCCCCGCTGTCCCTGACTGCGTCCGAGCCGGAACACGACCAGCCGCTGGTAGTCGCGCACGATCTTGATCGACGCGTTGAACAGCACGATGACGGCTATGACAACGGCAACGCCATAGGTCAACGTCGTGACGATGTTTGGCATGTGCGGCACCCCCTCACGTGGCCCACAGTATTTCTGGCCTTGCCACGGAGCCTCCTTTGGTTGCAGCAGCGGGCGCCCACGATTGGCGCACCAGGATCGAGTCGACCCGGCCCGAACAGTCGTGGGGTCACAGGCACGGAGGTGTGCAGGTGGCAGACTGTGTCGTCGGGGTAGACCTGGGGGGGACGAAGATCCTGACCGCCCTGGTGGACTCCCGCGGAAGGATCCTCGGACGTGTCCGGGAAGCCACGCCGCGGACCGGCCCGGAGGCCGTCGTCGAGACGATCGTCGAGACGGTGCGGCGTGTCTTAAAGGAAGGGAATGTCGAGCAAGAGTCTCTCCGCGGCATCGGTGTAGGCGCGCCCGGGCCCAGCGACCCGGCGTCTGGCGTCGTATTCGAGCCGCCGAATCTCCCTGGATGGCACGATGTCCCGCTGGCGCAGATGCTGACCGGCCGGCTGGCGCTCAAGGCGACGGTCGAGAACGACGCCAATGCGGCGGCCCTGGGCGAGCACTGGATGGGTGCCGGCCGCGGCATCGACGATCTCATTTACATCACCATCAGCACGGGCGTTGGTGGGGGGCTGATCTTTCGAGGCCGGCTCTATCACGGCGTCTCCGGCACCGCCGGCGAGGTTGGCCACATGGTCATCGATCCCACCGGACCGCGGTGCCCCTGCGGCCGCATGGGCTGCCTGGAAGCTCTGGCCTCGGGCACGGCGATCGCCCGGGACGCCCGAGCCGCGGTGGCCGAGGGGCGGCCAACGTCCTTATCGGCGGCCGGCGCGTCGCTTTCCGCGATAGATGTCGCCCGCGCCGCACGGGAGGGCGATCCCCTGGCGCGCGAGATCTTCACCCGTGCGGCACGCTACGTGGGCATTGGCGTGACAAATCTGGTCAATCTGTTGAACCCCGCGATGGTCATCATCGGCGGTGGGGTGTCCGGCGCAGGGGATCTCCTATTCGCGCCGGTTCGCCGCATCGTGAGGGAGGAAGCGTTCGAACGTCCTGGAGCGGCGGTGCAGATTGTCCCGGCGGCGCTTGGCGATGATGCCGGAGTGGTCGGCGCGGCGGCTGTGGCCCTCGAGCGTTCGCGCGCCTAGAGGCTGTCCGGATTGATGCGCCGGTGAACAAAGTTCGTGTAGACTTCTCCGCGTCTGAAGAACGCGTTGTCGAGCACCCGCAGGTGGAACGGGATCGTGGTCCGGATTCCCCCGACGTCGAACTCTGTCAGCGCGCGGCGCATCCGGGCGACGGCCTCTTCGCGGTCACGCCCCCATGCAATGACCTTCGCAAGCAACGAATCATACTGCGGGGGAATCGCATAGCCCGGATAGCAGTGGGTGTCCACGCGGACCCCTGGTCCGCCCGGAGGGTGGAAGGACGTGATCACGCCCGGGGAGGGCCGGAAATCATGACGGGGATCTTCGGCATTGATGCGGCACTCAAGAGCGTGACCGCGAACTTCGATGTCACGCTGGCTGTACGATAACCGCTCGCCGGCCGCGATGCGAAGCTGTTCTTTGACCAGGTCCAGTCCCGTGACCATCTCGGTTACGGGATGCTCGACTTGAATGCGCGTATTCATTTCCATGAAGTAGAAGTTCTCGTGCCCGTCGATCAGGAACTCCAGCGTTCCGGCGTTGACGTAGCCAATCGTTTGCACGGCCCGCACCGCGGCCCGGGTCAGGCCGGACAGCGTGCGCTCGCGCAGACGCGGCGGCGGCGATTCTTCGATCAACTTCTGGTGGCGACGCTGAATCGAACAGTCGCGGGCGCCCAAATGCACGATCGTCCCGTGGCGGTCGGCGAGAATCTGCACTTCGACGTGGCGCGGCTCGGTGATGTACTTCTCAATGTATACTTGGCCGTCTCCGAAGGCCGCCTCCGACTCACTGCGTGCGGTTTGCAGCGCCACATCCAGGTCCTCGGGCGTGTGCACGACCCGCATCCCGCGTCCCCCACCCCCGGCCGCGGCCTTGATGATCAGAGGATAGCCCACGAGCCTGGCGATGTCGCGCGCGTCCCGTTCGGCGGTGATCGCGCCGTTGCTGCCCGGGATGATGGGCACGCCGGCTTTCTGCATGCGCTCCCGGGCCGCGGACTTGTTCCCCATCGCTTCGATGGCACGGGGCGGGGGCCCAACGAATGCGATCTTGCAGTCCGCCACGATCTCGGCGAAGTGAGGGTTCTCGGCGAGAAAACCATACCCGGGATGAATGGCATCGACGCCGAGCAACTCGGCCGTGCTCATGATGTTTGGGATGTTGAGGTAGGAGCTCGCTGGGGGCGCCGCGCCGATGCAGAAAGCCTCATCCGCCATCTTGACGTGCAGCGAGGCCCGGTCGGCTTCGGAGTAGACGGCCACAGTTCGAATGCCCAGTTCGTGACACGCGCGAATGACGCGGACGGCGATCTCCCCGCGGTTGGCGACGAGCACCTTGCGGAACACCGCTTAGTCCCGCGCGGCGGTATCCAGCAGGAAGAGCGGCTGCCCGTATTCGACGGGGGAGGCGTTTTCGACGAGTACCTTGGCGACCCGGCCGCGGACCTCGGCCTGGATCTCATTGAAGAGCTTCATGGCTTCAATGATGCAGATCACCTGACCTTCGTCAACGAGGTCACCCTCGTTGACGAAGGGCGCGGCATCTGGTGATGCCGCGCGGTAAAACGTGCCGACCATCGGCGCCACCGCCGGGACCAGGTGATCATCATTGGTGGAGATGACGTTTCCGGGCAGACCTACCGTCGTGGGATTCGCATGCCCGAGACCCCGCAGGGTCGCAGGGTCGCCGAGACCCTGCGGGATTTGCACGTGGACAGGGTCGACCGGAGTGGGATTCGCCTTGCGGACGCGAACCTTCAGGGTCGGCGTCTCGACCTCGAGCTCGGCGACCTCCGACTCAGCGGCGATGCGGACCACCTCGCGCACCTGTTCGAAGTCGATACCGTCACTCATGCCAGTTCCTCGTAGTGACCGATGCGCCGGTACTTAGCGTACCGTCGATCGAGCAACACACTGGTGGGGCTGCCCTCCACCGCCGACAGGTGACGGCGCAGCGCGTCCCGCACCGCGGCGAAGGTTATTTCGGGGTCGAGATGCGCGCCTCCCCGCGGCTCGGGGATCACCTCGTCCACGATCCCCAGCGCCGCCAGGTCCTTCGCGGTCAACCTCAGCGCGGCCGCGGCCTCGCGCGCGCGCA
>Ga0187893_10004970_pt1 | contig 24494 bp, 17 predicted proteins | sample MA1701074metaG_FD_139574 | JGI IMG/M metagenome (GOLD analysis project Ga0187893, IMG submission 139574) | White microbial mat communities from a basaltic lava cave in the Kipuka Kanohina Cave System on the Island of Hawaii, USA - MA170107-4 metaG ...
CTACGCTGTGGTAATACTGTCCCAAACCCTGGGCGTGAATGTCGAAAACTCGAAATCTTCCCAGGTGCCATTTTTGCAGCCGGAACCGGATCGAAGTCCAGACCACACCAAGACCGTAAATGACACTGCGCCAAAAGTTAATCGAGGAGGCCTCGGGAAAGTAATGCGTTGGACAAGAGATCTCGCCAATTTGGTATCCAAAGTAAATCGCCTGGGTGAGCATTTCGTTGTCAAAAACAAAATCATCCGAATTCATCAGCAATGGCAGAGAGGCCAGAACCTGCCTTGAGAAAGCGCGATAACCGGAATGATATTCCGAAAGCTTCGCCCCGGTAAAGAAGTTTTGCCAAAGGGTTAAAATGCGATTGGCGAGATATTTGTAAAGAGGCATACCGCCGCTACGGGCCTTGCCACCGAGAATTCGCGAAGCCACGACGACGTCATATACACCCGAAGCGATCAATCCTGCCATCGGTAGAACCAAGCGTGGGTCGTACTGATAATCCGGATGCAACATGACCACGATATCGGCATTGGTTCTCAAGGCTTCGGCATAGCAAGTTTTCTGATTGCGCCCGTAGCCGAAGTTCTGCTCATGGACAAAAACGGGCAGTCCAAGCAACTGAGCGATTTGGACGGTTTCGTCCTTGCTGTTGTCGTCGATGAGCAGAACCTCATCAACAACATCATGAGGAATTTCCTTATAAGTTTTCTCCAAGGTGCGGGCGGCATTATAAGCTGGCAGCACGACGACGATTCGTTTACCGTATAACATTCGACACTCCTTCGTTAATCTTAGCCATTCATGCTTTTGATGGCTCCGCTGCAACGAGCAGGGTGTGGCGAGGGGAACGACTGCTTGTTGCTAGGCGCAAGCCAGCGTAGGCAAGAATGGCAAAACAGATCACCCTAACAAGGATGCTCGACGTCCAGAATCCTGCCAGCACGCGTTGCGTGAGAGAAACAGAGGCAAAAGCCTCATGCAGCACGAGCGGCTGCCCGAACGCTGTCCACATGGCATCGCCGAAAACACATAATGCTGAAATCAACAAGAACGCCCCAACCATGTTCCGCGATCGTCGCGAGGGGCAGGTGACGACCAGGCTCGCAGGAAGCATCAGCATCGGAACATAGTAGTTGCCAGTATAGAGACTGCAAAGAAAGAACAAGGAAATCGTGAAGGTGGCCATTCCCATGGCTGCCGGAAAAGAAAAGGCGGCGCGGCCTCGCCGAAGAACCACTATCCAATGCACGAAACCAAGAAGAAAAAGGATGCAGAACAGCAAGAGGGGAAGCAATCTCCCCAGTCCCATCGAATAAAAACCGCGCAGATCATCAAACAGCGTTAGCAGGTACCAAACATTACCTTCCGACATATAGCCAAGGTGAAAGCGCAGTGGAAACAGAATGTCGCCAGTCATCAACTGAAAGATCGCATAAGTTATCAACAGCGGCGCCGTTCCCCAAAGCAGCTTAACCGCCTTCGGCCGGCATGCAGCCAGCAGCGCCGGCCAGTCCAGGATCGCAAGAAATTTTGTTCCTGCGAGGCCATAAAACCCCACACTATATCCAAGCACGTGGTGACGCCGAAGCAAGAAATAAAGCGCAGCCATGGAATAGGCGGTTTGCGCGATACTATGATAGCCCTGAAATACGGTCCAGTAGAGCGTGGCCGGATTGAGCAAGTAAATAGCCATCGTCTCCTGTGCCCACCGATGTTCGATCTCGCCGCGCTGTTTCAAGAGACGCATGGATTTGAGAAAAAAGCCCAACGTGACGGCTTCCGCAAAAATTGCGAACAGTGAAATCCCGGCCAAACTTTGTCCCAACAACACATAAAACGGCAGCATGCTGGGGATCAACAACGGGCCATAAGGATAAAAGAACTCGCGGATTGGAGTATCGCCGGCCAAAAAGTTCTTGAGCATCGGCGTATAAAACAACTTCGGATCTGAGCTGGTCACATAACGTTGCATGAAAAGCGCAAAAAGGAGCCAAAGTCCCAAACGACTGGAAGCGTAGGCGACAACCAGCAACCTATCCGCTCGTCCCTGATGATCATGGCAATTGTTAATATAACGCCAAAAGCAATACGCTAAAATCAAAGCGGTTAACGCGATGGCAACACGAATGAAAAACATTTTATTTGTTTCTCCATGGCTGTGAATCGGCCTCGTTGGGGTGATAGATCGCAACAAGATAATGCGTGTTGAATACTTTTACTTTTTCTAATAACTCACATAACCACCATGAGACGGGAATGAGCCGGCGCGCAATTGGTGGGGCCAGTGTCAGTCGCTGAAACTCGACATGGCAACCGGGAAATAGCCTCCCAATTTCCGCCGGCCGAATGCCGCGAGTTTGCTTATTGGTGGGGTTAAGCCAGAAATCGTACCATAGGATCATACCGCCGGGTTTGAGCACCCGCAGCATCTCGCGCGCAAGGTTGACTTTTACGTCATTGCCCAGTATGGATGAGAAAACGGTATATTGCAGCACCAAGTCAAAAACATGGTTGCCGTAGGGGAGATGCTGCCCGTCGGCGCAAGTGAGTGGTAGATGCGGCAGTCGCGCGCTAACATCTTTTACGCGCGGGAATATCAGATCGACGCCATGCAAGTGCTTCGGTGCAGCTCCATAGCCCAAATATTCCAACAAGACCTCGCCTCGCCCGCAACCAAGCTCAAGAATGCATCGATTTCCTAGCGGGTTGAACCCGTGACGGCGAAGCAATTTCAGCACGGCACGCTGGCGTTGCTGAAGCTCAAAGAGACGGGCTGGGTTAAAAGGTGAATAGAAACCGTTGTTCGCCAGGCGGCGTTCGCAAGCGGCATATTCGGCGCGGAGACGGTTGAGATCATTGAGTCCAATGTCCGAAGTCTCAGAGTCCGAGGCCTCAATTCTGGTTGGAACCACATCAGTGTTTTGTAATGCGGCTGCATTATTTTGTTGCTTGCCCCAGCGGTTCCGGAATTTGACCAACCCAACTAAAAAACCCATCCCATAACTTAAGTGCAAAATGGCGTACACCGCCGGTAGCATCGCCAAATATTTCCAGCCACGCTGATAGGCCAGCCCAATCGAGACGGCAAGGTTGGCCAGTGCGTAAGAACCTGCGACCAGGGAAAAAGGAATCCAGCCGGAAGGGAATAACCAAGCGAACAAGAGCGTGGCTAAGAGCGCCAGGACAAAAACCGTGGGCACAAACTGCCGAAGTCGCATGAGGCGAGGATGTTTTTGCATCACCCGCACTTTCCAGTAGCCATACTGGAAGTATTGGCGCCAGAGAGAAGCGGGGGTGCTTCGGGTGGCATATTTGGATTTGAGGCGCGGGCTTAAAAGGATGCGTCCGCCGTGTTTGCGGAGGCGATAGTTGAACTCATCGTCTTGGTTGCGCACCAACTCTTCATCAAATAATCCGACTCGCTCAAAGGTCTCACGCCGCCAGGCGCCGAGATAAACCGTGTCCACCCACTCTTCCTGGTCGGAATAATGAAAACGCGCATTTCCCACGCCAAAGGGGGAGCTGGTTGCCAGGGCCACGGCTTGGCCAAAAAGGCTGTGGCCAATTGCAGCCATTTTGCCGCCGACATTATCCGCGCCGGTGCGTTGAAGCTCGCTCACACATTGGCGCACGTAATCAGGCGCGACCTCGGTATGGCCATCTACGCGCACGAGAATCTCGCCTTTCGCCTGTTCGATGGCCTTATTCAGACCTGTGGAGACAATCCTTTCCGCATTATCAATGACACGCACATTAGGGTATTGTCCGCCAAAGGACTGAACGATTTCACGCGTTTCATCGGCGGACATGCCGTCAACGACAATGACTTCCATTTGATCCGGCGGATAGTCTTGAGCGAGGACCGCAGTGAGGCTGCGGCTAATGAAGGCAGCTTCGTTGCGGACGGGCATGAGAACAGTTACGAACATGGCAACAAATCTCCTTGATTGTCAAAGCCGAGCAAAAAATATTTCCCTGTTTGGTTATACCCGTTGGGTTTTGGCCACTCAAGGGCCCTTCAGGGCTTGTCTGGGTTGTGGAAGCTTGCAAATCACCGCGCGAAACTTGCCTGAGGTGGTTCTTGCAATCGACGTGACCGATTTGATTTGTGTTTCCACATTGCCGGCGTGCAGTTTCATATTGCTCTTAATTCGCTCAATGTCGTTTTGATTCAAACCGTTTGCCGGAACGATATAAATCGTAAATAAATCCAAGCGCTCCTGCACCACCTGGGCCTCACGAATGCTTTCCACTCCCTTAAATACGGTATCAAAGCGCAACATCTGGCGACCGTCAGGTGTATAACACAGGTCTTCAAAACGACCTTCAATGGCTTCGAGAATGGGCATGTGACGTCCGCAAGCACAACGCTGGTCAGCAGCCCAGCGCGCGACATCGCCAATACGGTAACGGATCAAGGGCTGTAAGGTATTTTGCAATCCCGTACAAATAACTTCTCCCATCATGCCCGGCGGCACAGGCTCGCCCTGGTGATCCACAATCTCAATAATTCCGATTTCCGGGCTGACGTGGTAACGACCGTATTCACACTGTGAGGCAAACAAACACCCCTCCACCGCACCATAACGATCGTGGATCCGGCATTGCCAAGCCGCCTCTATCGTCTCGCGAGCTTGAGCCGTCACCGTTTCCGAAGTCGTAAACACAGCCTTCGCTGGCGCCGGCAGATCGTTATTTTCCAAAGCAAAACGGGCAATGGTGTAAAGGGCGCTGGGATATCCCATGACAATGGCAGGCTGATACGAACGCAGAAACGCCAAATAATGCGGCAAAAATTGCGGAGATAAATGATAGATCGAGGCATAAGCCATATTTTCGGCGGGGCTAAAACGCCAGAACGGCGGCTGCTTCTGATCAAAACGGCAAACTTTACGCACACCGAACATGACACGCCGGTCACGATAACTCAGCCCGGCCCAACCCAGATTGCGCGCTTCGGGTATGGCTAATTCCAATGCATGGAATTGTTTTGTATAATAAATTTCCGTCGGCGTTCCGGTTGTGCCGCTGGATTTGAAAACCAGGGCGCCAGGCGCTGGTGTGGACGCCGTCAAGAGATCACGAGGCCGCGTGCGTAAAGTCTCTTTGGATAACAACGGCAATCGCTGCAATGCCTCTAAGGGTGGCAGAGCCGGTGATACCCCGGTTTCACGAAAAAGCTGGCGATAGTAAGGAGAATTTGTGGCAGCAGCCAATAACCGGCCTAGTAATAATTCTTGATAATCGCGGAACTGCTCAACCGTCCAATACTCGCGGGCTTTGAGCTCAGCCACCAATCGCTTGAAATGTGGTCCGAAACGACGCCGGTACCACCACCAACCATAGACGGCCACGAAAGCCTGTTGCGTCCAAATGGGGCCGGCAAAATAGAGGCGTTCAGAAAGACCTGCCATGTTGCTTCCTATGAAAATAGAGTTCATAGTATCCCCTTCAGGGGTCTGAAATTCCGGATGTGAGAACTCCCGGTGTCACTACGAGTTGATCTTCACGAAAAGACAATACCGCTGGCAGACGATGATGATGTTCATTAGTCACTTCCCAAGCCAGAACACTCATCAGGAGTTGCATGAGTAAAGGATACGGGCGATCATCTCCGCGCAAAAAAGCGTGAACCTGCTCTTTGATGGATGAGAGCTCCAAAGGTGAATCCTGCAATAGCGAGGCATGGGGCAAATCCAAGAGCCGCGAGCGCAGTTCTTCCTCTTGGCGCAGATAACGCTTCCAAGGAACTCCAAAGCCCCACTTGCGATGCCTTAACACCGCTGGAGGCAATCGGGAACCATAAGCGGCTCGTAACAGGCCCTTGCCTCTTCGCCCAGCCAGCAAGATGGAAGACGGCAAAGCGGCCAATATTTCCACCAAGCGGTAATCCAGAAATGGCACTCGACACTCAATTGAGGCGCCCATCGTCATGCGGTCGTTGCGATCCAGGACGGAACAAAGAAACGTATGCTGATCACTGTACATGGCTTGGCGCACAAAGTCGTTTGGGTACAAATCGCAAGCCTCGGCAAGGATTTGTTCACGATAAGGAAAGCGGCCATTGGGCAGTAAGCCCAATCTCGCCAAGCTAGCCGGCAAGACGTCACACGCGTTGAAAACAACCATGCGATCAAGATGACCCAACTCCAGAAACCGCACCAACTTTCCCAAACGGCCGTTGAGATGGAACGAGGAGGCCAAACGCGGCAACACCAGACCGGCCCAATGGAGCAAAGCCGGATATCGCAAAGGTTGATAACGCACATACCCACTTAGCGTCTCATCTGCTCCCTCGCCGGAAAGAAGCACGGTAACTTGCGGTTTGGCGTAACGCGAAATGGCAAGCAGATGCAGGTCGTTGCCATGCGCCAGTGGCTCATCGTTAAACCAACAGGCCTGGCGCAACAGGGCAACCAGGTCGAATGGCGCGACCACCAGTTCATGAGATGACAAACCCCATCGTTGCGCCACTTGTTGGGCCAAAGGGCCTTCATCGTAACCAGGCTCGGCAAAGCGCACCGTAAAGCTGGCTAAAGCAGGCCCGGATTGTGAAGCCAGAGATGCTGCCACACTGCTGGAATCCAATCCGCCGCTCAGCAACACCCCCAATGGCACATCACTAATGCGGCGCAGATTAACGGCAGCGTCAAAAGTTTCACGATACCAGGAAACTGGATCTCGCGGCAGGATTTCCCGCCAAGTCTGGGCGCGCTCTGCCAAGCGCCACCAGCGTCGAATTGACGCCTGCCCATTCCGCCAGAGGAGATAGTGTCCTGGCAGGAGGCGGCGCACCTCGACAAAAGGCGTGCGTTCGCCGGCCACATAACGGAAACAAAGCAATTCATCCCAAACTGCATGATCAAATCGCGTCGGCACGCCAGCAGCGAACAGCGCCTTCTCTTCCGAGGCAAAATAAAGCGCATCTTCGTACCAGGCATAGTAAAGCGGCTTAATGCCCAGCCGGTCGCGGGCCAGAAACAACGTTCGCTCCCGATTATCCCAAATCGCGAAAGCAAACATGCCATTCAGCCGGTCTAATAGCGCCGGCCCTTCCTCGGCATAAAGATGGAGAACAACTTCGGTGTCGGTGTTCGAGCGAAAGTTATGGCCGCGAGCTTCTAAAGCACGTCGCAATTCCTGGTAGTTGTACACTTCGCCATTGTGAACAATCCAGTAGCGCCCATCCAAAGTGCTCATGGGCATATGGCCTCGTTCGGAAAGATCGAGAATCGCCAGCCGCCGGGAACCCAGCGCAATCCCGGGCGCCAGGTAATGCCCAGCGTCATCCGGGCCGCGATGCGTCAGGGTATCGCGCATGGCAAGCAGGCTGTCTTTCTGAACAGGGTATGCCGGATTTTGATGGACCACACCGCAGATACCGCACATCAGAAGTTCTCCATCCTGCTAAATTTGAAAGCTGCCGCAATTCACCCAATAAAACACGCCATTATTGGGGCTCATGAAAAAAAATTTCTAAAATGCTCGAACGGCTTTAACCGCTTGTATGAATGAACCGCTACAAACCAAATCGTCACTGGAAATGTTTCGAAACTCAGGAGCGAGCTGCTCTCTGCGAATGCCTTCCCGATTTTCGGTTTTGAGATCGCAAAGAATTCTAAAATTATTTTTCCTGAGCAGCTCGATGTGCACGGAATGAGGTTGTCGATTCAAAGAATATGGCCTGTTTCCCTTTATTATTTTCCAGGCAAAGTTGGTGTAGCTCCAATGTCCGTTCCATTCTTTTGCCAGTCCATGGCATTTAAAATCGATTTGATGCGACACGAACCCGTTTGGTTTTAGCCAATGGTGTTGCTTTTCGTACGCCTTTTCAAGATCATCAACGTGCTCCAACACGGCCTGAGAAAACACCATATCGACCGAGGCCTCTGCAATCACCGCAGAATCGTACCACGGGACAATATATTGAATCAAAGTTTCTTCGCCGGCGCCAATGCCTTTAAGGCTTTTTCTGATGGCCTTTATTCTTTCGTTTTTTAGGCATTCTGTTAAACGCGGCGCAGTCAAAATATGCGCGGGGAAACCGTATGATTGCAAACGAGGCTTGAGTTGCGGGAATTCGGTTTCATCCGGAATATTTTCTTTTTTTTCAAAAAGCGCCAACAACTCATCAAAAATCCTGGCATTTCGTTCATACTGGGCATATTTGAAGACGTCAAAGGCATAATATTTTTCAGCGCCGGCGATCAAGGCTGCCAGTCCGATTCCCAGCGAATCGCCGGGGCCGATTTCTGCGACGATTTGGGGCTGGACGGAAAGGCCATTTTCATAGGCTATGAGAAGATGTCTTAGCAAAACGGAATAACAATATCGCGCGGAATCCGTTCCTCCCGTTCTTTTCGTGGCCAATTTCTTGACTCCGGGAACCAAAGTGGCGATGCCTTTTAAGACTGGCTTGACATACATGTTTTTACCTTTGTCGAAATTGAGCAATAATTTGCAAGAAGCGGGCTTCAATACGTCGCATATTCGTATGCCAATTGACCTTTTCGTGAATCAATTTAACGTTGTGTTCGCGCGCTTTTAATCGCAATGCTGGGTTTGATAAAGCATCCCGCAATTTTTGCGCGAGTGAAGAAAGGTCATCTGGAATGAAAAGCAGGCCATTTACTCCATCCTGAATCCAAAGGCGATTGGGCTCGATATCCGGCACGACCGGTAATAATCCACAGGCCATGGCCTCCAACAAGGACATCGAAACGCCATCCTCTAAAAAGGCGGAAACATAAACCTCGGCCTGGCGCAATCGCTCCGGTAAGCTCATTGTGGGCACGTAGCCTAAAAATTCGACGTGCGAATTCAACCCAAATTTTGCAACGATTTTTTCCAAATATGGCTTGGTTCGCCCCTCACCGGCAATCTGGTATTTCACGCCCGGCACGATCTTGACGAGATCACGCATGGCATGAATGATGTCCGCATGTTTATACTCCGGCTCGAGCGTGCGAGTCGTGATCATGATTTGGCCATTGCGAGCAACACTTGATGGTTTTGGAAAAAATAATTCCGGACGCACGCCCCTGGGAAAGGTATCGATTATGCCGGGATTGGCGCCCAGCTCGATGAGGCGCTGGGTCATGTGTTCGGCCCACGAGAGAATCCAATCGGCGCGCCGAATCGCGTATCGGCAAAACCAAGCCATGATTGGTGAGTCTGGCGGCCAGACAATTTTTCGGCCCTGTGCCACCAAAACCAAAGGATGAAAGCCCGTGCATGCCGAAAGGAATCCGTAACTTTGTACGCGATAGGCAATCACCAAATCCGGAGCAATCAGCCGAAAGAGCCAGCGTAGCGCCGGAATTTTTGTTAACATGAGAAGTTTATGGCCGGTGATCAGCTCGTGCAAAATAATCCCTTTGATCTTTCGCGTTACTTTGGTGCACGAGATCACGTGAATTTCGTGTTTCAATTCCGTTGCAAAATATTCCAACCAGTTGGCTGCATTGGCGTGGTTGGCGTCGGCAACAAAACACAGTTTCATTTTAGAACGCTCTCCTGCCCCGGCCGGTTAACCAACCATCGTCCGAGCATTTTGAAGTGTTCCAAACGTGTCCGGCGCAGCGAATCCATGATGTCCCGCCAATGGCCCCGGCGGAGGTGAAAAGCCAGAAGTCTCAGAATGCCCTCCGTATTGCGCCAAGCGCGTTGGCGCTCGAAGGCAAGCGTGAAATCATTTTCCAAATCCCCGCTGATGCGCGCTAGGCGATGCAAGATCACACGGCCGCGTTCGCCGGTGGCCCAGCGTACTCGGCAGGCCTCGTCGATCCAGGTAGGAAGCGCTGCCGCGGCGGCGACCCCCTGACGATCCAAGTCAAAGATGAAAATGGCGCCCTCGTTTTGTTGGCGTAACATTACCGGCGTTTTGATGTGGCCCTCCTCCCAGTCATACATGAAGTTGCCGAGATTGTAACAACAGACGCGCGTTTCTGCAGTGACTTGCACACCTTGCAAGATGTGAGCATGATGCATCAAGATCAAATCGGCGCCGGCGGCCATCAGCCGTTCCGCCATGGCTTTGTGCTGTGGGCGCGGATAATCGAGATACATCAGCCCAATATGAATGGACACGATCAACACCTCCACTTTGGGGCGAGCCTGGACAACCGCTTCCAGCAATTCTTGCTCGTCGAATTCCCAGTAACAGGGCCCAACCTTGCTTTGCGACAGCAGGGTTCGGCCGCAGCCCAGCCAACCTATGTGTAAACCATTCGCCTCGGTGCAGACCAATTGTTGCGCCGCCACCAACTCATCCCCGGCGCCGAGAGGCATTATCCCAGCTTGGCGTACCGCGTTAAGTGTTGCAATCAAGCCGCCCTGGCCGTATTCGCTCACATGATTGTTGGCCAGGTGGAGCAAACGGAAACCCGCTTCGCGTAACGTTGCGGCGCCTGTTACAGGCGCGGCGAACATTTTGCCGAGAGCAACCTCAGCGGCGAGGGGTGACTCTAAATTGCCGAAAGTCATATTCGCAGCTTGCAGACAGGGCGCTACTTCGGCAAAAAGCGTATTTGCTCCACGTTGTTTAGCAGTTGCAGCCGCGCGTCCGGACAGACCAATGTCGCCCACTGCGCACAAGCGCGAAACTAAGCCGGCGGTTGGACGCTGCAGAAAAAGCAAACCTGGCAGATCGTGTGGTACCTGCTCGGTAATCGTCTTGGCCTCAACGATGAGCGGCGGCGAAGAATTCTGCTTGCTCATGCCAATCCTTTCGCGATAAGGGCATCCTCGTAGACCTTTACCATACGGCCTACCATCGCTTCGACGCTGAACTCACGACGCATTTTCTCGCGACCAGCCTGGCCCAAACGGCGACGCAGATCGGGATCGGATAATAACAAATCCAAATACTCTGACAAACCCGCGACATCATTGGGGGAAACCAGATAGCCTGTGACACCATGCTCAATCAATTTCGCGCTATCGCCGCAGGTGGTGGACACTACGGGCAGCCCAGCCGCGGCGGCCTCCATAACCAAATTGGGCATACCCTCAGTGTATGAAGTCAGGCAACAAACTTCCATGGCCGCAAGATAGCGCGCAGCTTGCGGGATAGCGCCAGGGAAAAAAATTTTTTGAGCCACGCCTAATCGCTCAGCTTCCGCGGCCAATTGCATCCGCAGCGGCCCGTCGCCGAAAATAACTAACCGCAGCGGCAGCGACTTCTCGGCCAACCCGGCAAAGGCGCGCAGCAACATGCCGTGGTTCTTGTTGTTATCCAGACGTCCGATGCTGCCAATCAACCGATCCGTATCAGCAAAGCTCAACTCCGCTTTCAAGCGCCGGCGCTCAACTTCAGTTGCCGGCTCCGTATGGTGGACGCCGTTAGGCACGACACGAACCCAGGCTTCCGTTAGTCGAAGTGCGCGTACCTGATCTGCTGCCATGGTCGAATTGGTGACCAAACCATTCAAGCCCCAGTATCCTATTCGACGCAGCAGTTTATGGTCAGGTATACCATTATAATTCCCACGCATCGAGCCAAGGCGCAGAGGCACACCCGCCAGTCTCCCGGCTACGGCTGAGTAAGGGTTAGCGTGAAAAACCCAACCATGAACAATCCTGATCCTCTCGAAGCGCAAACGTCTCGTCACCTGAATTATGCGGCCAGCACGACCAAAGGAGCGCTCGATATGCCACAGGGGAATGTTTAAGCTCTTGATAGGTTTTTCCCATGGCGCATCGGCTTGGCCGCCCAGGTTGATTACAACCGGGCGAAAACGAGCCCGATCTAAACCTGCCAACAAATGATAGAGCTGCTGCTCGGCGCCACCCAAGCCCAATTGGCCGACGATAAAAGCAAGTCCAAGGGGCGTATTCATTATGTTCCAATCCATATCAGTCTAAATATTGTCTGGCCCACAATTCAAACATGAACAGAAGCCAGGTCCGATGCCAGAGTTGATGTGTGCTAATCTCCAACTTCTGTGCTGCATTCTCAGATAGAAGCTGCTGACGTATGTCGTCAACGCCTTTCGGGTTAAAAATGCCTCGATGCCGCACTGCTTCCCTCGAAAGGCAATCATTCAGCAACGTCCTCCATTCATTTAACTTGAACCAGGCGCCAAAAGGCACCGCAAATCCCGACTTGCCACGATGCGCAATCTCGGTTGGCAAAATATCAGCCAGCGCTTCCTTCAAGATCAACTTGGTGCGAGTGCCTTGCAGCTTCAGTTCCGGAGGAATTGTCGCTGCAAATTCTACAAGCTTGTGATCGAGGAAAGGGCAGCGCATTTCCAGGGAGCAAGCCATGGACATACGATCTACTTTGACCAACGCATCGTCGACGAGATTAGTCTCCAGATCCTGAGCCATGAACGCCACGATCGGATCGCCATCGCCAGCAAACTGCGCCATCCGATCGGTAAAAAAACTCGAGCTGGAATAACCGTTCAACTGCACGGCAAAGTCCGGGGCATAAAGCGCGCGTTTATCGCCATCTTCATAGTAGCTGAGAAGCGCGAGAGTACGTTGCGATTCCGGCAGATGGCTCAAATGCAGCGCCTTGCCAAGACGACGCAGAGTTTTGCCGGCAGAACTCCAACCGGGGGCCAGCATTTGGCTGCCCCGTTGCGACAACCAGCTTACGCCGATTCGAATAGGCTTAGGGATTCTCGCTAAATAGCGAAGCCAACGCACGTACTGATAACGTGGATAGCCGGCAAATAACTCATCGCCACCGTCGCCTGAGAGCGCCACCGTCACGTGTTGGCGCGCGAGGCGGGAAATCTGGTACATGGGAATTGCTGACGAATCAGCGAAGGGCTCGTCTAAAAACCAAGCCAGACGTTGCATCAAATCCACGCTGATGGGTTCCACCACTTCCTCGGTGTGGTTCGTGTCAAAAGCCTTCGCTGCCAAGCGCGCGTAGTGAGTTTCATCGAAGCGCACATCCTGAAAACCCATGCTAAAGGTTTTCACGGGCTCGGACATCTGCTCTCGGCTCATCAGCCCGACTACGGCTGTCGAATCCAGACCGCCGCTCAGAAAGGCGCCGAGAGGGACATCGCTGCGCAGGCGCAAGTGCACGGACTCCTCCAGATGACTACGTAGCCCCTCGACAAAATAGCGTCGGGACTTGCCACGATCTGGCCGCGACTGCAACTGCCAATAGCGCGTGATCTGCAGGTGTCCGGTTTCAGTGTTAGCCACCAGCAGATGCGCCGGCAAAAGTTTTCGCACTTGCTTAAAGATGGATTTCGGCGCCGGCACATAGAGGAAACTCAGATAGTCATGAATTGCTTCGGGATCCAGGGTCCGGTCTAAACCGGGCCACGGCAGCAAGGCTTTGATTTCAGAGGCAAAAACCAACTGATCATGGCGTACACTGTAAAACAATGGTTTTTTACCTATGCGATCTCGCACCAAGATAAGTCGTCTTCTTTGACTATCCCAAAGCGCAATGGCAAACATGCCGCGCAAGCGCTGGGCAAAATCCAATCCAAAGCTCTCATAAGCGTGAACGATCACCTCTGTATCAGATTGCGTTCGAAACTGATGTCCTCGTGTTTGCAATTCATGGCGCAATTCCACAAAATTGTAAATCTCGCCATTAAACATAGCCCAAATCTTCGCTTGTTCATTAGGAACCGGCTGATGTCCTGTCTCCAAGTCAATGATGCGGAGCCGGCGAAATCCAAACGCGACCGGGCCATCAACGAGATAACCTGTTTCATCAGGCCCTCGGTGAACGAGGCAAGAGGCCATGCGCATAACAACACGAGGGTCCTCTAATGGCGCCCCTGTCAGGTTAAGCACTCCGGCGATTCCACACACGACGTTTCTCCGATAGTTTAATAGACTAAGCTCAGTTAAGGCTTCATTATACTCTATACTCTAATTTGAAAGCGCAATAGCAAACCAGGCAACTTATTAGTCAACAAATCGAAAACGTATGATGTGCCAGAACGCCGCAATGCCGTCGTGCCATTTGATTTTCTTGCCCTCGCTGTAAGTTCGGCCACTATAGGAGATGGGAACTTGATAAATGCGGCATTTCAGTCTGGCGACTTTCATGGTCAATTCCGGCTCGATGCCGAAGCGATTGGATTTGAGCTTGAGCTCGCGCGCAACTGAGGCCAGCACAACTTTGTAGCCGGTTTCCATATCGTTAAGATTGAGATTCGACAACATGTTGGCAAAAAGCGTCAGAACTTTGTTGCCGACATAGTGCCAAAAATAAAGCACCCGCTGCGGGCCGCCGAGAAAGCGGGAGCCAAAAACCACGTCGGCTTTATTCTCTAAAATCGGCTGCAAGAGGGCGACGTAATCATTGGGGTCATATTCGAGGTCGGCGTCCTGAATGATAATCACGTCACCTGTGGCATGCGCAAAACCCGTGCGCAGGGCTGCGCCTTTTCCTTTATTTTGGGAATGCAGAACGAGTTGCAACGAAGGATCCAATTTCTGCATTTCGTGCAATAACTCTCTCGTGCCATCGGTGGAGCAATCATCGACGATAATGATTTCTTTGGCAATTGGCAAAGAGACGCCCTGCACCCGCCTGAGGATTTCCTGGATGGTTGCTCGTTCGCAATAAACCGGAATGACAATAGAGACTTTTTTAATATCCGCTTTCTTCCACTCGCGTCTATCTGCCGATACAACGTAATTTCGCGAGGGGAACGCGCGCCGGCGGAAATCGCTCGGTCGCGTTTCGCGAAGGTGGCTCATGCCATAACCGGCGATGAGGGCGATGAAGGGCATTATTGGAACACCAAAACGCGCCTCTGACACGACGCCGGGAGTGAGCGCGAAATAAAGGATCAGCAAAAGGAGGAAATTAAACGGCCACCAAAAGCGCCGCTTGACTAGCTTATAAACTCCAAACAAGAAAATCGCATACGTGAACAAAAGCAACAAAATTGCGGGAAACGCCAATAACAAAAGATTCCATTTGCCGCCGTAATAATTGAGAACTGCCGCGCCGATTCCTCGGCGCTTAAGAACCTCCAGCGTGCTCGGTATCTCTTGCAGAATTCCAAGCCGCTGATACAATTCCGTGGTTGCCGGCAAAAAATTTTTGGCGCTATAGCCGAGATGAAGCATGGCGTATGTTAACGGCCGGCGCAAAACGATTTCCATCGCCAAGTCCTGATAAGTTTTTGCCTGCACGGCAATGAATGAATCAGGTATGCCGGCCTTTCTAATGCGCTCCAGACCACGCCGTTGAAACGCGACCTGCAAATCATGCTCAGGGGTCGACAAATCAGTGATGCCAATTTGTGCGAACCGTTCTTGGGCACGTCGCTCAAACGAGAGCTGCACGTTCTCGTAAGATGCTCCGGTGGCGTAGGATTCCAAATAGGCGGCATTATAAAAATACAGATTGTAGCTGCCGATCATGCTCATCATGGGCGAGCCAAAAAGCGCCCAATTGCGAATAAGCCAGGGTGAGAGTCCGGCGATATAGACAACGCCGTATAACGCGATCAGCGCGATTTTAGGCTGCCACCTGCTCTTGAATTGCCACAGGATGAACGCTGCTTCCAATATAATTAGATAAACCGCAATGGGCCGCGTCAAGGCCGCGCCGGCAAGAGTCAGGGCGGCGAGAACAAGCTTCGGTAATAATTTTCGCCAACTCCAATTTTGCCTCACGGTTTGCACAAGAACGACGAAAGCAATGGCATGCAAAACCAAAAAAAAGGTGAACACGGTTTCGGTCATCAATGTCACCGAAGAAACAATAGCGCCCAAAGAGGTGGCGATGAGCAAACCTGCCCACCGCGCACAGCGCTCACCCCAGACCAACCAGGCTAAATATATGACCAGCACACAGGTCATCACATCGACGAGGCTTTGTGCAAAGAGAGCTGATACGAGGTCATTCGAAATGCTAAAAACCGTAGCCAAAAAAATGGGATAAAGCGGGGTGCGCTCAATTTCAGGTACGAAAGGCGCCGCGATGGCCCGCGAGAATACGCCTTGAGCCTGGAGATTATCGGCCAACCGCCAATAGCCACCTGAATCAGGAGTCAGCGCTGTTTGCGGGTGCTTTGCCACCTCGGACAATAGCAGACCACGCAACAAGAGCGCTCCTGCCGCAATCCCACACATCCAGTGACGCATACTTTTGGTCATGACTCCAACCACCTCCTCAGGCTCTCATGGTCATTTCGTCATTTCATGAACGCCTTGTCTTTGATAGGTCGCAGGCAACAAACCTGATGCAGCAAAAGTTGGCGACGCAATTCTTTTGAGAACGACGGTTAACGCCACATAAATATACAAAAGTATCCACCCCGTGACATCTCCGGTTAAACCTGAAATCAAGGCAATAATGAGGCCAGCATTGAGAACGTCAGAAATTTCTGCTGTCCAGGTATTGGCGGCTTGCAAACCTTCGCGCTTGAGCCGGCGCAAATTCGCAAAGGTCACCAAGAACAAACCAAGAAAAACGGCCAGGTTGAGTAATCCGGTCTCAGCCGCAATGCCTAAATAGGTGTTATGTGATGCAATAAATTTCCATCCTTCTCCCCCATACTGGCCATACGAATTACCGAACTGGCCAAAGCCAACACCCGTCAGAGGATTAGCCTTTATCATATTCACGGCGGCTTGCCATATAATTAGCCTACCCGTGCCGGTGGTATCGGTCGTCACGGTGCTCGTTATTCTTTCCCAAAAAGCCTCCGGCACAACAATCAAAATTGCAATCATTAAAGCCGCCAAGCCAACGACGTATTGGCTGCTGAGCCTTTTCCTGGAGATCAAAATGAAGATCACGATCAGATTCACAAATCCGGCGCGGGAATAGGTGAGACAAGTCACCAGAACAAAAAGAAAAATGCTCAGGCGATAAAATGATCTCCAGAGAATTGAAGGCTTGTCATATTTAAAAAGGAAAAAGAGCAGCGGCAAAAGCGCGGTCAGATCCATGGCCACGCCATTGGGGTTAATGCCCATGGTGCCCGCGCGGGCGTATAACTCTCCTTCACTTTCAAAAGCCCACATGCGATCGGAAAGGCTGCCGGTAACGAAGGATTGTATAAGCGTCAACAGTGCAATCGTTAAGCCACCCCAAGCGAGGGTGGCCAAAACAATGCGGAAATCTCTCGAACTCCTCACCGCATTCAGCGTAATAAAAAATGCGGCAAAAATGAGCAGCAATGGCTCAATGATAAGATGTCCGCTCAAATCGTAGAGCCCCGGCCCTTTCATTAAGAGTGAAATACAGCAAAAAAAGATAAAAACACCCACGAGCAAACACTGTGACCCGCCGCTATAGAGCGGCTCTTTGTTTCGCAACAAATAGAAGAAAAGGCCGACCACCACCATCATCCCCACGGCGACCGATGGGCGAATCTTTTCCGAGTGCGGGATATACTCGTGCAAGCGCGTCAGAACTAAAAATATAAAACACGCCAGACCAACCACGGGTTGGCGCAGAACCAGGCAAAAAAATAGGCACAAAATGATACTGAGGCTGAGCAAAAGCTCGATATCGGCTACCGCGCTGCCTGTAAGCTGCATATCCATGGATAAGCTATTAATAACCGTGTCCGCAAGACGTTCCTACCTGCTTCGTCTTCATCTTTGAAAAACTCGATGCCAACTTTCAAAAAAAAGCAAGCCCCATAAAAAACCGCTGTAATCCCATTTGCCATCCAGATGTTCTTTTAAAACACTTTCAAGACCCTGCCGTTTGAAATAACCGCGTTGTAATGCTTGCCGGGAAAGCAGCGCATCGTGCAACACCTCTTTTAATTCATGGCGGAACCATTTGGCGATGGGGACGCCGAAACCCTGCTTCCTGCGCCTGATAATTTTTTGCGGGATTATCGAAGCGGCGGCTTTTTTCAAAATGTACTTCGAGGTAAAGCCTCGCAGTTTCTGCTCCACCGGAATAGACCACACGAGTTGCACCAATTCGTGATCCAAAAAAGGAACCCGCACTTCCAGCGAATTGGCCATGCTGGTGCGATCAACTTTGGCCAGGATATCATCCGGAAGATAGGTGAGTAGATCCATGTACTGGATATTCTCGATTTGATTGCCGGAAGTCACCAAGCCTGAAAGCACTTCTTCGCCGATTTTGCCATCCTCCCACGCCGGCTGAAAAATCTCGTGCCGAAACTCATCGGTGAAGGCTTTATAAGTCTGATAATAGCTGGCCGGGAATGGCGCCTGGCTGCCTTGATACAGGCGCTCAACTCGCCGCGCTAGTTTATTATCGACGGTTCCACCTAAGCTGGCCATGGCTCTGATACTGGCACGTATTGAATGCGGCAAGCGGCCAAACATCCCCATCGCTTTGTGTTTCTTGTATCGTTCGTAACCCGCAAACAGCTCATCTCCGCCATCACCTGAGAGAGTTACCGTAACGTTTCGGCGCGCCAATTTCGCAACCAAGAAAGTCGGGATCGCCGAGGCATCGCCAAAAGGCTCATCGAACAGGCGCACTAAATCACTTGTCAGCATGGCGGCATCGGGCTTGACGACAAATTCGTGATGCTCAGTTTGAAAATGCCGGGCGACAAGCCGCGCATATCTCAATTCATCAAAGTCCGCCTCTTCAAAACCGATGGAAAAAGTTTTCACCGGACGGTTCATAATCCGGCTCATAAGCCCGACCACCAGGCTTGAGTCAATACCACCGCTCAGGAAAGCCCCAAGCGGCACTTCACTGAGGAGTCGCACCCGGACCGCCTCTTGCAACATCGCCAGCAACCGTTCTACATACTCTGCTTCGGAAGCCATCCACTTTTGCGGAACTCGCTCAATCACGCTCCAATAGCGTTTGATCGCAAGCCGGCCGCTTTCCAGCGTCAGAAAATGGCCCGGCGGCAATTTGCGAATGTGCGAGAAAATCGTGTGTTCCGTGGGAATATACCAAAACGCAAAATAGAGTGAAATGGCGTGCTGATCGACGGACTGGCTCAGCTCCGGAAAGGCGGCCAATAAACTTTTGATTTCGGATGCAAACACCAATCCTTTCTCCGGCGACCACGCATAGAACAGGGGTTTAATTCCTAGACGATCTCGGGCAATAAAAAGCTTTTGTTTTCGCTCATCCCAAATCGCAAAGGCAAACATGCCCCGCAGATAGTTGGGGCATTCATCGCCATACTCTTCGTAAAGATGGACTATCGTTTCGGTATCGGAACGAGTGGCAAAGCGATGCCCTTTACTTTCGAGCTCTTTTCGAATTTGTTGGAAGTTGTATATCTCGCCATTAAAAACAATCCAGACCGTGCCATCTTCGTTGCTGATGGGCTGATGTCCGCCGGTCACGTCAATAATGGAGAGACGCCGCACCCCCAGGCCGATCTTATCCTTAACATAATATCCCGCGTCGTCCGGCCCGCGATGGTAAATCGCCTTGGTCATGGCGTTTAACTTGCCATCTTCAACATGAGCACCATGATGATATATGCCAGCTATTCCGCACATTGTTATATGCGACTCCAAAATAAAATGTGGCCAGGCTATTCATATTCTGTTGCATACAAGGCTTCCTTTATGAATTCGCCGTTTTCATCTACTCTTTGCCAAACTTTTTTTTCAAAATTATATTGTTTAATCACTTTGGCAGGTATGCCGGCAGCCACACAATAATCCGGAATATCCCTCGTTACCACGGAATTCGCGCCGATGACGCAATGCTTCCCGACTTTAGCGCTCATGATTGCGACGTTGACCCCTATCCACGAGTCATCCCCAATGCAAACGCTATCCTTAAAAATCGTTGGCTGCACCATTATCGGCAACATGATATCTTCAAATCCATGATAATTGTCTGAGACATATACTCGAGCGCCCATGTTTACATTCTTTCCGATATGAACGTCTTTAACACATGAAATGATTGAAAACTGTCCAACGCTTGTTCGGTCTCCGATAAACAACCTGGGCGCATGCCGATCCCTCTTTTCTGCGGAGAGTCGGCTTTTATAACCGACAATAACATTATCACCGATTTCAATATATTCGGAGCCGGTTATTTGTAACGGTGAAATGATGCTTGCATTATGGCCCAAACGTTTAAAATTAGAGGCAAAAAACAGCGCCCAAATGCGCCGATAAACCCTGCCCGCATAGCCAAAAAGGTTCATGGTAGAATTATAATCCAGCATTTTTGCACCTCGTACTTTTTCCTATGTTTTAAAGAAATAAGCTCGTCCTTGAAGTGAAGATACCAGTAAACCGCAGTGGCCAGCAATCGTTTCAGCATTCTGCTATGGTTAGCAACCTTGGCGAGCGCGATGGCTCTTAAAGGAATATAAGCGAGCCCGACTTCTTTGGTCATCAGCTCGGAGGCGATACGAATCGTCTCCTCATCGTCGCCCCAAATGCTCTTGGTCCACAAAAAATTTGAAATGGTTTTTTTGACAAATATTTTCCATCTTTGTTTCATTCGCGCTTTGATCGCCTCGGATAATTCTCGATCCTCAAGCCAATGCTGCAATATTTTTCTGTTGCTGGCAATGTACTCGCCGAGGTCGCGATTGTTGCTCCAGGAGTTGTTGTGACACAAGAAAAGCGCGCAGGGCCGTTTTGAAATATACATGACATGTTTTCTTGCCAGTCGCATCATGAAATCCTGATCGGCAGACCCGCCAACAGTGGGATCTAAAAATCCGACACTGCGGATCGCCTCAGTGCTGAACAATACACCTTCCCATGTCAAGCTCTTCTCCCACATTTGCACGAGTCCGTTTGGAGGGGAAATCAATCCCTGTTTCCAGTGATCGAGTGAGCCGCCCAGGCGTTGTTCTTTCTCATTGACGTAGATGGTTTGGCCGGCAAAAAGAATCGCTTCCGGAAAACGATTCAACGTCTCGAGCGCCTCTTCAAAAAAATGCGGCAGTAAAGCATTATCATCGGCTAATAGAGAAAAATAGGGCGTCGTAACCTGTTGCATGCCATAATTGAAATTCCGAATTCCTCCGATATTATGCGGATGGCAATGATATTTGACGCGCGAATCTTCTTTTGCAATTTTCGTGACAACCGCCGAGGTTTCGTCTCCAGAGGCGTTATCGTAGACACAAACCACCACATGCGAATAAGTCTGCTGCAAGACGCTGCGAATGGCGCGCTCCAATAGCCTGGGACGACGATAAGTTGGGATGATCGTTGTAATCAGTGGTTTTGAGGATAAAAAATTCATTTCCGCACCTTCGTGCTAAAATTGCTGATGATTTTTTCCACTGTTTCGCGATATTCTTCCGCGTATTTTTCCCTGGTATGATTTGCCCTAGCATACTCCCACGTGTTTCGAGCCATCCGCTTAAGCTCCTCAACGGAAAGGTTAGAAACCATTTGTACGGAGCGCTTTATTTCTTCAATAGAACAATCCTTTAAGATTATGCCAAAATCGTGCACATCAACACCACTTTCATAGCTTATAATAGGTATGAGGCCGGCTTGCAGACAGGTCACAACAGCTCCAGACTGTCCCTCCGAGCAAGAGGGATAAATAAGTCCAACGCATTTATTTGCAATCTCTAAAAATTTAGGACTGTCCACGTCGACCCATCCAACAGTATGGATGTTAGGCGTTTGATAAAGCTCTTCATAAAAGACATTTTCAAAGTCTTTTTCTTTCTGGATAGGACCACACACAGTCAAATGATAAGCCGGCATTTCAGCGAAGGCTTCCAAAACCAAGTCCAATCCTTTGTGAACCAGCCCACGGTTGCCAAGCCATAAAAAGCGGTTTCGACAATTTTCGTAATTCTTATTTTCCGGAAAAGGATACACCGTACACGTCGGCACGGGTATACGAAAAATAGGCTTTTGAGCATAATGATAAGTGCTAATGGTGAAGCTATTTCCCAGAATCGTAGCACTGTCAGCATATTCAATGGCCCAATTAGGGTCCACTGACCTGAAACTCGCCAAGGTCATCCCTTTTCTTTTTTGCAAATCCAAACAGCGTTGATATTCAGCGAAGCTATTAAACAACCAATGCGCTGTGTCCAGGTGCACAATCTTCACACAATCTTTGTTCAGAAGTGGCGCAATCCTTTGAAAATTCGTGCGGCTCGAGATAAAAAACGAATAATCTTTTTTAGGAACAAAAGTTTTATTACTATAACTAATAACATCGACACAATAACCAAGACCTAAAAAGGTTTTGGCTATTTGTAATGATTCCCAATAATTGGTGTGGCTATTTGACAAAGGTTCGTCCTTTTTTAATAAAAATGGCTCGATAATATAGGATAAAAGAACATTGCCCAGGCATTTTTTGTCAGGCTTGAGTGAAATGATTCTTCTGTCTGTTCTGCTAATTTCTATGCCAAATTTCGCAGTGATTTCTTTGATTATTTTCTTTAACATGTCACAACATATCTGAAAAGGCGCTTATTCACTCCACAGGATGAATCTCAAAGGGAAATATCACGCTCCCTATTCTCCATGCCGTTTTTAGAGAATGACCTTTCGATCCAAGAATGCAGCTAAGAACCGAGAACTGTAGACAGTCTTCAATCCGATCCATATACTCAATCCAGGGAATATCAAGATCGAGACTTATTGTATAATCACCTTCAGCTAGAGGTAATGGCCCAATGGTAATCAGAAATCGGTTAATCCCAGCTTTTAAACGGTATGTTTTTCCTAATTGGACATGAGGGCATCCGAATGATAGTGGCATACCGAATTCATTCTTTAGGCGCCAATTCAGGCTAGTGTCAAGCACTCCTTTAGAGAAGACACACACTTCAAATGTGAGCGTTTGGTCAGTTTCAATTGAGCCGGAACTGACAATTTGAGCCGATTCAATGTATGCTGTTGATCCAGCCGTTCGCTTCACAAAAAAATTACCCTGCTTCAAGGAGTGAGAATAGGCGTCAATTACGCTATTGATATCACTAAAACATTGAATTCGCCCTTGTTCTAAAAATATTCCCTTTGTTGATAAACTAGCTACCGAACCCATGTGGTGACTCACAAACAACACCGTGCGCCCTTCCTTCGCCACATTCTCCATCTTGCCCAAACACTTCTTCTGGAAAGCAGCATCTCCCACCGCGAGCACTTCATCCACCAAAAGAATCTCCGGCTCCAAGTGGGCTGCAACCGCAAAGGCCAAGCGCAAATACATCCCACTAGAATAGTGCTTCACCGGCGTATCGATAAATTTCTCCACTTCTGTAAACGCCACGATTTCGTCAAATTTACGCTCGATTTCAGCCCGTCTCATGCCAAGAATTGCGCCACTCAGATAAATGTTCTCTCGGCCGGTCAATTCAGGGTGAAAACCAGTGCCAACTTCCAGCAAGGAACCAACTCTGCCGTGAATCTCAGCGAAACCCTCTGTTGGCTCCGTAATGCGTGAGAGTATTTTAAGCAATGTGCTTTTGCCCGCGCCATTGCGTCCGACGATGCCGACAACTTCTCCATGCTTGACCTCACAGGAAATCTCCTTAAGCGCCCAGATGGTTTCGTTTAGTTCGGCTGCACTCGTAGCCTGGCCACGCAATAGCCTGCCGGCCCGGCGAAACGGTGCGGCAATGGCATCAGTCAATGTATCGCGCAAAGTTTTGTATCTTTCCTGCTTTCCGCCGATACGGTACTGTTTGCTGAGATTTTCTACACGGATCGCAATATTACTCATTAGATTTGCCTATATCACATCTGCAAAAGTTCTTTCCATGCGACAAAAATAGTAAGTACCACTTACCAATACAAACAACGCTGCTAACGAAGAAACAATAACGATTGGTCCCGGCATCGTATTGGTGCTCAACAAAGCCCAACGAAAACCCTCCACGACACCCGCCATGGGATTTATTCCATATAGCGTTCGCCACGGTTCTGAAAGCAAACTGCTCGGATAAGCAATCGGCGTCGCAAAGAGCCAAAACTGCGTCAGAAAAGGTATCGTGTAGCGCACGTCGCGAAACTGGACATTCATAGCAGAAAGCCAGAGAGAAACACCCAGCGAGGTAACTAATGCAAGTAAGAGCAAAAGCGGAAGCCAGATCACATTGAATGTTGGTGCGATGCCAAAATAGAACATCATGCCTAACAGCACGGCAAAGGCAAGCACAAAGTCCACAACCCCTGACAAAACGATGGCGAGCGGAATCGTCAAGCGCGGAAAATAGACCTTTTTAATCAAATTCGCGCTATCGACCAAACTGTTCGACGCCATGCTCAGCCCGTTGGCAAAAAAGGTCCACGGCACCAACGCGGCAAAACTAAAGATCGCGTACGGAATGCCATCAGACGGCACTTTGGCCAGTTTTCCAAAGAACAGGCTAAAAACAATCATCGTAAAAAAAGGCTGTATGATCGCCCAGGCGATGCCTAATACCGTTTGCTTGTAGCGGACTTTGAGGTCACGCCAGACAAGAAAATAGAGCAGCTCGCGATACTCCCACAATTCGTCAAGCTTTAAAGAAACCCATCCCTTTGAAGGTCTTATCTGAATGACCGGCATGGGCGCTGCATCAACAGCTGCCACGTTGGATTTGATGCCACGATTTTCAAGCAACGCTATTGTTTCCATTCAATC
>Ga0187893_10004971_pt1 | contig 24494 bp, 22 predicted proteins | sample MA1701074metaG_FD_139574 | JGI IMG/M metagenome (GOLD analysis project Ga0187893, IMG submission 139574) | White microbial mat communities from a basaltic lava cave in the Kipuka Kanohina Cave System on the Island of Hawaii, USA - MA170107-4 metaG ...
GAATCGTTTTTGGTAAGTATTCTTTTTAAAAGGGTGAGGAATTTTAAAATGAAATAAAATCTTACCCTGTTATTTGTCGTCTTCAGTTACGATTTCTTTGTTTTTTTCGGAATAAATTCACCGGCAGATTTAATTAATTCGGCAATCAGTTCTTCAGAGAACCTGAATTTTGTTTTTTTAATTTTATCAATCAGGGGCAAAACAGAAACAATTATTCCGGATTGCTTTGCTGCTAAAATTATACCGAATGAACCGGTAAATGCTATGTGCAATCTTAAAGCAATTTTTCTTGCTTTTAAATCATCAATGGCGATTATTGCATTTTTAAAATCAAAATACAGCGCAAATGCACTTGCTTCTCCACTGTCCAATTCCAATTCAAGGACTTTTTGAATAAGCGAATTACCAGGTTCAGTAATTTGAATCCATTCAGGAACTGACATTGATAATTCTGCGGCAATCGTATGAGTAATTACAATTTTTGCAAATACTTTTCTGAGCAATTCCATCTCACCGATTGATGAAAACAAAATAATGCAGCTTGTATCAGCAATTAATATTTTATCGTGTGGCTGCTGCATCACGATTGATATCGGAAGGCGGATAGTTAATAAGGGAAACTCCGTAATGAGCAAGCATTTCAGAAAATGTTGTTTTTGTCAGCCCGGCCATTTCTGCCGCTTGTCCAAGAGTCAGTTTTCCGGATTCATAAAGTTTGGCAGCGAGGAATTTTTTCACATCATCTGAATCCAATTCTATTTTTTCAGGCAATTTTATTCTGAGTTCACGCATAAGTCAAAATTACTGATTATAAATCCAAAAAAATGCTCTGTTTAAAATGATTTTATTTATCGGTTCCGATTTATAAATTACAGAAGATTAAAAGCATGATTGCCGGGTAACGCATTATTTTTTACAACGGAATATTTCCATGCTTTTTCTTTGGAAGCTTTGCCACTTTGTTTTCGAGCATTTGAAATGCTTTAATGAGCTTCATCCTGGTTTCTTCCGGCTTGATGACTTCATCAACATATCCCCGTTCGGCTGCTTTGTAAGGGTTGGCGAAAAGCTCATTGAAGTATTGTTCTTTTTCTTTCCATTTGGCTTCACGGTCGGGCGCTTCTGCAATTTCTTTTTTAAAAATTATTTCGGCAGCGCCTTTTGCCCCCATCACTGCAATTTCTGCTGTGGGCCACGCATAATTCATGTCGGCTCCTATGTGCTTTGAATTCATTACATCATAAGCGCCTCCATACGCTTTGCGCGTGATTACAGTGATTCGCGGAACGGTGGCTTCGCTGAAAGCATACAAAAGTTTTGCTCCATTGGTGATGATGGCATTCCATTCCTGGTCGGTGCCGGGAAGGAAACCGGGAACATCTTCGAAAACGAGAAGAGGAATATTAAAGCAATCGCAAAAGCGCACAAACCGCGCGGCTTTGGTGGAAGCATGAATGTCGAGCACCCCCGCAAGATTTGCGGGCTGATTGGCTACGATGCCGATGCTGCGTCCCGCAAGCCGTGCGAATCCAACCACGATGTTTTCAGCAAAATTTTTGTGAACTTCAAGAAATGAATCAGCATCAATCACTTCAAAAATTATTTCACGCATGTCATACGGCTGATTGGGATTCAAAGGCACAATGTCATTTAATTTTGAATTGCGGCTTGCCGATTGCGGATTGGAATGCTCAACTAATGGAGGGTCGTCTTCACAATTATTGGGAAGGTAGCTTAGAATTTTTTTGATAGTGTTGATACATTCAATTTCATTGGCACAGGCAAAATGTGTAACCCCTGATTTTGTGGAATGGGTTGAAGCGCCACCCAATTCTTCCGATGAAACCGTTTCGTGTGTTACCGTTTTTACAACATTGGGTCCCGTAACAAACATGTATGAAGTATTTTCAACCATCAGAATAAAATCGGTGATGGCGGGGGAATACACAGCCCCTCCTGCGCAGGGCCCCATGATGGCGCTTATCTGGGGAATTACTCCGGATGCAAGCGTATTTCGGTAAAAAATATCTGCGTATCCGCCAAGCGAAACCACTCCTTCCTGAATCCGCGCTCCGCCAGAATCATTCAACCCGATGACAGGCGCCCCGTTTTGCATTGCCAGATCCATAATCCGGCAAATTTTCGCTGCATGTGTTTCGGACAGCGAACCTCCGAATACGGTAAAATCCTGTGAATACACATAAACAAGCCGCCCGCTGATGGTGCCGAATCCTGTAACCACCCCATCACCCAGGTATTTTTCTTTGTCCAGCCCGAAATCCACAGCACGGTGCTGTACGAATTTTCCGATTTCTTCAAACGAACCCTCATCCAGTAAAAAATGAATCCGTTCGCGCGCGGTAAGCTTTCCTTTTTTGTGCTGGGCTTCGATGCGTTTTGTGCCGCCACCCAATTCAGCCAGCTTTATTTTTTCTTCAAGAACTTTCAGTTTCTGGTTCATGGGGTAAAAGTAGAAAAAGTTCAAGGTTCAAGGTTTAAGTTTAAAGTTTGGAGAAACTTTAAGCTTTACCTACCAGTCCAGCAGCGTAATCCCGAAAGTAAAAGGATGCAGTTCCGGTCCTTCATTTTTTTTGAAAAGGCGGTTTAAGCCGTAGGTGCCAAAAACTGTATAGCCGCGATACCCAATCCGGAGTGTGGCATCATAGCGAAAGGGGTCGAGATTGAAATCATCATACGTTTTCACCTTCCGCGTTTTGCCGTTCAATTCGAATTTCTGTTTGGTATGCGAACCGATGCGGTAACCTCCTATAATTCCTGCTCCCACGTGAAAGGACTTTTTTTCATAAGCGCTTGTATTGAATTCAAGCAGCAACGGAAGCGTTACATAGCTTGCCGTAAGCTTGTTTTTTTTATAATCTATCGAATCAAAATTGGCAGATACCTGGGGTGCATTTGAAATTAAAGTTCGGTCACTCTGAAAACGCCAGTTGTTCCAGGTAATTCCCAGTCCGGTTACAAACATCAGGTGATGATTGAAAATTTTTGCTTTCCAGTCGAAAAGATTCAGGTTAACCGCAATGGATTTTCCTGTGTTCAATTCAAGGAAATCATATCCCTCAGGCAAACCGGAATCAAAACCACTTTGGAAATAATTATTGAATCCCAATTCAAATCCTCCCCAATGCCCTTCGGTCTTTGCTCCTTTATGGTAGCGGATGGTGGTTACCCCCTCGCTTTTATCCGTTTTAATATCGAACTGATTTTTATTCTCTTCCCCTTCCTCGTCAATAATGATTATTTGTTTGTTCCCCACTTTCACGGTGGTGGTATCATTTCCTTTTTCATCCTTTTCATTTTCTTCATCGCTGTAAATCCTTCCGGTTTTGCCGATTCCTGTTATACTCTTGGTGATATGTGCCGGTTCCTTAACATATTTTACAGAGCCAACCCCGCTGATTTCAACATGCAGATTTTCCCTTGCATCAACGTAAGCTTTCCCCACACCGCTGATGGAAATATCCGCATCGTCCGTTTTCAAATCCGCAGCTTCAATCTTACCGGCACCGGAAATAACAGCGTTCAGCCGTTGAGCTTTCCCCGAGATTTCAATATCTCCTTTGCCGCTGATGTCAACAAAAATATTAGCGGCATTCACCTGCATTTCCATTTTGCCTATGCCTGATAAAACAAGTTTCAGGTCATCTGAATGGAGGATGTCATCAGCTTCTATTCTTCCCTGAGCCGTTATTTCAGCGTATTCAAGTTTTTTGACGGTTGCATAAGCCACGGCATTTTCTCCGTTGCTGTGCAGAAATAAAGTGCCGTCTGAAATTTCAACCCGCGCTTTGGTTTTGGTGTTGTTATTTTCGAGCCGCACGTTACATTCTTCCCCCTGCGATATAATGATTTTTCCTTTTTGTGAAATCGAAATTTTAGTAAACTGCTTTTCAACATCCTGTGCATTGCCGCGTGAAACAAAAATAAAACCTGCTGAAAAAAGAATAATAAATAATCTCTTCATAAAATAATTGTTTGCAGTTTTATGACGCATTGCAGATGCCGTATGTTACAAATTATTTTTCCGCTGACTTTCCGATTTTGATTTTGCCTGCTTCGAGATTGTAAGCAACAAGCTCACCCTGTTCATTGTAATTTTTCCGGAGCTTCACATCATCCGAAAGTTTGCTTAATCCCCAAGCAAGAGCATTTAATACAGGGGTGGTTTCTTTTTTTTCGGTTTCCTTTTCTGCTTTAAGCACTGTATCAAATACCGGCTTTTTCAAATCTTCCGGAGAGTAAGAAGAATCCGGGTCAGTTATTAAATCAAGATATGCTTCAAATTTTTGGACATCAAATGCAGCCGGATTATTACCGATTTCAATGGCAAGCTTTTCTTTAATCAGTTCAGGATTTACCAAAGCAGCGTATGAATCAGTATTTTGCATTTCAATTTGCTTCATTTCTTCCGGTTGCACTTTATTATCATGTTCTGTATTATTTTCTTTTAAAGAGTTACCGGATTTTTCCTGCTTTTTAATTACTGATTTTTTTATTTTTTCATCCGGATGCGCTTTTTCCTTTTCACTATTTTTTTTGATTTCAACACCGGAAGAAATCAAATCATTTGCTTTCCGCGATTCCTGTTTCGGATTTTCTTTAACCTGTTTTGCATCATAAGTAATGCCGGTTTCATTTTCATTCATAAAATAAACTCCTATTAAAAGCGCCAGCATGGCAGCAGCCGGTATGGCATAATACCAGGCAACATTTCTTTTTCGCTCTGTAATAGGAATGGGTTGCTTTAATGAATTCCTGTTTTCATAAATAATGCTCCGGTCCGGTGCCAGCTTTGAAAGAAAAAATAATTTTTCATCCTTACGGAACTTAGGATTGGATTTCAGAAAATCTTCAAGCTTGCTTTTTTCTTCCGGTTTCAAATCGCCTTCCAGCGCTGCGATGAGATAATAATGGACGTTTGCTGATGCAATCTCCCCCCTTTTCAGCGAATCCTTGCTGAGGAACTCCTCCGGTTCTTTCCTGATTTTAATCAATTCGAAATTTTCAAATTCCTTTTTCAGGTCTTCATTTTCATTCAGAAATAAAAACAAATCCTGCTCCTGCCAGGCAGCGAGGTTTCCTTCCTTATAATCGAGGAAAAAGATTTCGTAATTCTGACGGTTGATTTTCATTGCTTCATTTTATTTTTCATACCAGGTTGCCGATGTTTCCGATGTATTCCTTCAATGCCAGCCGCGCGCGGTAGATGTAAACTTTTACCTGTGATTCATTCAGCCCGGTGATTTCACCGATTTCTTCATAACTGTAACCTTCAAAATCGCGGAGCGTGATGACTGATTTCTGAATTTCAGGAAGCCGGTTCAAACCCTCATTGAGCACGGATTTAATGTCCGAATACTGTTCGCTATGTGCGTATTCCTCAACAGGCGCTTCATCCCATGAACCCATCTTTTTATTACGCCTTATTTTATCTATCATGGTTCTGTATGCTGTCGTAAACAAATACGATTTAGCTTTTTCAAAATTTACATTTTCATGCGTCATCCACATTTTTTCAAACGAATCCTGAACAATATCCTTCGCATCATCTTTGTCCCGGCAATTATGCAGGATGAACCGATACACCCCATCGGAGTATAAATCCACACATTTGTTAAACTCTGCTGTTGTCAAAACAAATAAATGAAGGTATGCTTGAAATTAATCCGCAGACTGCAAACCTATGACGGTTTGACGTAATCAAATGTTACTTATTATTTTTTCAAAAAGATTTTAATAAAAAATTGATTTCTTCCAACCGGATAAATAATTCTCCTGATCCTTTATAAATGAAGTTAGAAGCATTCGAAACTCATCAACCTCCTTTTTTCAATCCAACAATGTCAAAATTGATTTGAAATTAAATAATCTGATCAATGTAAGATTTCCTGCAGAATTGATCTGCAAAGGCCTGGTCAGGGATCATAATTTGCCGGTCAATGTTCAATCAAAACGAATAAATATGAAAACAAAAAACTTATTAATTTTATTAATTGCTGTTATCGGATTTGCTTCCTGTTCCAAGCAGGAAGACATAATGGTACCCGGCACAAACGGAACTGCAGAACGAAAATCTTCATCAGGAAATGTAACCGGACCTATAGGCAATGTTCCTGCAACATTTACACAAAAAGCGATTCTTGAAAATTTTACAAGCTCTTCTAACAGAAACTGTGCAGATAATGATCTCATGATCCGCAATGCTATGAATGCATATCCGGGCAGAATCATCCCTGTCTCATTTCATGTTAATGATGCTATGTATAATTCGCCATCTCACTATCTGATCAGTTACATAACGGGCGGAAGCATGCCAGCCATTCCGGGGGTAATGCAAAACAGAAAAACATATAACGGAAAATTGATTAATGATAATCAAACATGGAATTCCAATTTATCCTCTACACTCAGCGGCATACCTTGTACAGGTCTTGCCATTCACACAGTAGTTTCAGGAAATTCGGTGCGTGCTGAAGTTCATTGCGGCTTCAACAGCAATACAACAGGTGACTTCCGGCTTATGATTTATGTATCAAGAAATAATGTAACCGGAGCAGGTTCAGGTTATGATCAGGCAAATGGTTCGAATAATAATCCATCCAGTCCGCTTTACAATATGGGTGATCCCATTGCTAACTATATTCACAATTATGTTGCATACAATATGGTCACTCCGGTTGCAGGCATTTCAATTCCTGAATCCTGCCAGGTTCCGGGAGGAAGATTTATAAGGAATGAAATCATAGATTATCCAGGAGGAATAAGTACAGGAAATCTGTTTGTAATTGCATTCATCGTAAACGCTGCAGACGGAACAGTGCTAAATGCACAACAGGTACAGGCAGGAAGAACACAAAACTGGGATTGATACAAAATTTGGAAAAAAAAAGGGGGATGTGAAATCCCCCTTTTTTGTTTTTGTCAATCTGATTATCGTCTTCCGAAAAATCTTATTTTTTCACTTCTGAAATTTATTTTATAAGCAAGCTCGACATTAATAAAACTGTATGCATCGTTCTTATCAGGATTGCCTCGCGGACTGGTTGCAGGACCGGGATAGCCGGTGGTGCCGTAGCCGGTTGGATCAGACATGTATAAAGCCATCTGCTGCATTTCAGGATTATTCGGATATAATTTTTCAAGATCATTAATAGTAACGTACTGATCACTCACATCATCTAGAAAATCGGTAAGAAAATAATAATAGCCGAATTCAGCAGAAAGTGTCAGTAATCTGGAAAGTCCGAACCGGAAGCCGAATCCCATCGGAAATCCAAGATGAGAGTAGCTGTATTTTTTCCTTCCGGCAAGTTCACCGAGCGATTGACCTGATTCGGTGCTCCAGTCCAAAAGATTTGTTTCATAGGTACCATCTTTCTCAATCACATTTCCTTTGCCTGAATTTTCCGGCTGATCGCGGGTAGTACCGTCAGACCAGTAATAATACCGGTTGGATAATCCAATGCTTCCATGAAATAAGTCCCCCTTTGGCTTACCATAAAAATATCCTGCTCCTGCAAATACAAACATGGCAGCACCCTGACGATGCAGCGGGATTCTCTTATTGCGGTAAAAAGTGTAGGTTAGATGAGTGGAAGCACCGAAAATATCATTACGGAACCCAATTCCCCGCCCATAATTGCGCAGCTCAAAACCCCTGCGATCGCCAATGGGCTTGGTTTCTTCATAGCCGATGCGGTGCCAGCTTATCCTGAATTCAATAGAAAACGGATTGTATAAATTTCCGGTAAGACTTGAATTTCCGGAAAAATTTCTGATGGTAATTGCTGCACCGGGCCGGGTGGAAGTAGTCTGAAAAAGTTTTTCATTTCCCAGATCACCGAAATAATTGGTAGCTCCGGAAGCCAACCCCATTTCAAATGAGCGTTGAGCAATGGCGTGAAATGAAAACAACAGCGATAAAAAAAAGATCAGGTTCTTTTTCATAGCAGTGGGGTTTTAATTATAAGCCATAAAGGTATTAATAAATTTTTCAATAAATACGGTAGGAGCCGGTAAATTATTAATACTCGGGGTTTAAATAGTGAAAAATGCGTAAATGGTATTACTTCAGTTATCAAAAAGCCCAGTAAAAACCTCCTCAACGCTTCGGACTCCAATAAGCTCAATCTGCCTGGTTTTGCCGGATTCAAGGGAAGGAAGATTATGCTTCGACAAAAAGAATTTTGAAAATCCCAGGCGTTCGGCTTCACTTATGCGCTGCGCGATACGGTTTACTGGTCTTATTTCGCCCGAAAGTCCCACTTCACCGGCAAAACAAATTCCTTGATGTACAGGAATATCTCCGTTTGATGAAAGCACAGCGCAAATCACTGCAAGATCAATTGCGGGGTCGTCCACCCGTATTCCTCCGGCAATATTCAGAAATACGTCTTTAGCGCCAAGCCGGAATCCGCATCTTTTCTCAAGCACAGCAAGCAACATATTTAATCTTCGAATATTAAATCCCGTAGTGGATCGCTGAGGAACACCATAAACAGCGGAGCTGACTAATGCCTGCGCTTCAATCATGATGGTACGTAATCCGTCCATGGTGGCAGCAATGGATACACCGCTGAAATTTTCATTGCGATGCGAAAGCAGCATTTCGGATGGATTGGCCACTCCCCGCAACCCATCATGGCTCATTTCATAAATGCCTATTTCTGAAGATGAGCCAAAACGATTCTTGCTGCAGCGGAGAATCCGGAATACGTGATGCCTGTCGCCTTCAAACTGAAGTACAACATCCACCATGTGCTCAAGCACTTTAGGTCCGGCAATGGATCCATCCTTTGTAATATGACCGATGAGAAAAACGGGCACTCCGCTTTCTTTGGCATAACGAAGCAATTCACCCGTACAATCTCTGATTTGCGAAACGCTCCCCGGTGCAGACTCAATCCGTTCATTGAACAATGTCTGAATGGAATCAATAATGACGAGATCCGGCTTGAAATTTTTAAGATGAACGAATAATAAATTAAGTGAAATTTCGGTAAGAATGAAGCAGCCGGCTTGCATGTTTCCAACACGATCGGCACGCAACCGTATTTGCTGTTCGCTTTCTTCTCCGGAAACGTATAAAATTTTTTTTCCTTCCAGATGCTGTGCTGCCTGAAGCATGAGCGTTGATTTTCCAACACCGGGTTCCCCCCCGAGCAACACAAGGGATCCGACAACAGCGCCCCCTCCGAGCACTCGGTTCAGTTCATTATCCTTAAAAAGCAGTCGAACCTGATTGCTTTGATTAATCTGTGTGAGCGCAATGGGCTTTGTCTGAACAGTTCCTGATGCTTTCCATGTCTGCCGTTCGGGAGTAGCAGTTGTGGGTTCCTCTACGTAAGTATTCCAGTTTCCGCACGAAGGACATTTGCCGATCCATTTGGATGATTGCGCACCACAGCTTTGACAAAAAAAAGCAGTCCTGATTTTAGGCATGAAAACAAGTAGGTTATTGCTTTATAAATTCCCTCTGAATGTTACCTACTACTATGCCAGCAGCATCTACCTTGTCCGCCACTATGTAAAGTATCCTTTCATCCAGTTCCACAATAGTCCATTTAAAATTGTAATTGCTTTCGCCTGTAGAAGTAAGATCTTTGGTTATCACGCAGGCGGAGATCAGGTTGGCATCTACTGAAAAATTTCCTGCGTCAATAATAATGGTATCATTGCCATCTTTAAAATTCAGATCAACCAATCCATTATCACAGCAACTGGTGGGGCAGGTAAACGGGAAATTGCATGTGCAGGTATCACATACAATAGTGAAAGAATACGCAGCCGTATCGTTACGGAAAATATCAATTTTTCCATCAGAAAAAGTCCAAAATTCGCGCTCTGACGTAATTTCCAGATAAATCCTGCGCCAGGTGCCCTCAAGTTGCTGCTTGATTTTTTTCTCACTTCTGAACCAATTCCAGTTTGAATCGCAGCCGGCAGAAAAAGCCAATATGAAAATCATCAATATCCCGGATATTTTTTTCATCATCTTAATGTACAAACCTACATGATTTTTACAGATATTTCTGAGCAAACGCTGTACAACATACCAACAATTCTATTTAACAGCATCATCAATAATTTTCCGCTCAATGGCAGAGGTTGAATATCCTTCCACCAATGCGATGGTCACCACCTCACCCCCTTTTGATTTAATAAACTCCGCTCCCGCAATCCTGTCGGGAGTATAGTCAGCGCCTTTAACCAGCACATCGGGCTGAATAAATTTTATCAGTTCCTCGGGCGTTGCTTCATCAAAAATAAAAACACCATCCACCATTTTCAGAGAAGCAAGTACTATGGCTCGTGCATTTTGAGAATTGATAGGGCGGCTTTTCCCTTTAAGCTCTTTGACCGACCGGTCGGAATTCAAGCCGACTAACAGTACCTCTCCGAGTTGTGAAGCTTTTAACAATAAATCAATATGACCTGCATGAAGCAAATCGAAGCAGCCATTTGTAAATACCATTTTTTTTTGTGCGAACCTCCAGCGGTTTAATGGTTGCGCTGCATCTTCTTTTTCAAAAAATATTTTGGATTCAATCAGTTCTTTTTCCATTTTAAACAATATTCTTTTTTTTCCGGATGTTGACAATCATCATCAATGAAATCAAACCAAGTACAACGATAAGAAATATCTGTGCCGTATGCACCAATGTGGCATATACAATTCCATCCGTCAGTGAAACGCCAAACAATAGCAGCGCCTGCGACACAATGTAATGATAGGCGCCTATGCCCCCCTGCACCGGTGCCGACATTCCCAATCCGCCTGCCACAAGTATAAACAAACCCTCTTTGAACCCCAGATGCGCAGTTGCATCAAATGCAAAAAAGCATACGAATGTGGCAAGAAAATAAAGGAACCACATCAGGAATGTATGAAAAATAAACAATCCCTTTTTTTTCATTTTCAATACGGACAACAGCCCGGACGATAATCCGGTCATTAAAGCCATGACCTTTTTCCGGATGTTTATGGCTCTTTTGCTGAAAAAAACCCAGATCATGCCGGCAATAATTACGGAAAGTATAATGATAATCAGCATCACATGATTTTTGCTTCCTTGTCCTGAGGATTCATTCAGGGGAGAAATAATTTTTTTGGAAATGAAATCTGAAAAAAGATCAAATTCCACAGCGGCAACGAGGAGCATGGAAAATGCAAGCATTACCAAATCAATGATTCGTTCTGTGATAACGGTACCCAATAATTTTTCCACAGGGATGTTTTCGGATTTGCTCAGCACCCCGCACCGGGTAATTTCCCCTATGCGAGGAATGGCAAGGTTTGCAAAATATCCGATGCCCAACGCATAGCTTGCACCGGACAGCCGTGGTGAATAGCCCAGGGGTTCAATCAGCATATTCCAGCGGTATGCACGAATCATGAAAGCTGCCAATCCTATGAATACCGATAAAGTGATATAGAATCCATTCGCCTGCCGGATTTTATGAAATATTTCAATTAGGTCCTGGTTCCTGAATGTAAGCCAAAGCAATAAAATTCCGATTGCCGAAAGTAAAACATACTGCAATACACCGAAAATTTTTTTTCGCTGGCTCACTAAGAAGGGAGTCGGTTATTATCATCCGGAAAAACAATAACCGGTTTGAATTTTTTAGCTTCTTCAAAATCCATTACCGCGTATGATATTACGATGACATAATCTCCAACCTGGGTAAGCCGCGCTGCCGGTCCGTTCATGCATATTGTGCCGCTTTTGCGTTGACCTTTTATTACATACGTCTCAAAGCGCTCGCCATTATTAATATTCAGCACCTGCACCAGCTCGTTTTCGATCAGGTTGGATGCCTCCATCAGCTCTTCGTCAATGGTAATGCTGCCCACATAATGAAGTTTCGATTCTGTTACTTTTACGCGGTGCAGCTTTGATTTTAAAATCTGAATCATCATAAGCCGGCAAAATTATGGAAATTCCCCCGCGATGAACTGTAAAGCGCCATATTATCAATCAGCCGGGTGGAAGATGTTTTCACTGCGGTGAATGCACGCGCCCTGACGGCTTTATTCCAATGATTCACTTCTTCGAAACTTGTTTCATCAGCAATCACAAAATATTCGGTGCTGAAATGACCTGTGCGATCAATCATTGCTTTTGAATCGTCAATGATATTTTCGATTGCATCTTCTTGCCGAAACCGTTCTCCGGCACGGATAAGTGTTTCGAAAATTATGGAGGATGCTTTTTTTTCCTGAGATGTCAGGTGAATGTTTCTTGAACTCATTGCCAGCCCGTTTTTTTCCCGTATGGTTTCACACCCGATTATTTCTACAGCGAGGTTCATCAGCCGCACCATATTGCGTACAATGACAATCTGTTGAAAATCCTTTTCACCGAAATAAGCCCGGTCGGGTGTAACGAAGCTGAATAATTTATGCACCACCGTTGCAACACCGCTGAAATGCCCGGGTCTGAATTTGCCTTCCATTACTTTATCAAGCATTCCGAAATCAAGGTCAGGCAATTTGTCTTCTGCATAAACTTCTTCCACCGTTGGTATGAATGCCAGGTCGCATTTATTTTTCGCAAGCAAATCGGTGTCTGCTGATTCCGTGCGCGGATATTTTTTAAAATCATCGGCATTATTGAATTGGGTCGGGTTCACAAAAATGCTGGCGATGGTTACATCGTTTTGCCCGGTGCTTTGCCCGATCAACGAAGCGTGACCCCGGTGCAACGCTCCCATGGTAGGTACAAATCCGATGGATTTACCGGAAGCACGGAGTTTCTCTACTGCCCGTTGAATTTCCTTTACCGTTCTGCAGATTTTCAATGCGGGCAAATCTATACAATGAGTGAAGAACCTATGAATGCTTTTTTTCTGGCACAACGGTTGAAATATCCGGATAAATTCTAAAAAGAAAGGAGATTTAATTATGAAAAAAATTCTTTACACTTTGTTGATCCTCGCTGCTTCCTTTGCAGCTAAAGCAAGTCACGAACTCACCAACCTGAACCTTTCTGCTCATGGAAACCCCTGGATTACTGTGGCAATTGACCATCATTATTTTGGAGTTGCTCAGCGTAATTTCATCCTATCAGATATTGCTCCGGGCACCCGGCTGGTTGAAATATTTAACTATGGATATCATCCTTACAGCCCGGGTCCTTATCGCGGCATCTTGTTCCGGGGATATGTTCATGTTGTTCCTTCGGCAATCATCACTGCGCGTATTGACAAATGGGGGCGTTTTAAAATAATGAATTCAAATCCCAAATTCATTCCCTGTCCGGTATATGCGCCCGTTCCTCCCCCTGCCATACTTCCCATGAGCGATTATGATTTCGGAATGTTGCGCAACAGCATTGAAATTAAAGGCTTTGAAAGCACTAGGATGAGCATTGTCCGGCAGGTTCTTGAAGAAAGGCATGTTACTTCACGGCAGGTATATCAACTGATGCAACTGATGACTTTCGAATCATCAAAGCTGGAACTTGCAAAGTTTGCTTTCAACAGGGTGGTGGATAAAGAACGATTCTTTATAGTAAACGATGCTTTCGGCTTCGAGAGCAGCATTTCAGATCTCAATTTATTTATCAGAAATCATAGTTAGATTATTTGGTTACCCGTATGGTGAAAGCCGTTTGGCAATAATGCTGAACGGCTTTATTATTTTAAATGTTGAAATAAGTTTTTATACTTTTATACCCTCTTACTTAACCTTAAATCATCATGGAAATCATCAACGAAAACGGCTCGCCTGTGATGCCAGCCGGAAGCTCTGTTTACAACACCAAAATTGAATTCAAAGGCGATGGTTGGGAACTGCTCGGCATTTACATCATCAACTGGATTCTTACCACCATCACCATCGGACTTTATTATCCGTGGGCAAAAATCAAACGGCTCCGGTATGTGTTTTCACAAACAGAATTTGCCGGTACGCGATTTGAATTTCACGGAACCGGAAGAGAAGTTTTTATCGGATACATCAAGGTGTGGGCTCTGATTGTCGGTCTGTATGCCGTGCTTATGTACGGGGCATTGTCGCAGAACTTCGCAGTATTGTTTACAGCGATCATGTTATTTTATGTCGCTTTTTTCCTGCTGATTCCGTTTGCCATTCACGGCATGATGCGCTACCGCACTTCGTGCACCACCTGGAGGGGGATTCACTGGGGCTATCGCGGAAATCGCGGAACCCTCATCGGAAAATTCATCTTAGGGGTCATTCTAACGGCTATCACCCTGAGTATTTATTCAAGTTGGTTTACCACCGATATGAGAAAATATATAATCGGCAATATCCGCTTCGGCAGTATCCGCTTTGAATACACCGGCAAAGGATTCCCCCTGTTTTTAATAAACCTGAAAGGAATCATTTTCACCATCCTCACACTCGGCATTTACATTTTCTGGTATCAGAGAAATTATCACAACTTTTATGTGAACCACATCCGTGCGGTGCAGGGCGAAAAAGTAATCCCTTTCAAAGCAGCCACTACGGCAGGGGGATATTTTGAACTGCTGGTGATTAATTTACTGATCGTGATTTTCACTCTCGGAATCGGTTATCCGTTTACGGTGGTGCGGTCGCTTAAATTCTTTTTCGAAAACCTGCAGATTGATCCCTCCTTCAATCCCGAAGATATTCTGCAGACGGAAGAGGATTATAAAAATGCATTGGGTGAAGATATTGGCGATGTGCTCGACATCGGAATTGTCTGAACAAAGTGAAGCTTTTTGAATGCAGATATTTTGACGGCAAGTCATCAAAATCCTGCGATGCTTCCGTGCTTCTTAAGCCCGGCTCACTTCTGATTTCTTATAAAAAAGAATTCTGTCCGCTGGCGGAAGAATGGGATGTGCATTACATCGTAAAAAGCGAATTCACTGCTGAAAATACGGTGGTTCTGAAGTACGGTGAATTTCCATTTCGGACCATCGAAGTGAATGATCCCAATTTTTTGAAAGCCCTCAATGAAAAATACCCTGATGCACCGTTTCAGCGGGCGTCAAAGTCATTTTATTCCGGTTTTTCAGCTAAAAAAATTATTGCCATAGGAGCACTGTTTATTGCATTGCTGACAGCCGTTTATTTTTATGCGCTTCCATGGTTTGCCGATGCATTTGCCAATCGCCTCCCCTTCGAAACCGAGCAGGCGCTCGTATTGCAGATTCATGAAAAGTTTATCTCGCAGTTTCCGGTGGACACTGCAAAGACTCTGGCGCTCTCCGCATTTTTCAAAGCGCTCGGATATAACGCTCCTCATCCCGTTACAGTATCGGTGCTTAAGAGCAAAGAGCTGAATGCATTTGCCATCCCGGGCGGATATATTTATGTGTTCGATTCGCTGCTGCATATCCTCGACAATCCGGAGCAGCTTGCCGCATTGCTGGCTCATGAATACGCCCATGTGAAGCTCAAACACTCTTCGCGCGCCCTCATCCGCAATCTGTCGGGCTTTGTGTTTCTCTCCATCCTGCTTGGCGATGTGAGTGGGGTTACTGCCGTCATCCTACAGAATGCGGAATCATTGCGCTCGCTGCAATACACCAGGGGGCTGGAAGAGGAAGCCGACCGGCACGGCATGGAAATGATGATTCAATCGGGAATCAATCCTGAGGGTATGACACAGCTTCTGGAAAAGCTTAAAAAATACGGGCATGACGCCCCTCTTGAAATCATCAGCTCGCACCCGCTGATGGAGCACCGGATTGAAAATTTGAAAAAGGAAATTGTTAAAATAAATTTACCGGTTGAAAAGGATGAGGAGCTATACAGGATTTGGGCTGAGCTGAATAATCATTGAACGAAATAATTTTGAAACACTTTCGGAATTATCTCCATTGTATTAAATCTTACGCCCACAAAAAATAACTGATACATATTGAAAAAATAACTCCTGCCAAGTCGGCAAGCAGCATTATGGGAATGGAATAGCGGGTGTCTTTGACGGAAACGGAACCGAAGTAGAGCGCAACGACATAAAAAGTGGTTTCGCTGGACCCTTGCAATACACAAACTAATTTTCCAATGAATGAATCAGGTCCGTGGGTGCGCATGGCATCAATCATGAATCCCCTCGCCCCCCCTGCGCTGAACGGACGCAGCAGGGCGGTGGGCAGCCCTTCGGTAAACTGAGTATCGAGCCCCGTCCATGCAATAAAATTTTTGACCGGGATAATGATCAGATCAAATGCACCACTTGTGCGCAACATGCTTACGGCAACCAGCATCCCTACAAGATATGGGATGATACGCACAGCCGTTTCAAATCCCCCCTTCGCGCCTTCGACAAATGCATCGAACAGGTTTATCTTTTTATAAAGCGCCCCGGCAATGATTACGAGGAATACGAGCAGAATAGCCCCGTTGCTGAATGCATCCGAAAACTGTTCCAGCGCATACGGTCTCAGCGAAGTCAGAAACCAGATGAACAAGGCAAGGATGGCGGATATGGAAAATACAGGAAAAAATATTTTCGGATGAAATACATTTATTCTTTGTTTGAATGCCGTCAATAGCATCGCGGTTAGCGTACACACAAAGGTGGAAAGCATCAGGGGGATAAAAATTTCATTGGGATTGAGCGAACCGTTGGCAGCGCGCACGGCAATGATGGAAACGGGGATAAGCGTTAATCCCGAAGCATGAAGCGCGAGGAACATGATCTGTGCATCAGTGGCTTTTTCTTTGTCCAGGTTCAGTTCCTGCATGCTCTGCATGGCTTTCAATCCGAAGGGAGTGGCAGCGTTATCCAGCCCCAGCAGGTTGGCAGAAAAATTCATCACCATGTGCCCGAACGATGCATGATTTTTAGGAATGCCCGGAAACAGCCGCCCGAGAAACGGGCTGATGAACCGGCTGATTAAATTGATCCCCCCTGCCCGCTCGGCAATATGCAGCAGCCCCATAAATAAAGCGAGCATTCCGATCAGTCCGATGGCAATGACAATGGCAAATTTTCCGGTTTCAAAAATTCCGTCAATATTCTTCGGGAGATAAAATACGACCTCTTCAGCCGCGATAATTTTCTGATGATCAAGCTTTGACAGCATTGCATTGCGGAGAGAATCGGTATTGGCAATTCCTGTAAGAATAAAATTACAGACCGAAAAATTTGCGGAGGGGGATATTTGATTTGCTCTTAAGGCAGAATCATTTTCCTCAATGCTTTTTTCTGAGATTGAAAATGGGTAATAACGCTCTCCTCCAGCTTCATCCGCCCATGCATCATGATTTTCTGCCGAATAAATTTTTAATTCTGAAATATGCTTTCGCAAATGATCCCTTAGCTTTCCGGGATTTGCCTGAGCAATAATGTACTTGCTTCCGAACAGATCGCTGGTTTCCTGCCAGTTTGAAAATTTAAGCTTTGTTGTAATCTTTTTCAGCTCTTCCTTAACAGCAGGTGAATTCCCCGCTACATAATATTTCATTTCGGGAAACGATTCGCCATTCGCCAGCTTTTTTTCGGTAACAAGGTCATTGAATATATTCTTATCCCCCCTGATAAAATTATAGCAGGCAACAAGAATGGAAAAAATGATGATGTACGACCAGACCCTGCTGAGTACCATGAAAAAATAATCTGAATTTTAAGATCGAAAAATAGGAACATTCAAAAGGCAGCATTGATTAATTGCCAAAACATATTCACATCTCTCTGTTGGTTTAAATAAGAATCTGCTTCCCGGATATTAATACAATCATAATTTCATTCCACATGATTATGTATTTCACCATTTTCCTGATTGAGCGTTAATCCATAAATTTGTTAAATGAATTCTCACAGCCGTGCGATAGTGCAATGCCTGCTGATTGCGATTTTGCTTCCGCAGTCCCTGCAAAGTCAGACTTACAAGCCCGTGAATATTTCATTATCGCAGGGGCTTTCGCAAAGCTGTGTTTACAGCATTGTGCAGGACCGCCAGGGATTTATCTGGATGGCCACCCAGGACGGGCTGAATCGCTATGACGGAATTCAATTTAAAACCTTTCGCGATGAACCGTTTGATACTACTACATTATCCACCAGCTTCATCCGGTGCCTTTTTACGGATTCGCGCGGGTGGCTTTGGGCAGGCACGCAGCACCAGGGGCTGAATCTTTTTGTTCCTTCTTCCCAAACGTTCCGGCACTTTAAAACAGAAACTTATCCCCTGCTGGGCAACAACAACATTACCCGCATTACCGAAGACCGGACAGGCACCCTCTGGATTTCCACTTCAGCCGGCATTTCCTCACTTACCATCAGCGGAAAAGATCCTGCAAAAGCAGAAGTGAATTTTCAAAAAATCATCCTCCGGAAGAATCAAACTGCTGACATGGTCGTTTTCAATCTGATGGTAGACCGGAAAAACAATTTATGGGCTGCCACCATGGATTCCATTTTTCAATTCAGCATCACAGCTCCTGGCGCCACACTGATGAACGCATGGAATGTGAAATCCACCGGGCTGGGCTGCGGAGAGATCACCTCCTTCAGCACCGACAGGCGGGACAGGATTTGGATCGGATGTAGCAACGGAATCAGCATTTTCGATTATAACAAACAAACCTTTGAAAATATAACCGCTAAAGACGAAGCGTTGAATCAACTGGTATGTAATGATTACGTAAGTTCAGTTATTATCAGCTCTGCCGATGAATTGTGGATCGGAACCGGATCGAGCGGGTTATACAAGCTGAAAAATGCGTCAGAAAAAACCGGCTTCTCCGTTGCGGGCATGGAAAAAATTTCGCTCGATAAGAGCCGGTCCAGCAATATGGTGCTTTGCATTCTCGAAGATCAGATCAATCCGGGACTGATGTGGATCGGAACCTTTGCTGGCGGGACGTACAAGCTCACCCCGGTGCTGAAAAACTTTTCATCCGATTTTCTTCAATATCCGGGAGTGGAATCACCGTTGGTTACGAGCGCGCTGAAGGATAATTCAGGCATCATCTGGCTTGGCACTCAAAACGGATTGATCCGGAACAACCGTTCAAAAAAAGAAGTTCATGTTTTTAAATACACCAAAAAGCGCGAATGGCTGATGGCGAATTACATCAGCGCCATCCGGCAGGACGAAGAAGGTAATATCTGGGTTGGCACTGAAATCGGGGTGCAGCGAATTTTAAATCCTTACTCAGCATCTCCCACTTTCAAAACCTATTACATTGAGGAGAACCAGATGGGAAAATTCGTCAGGGGGTTGTACCTTGACAATGATAAAAATCTTTATGTGCATTTCCGAAAGGAAATTTTCAGATACGACCGGCCGAGCGATTCATTTATTCTTTTTTGTTCCGAACCCGATTCCTCCAACCGCAGTCAGAGGGGGTATGCGATTACCTCCATGCTTATTGACCGGAGCAAAAACCTCTGGATAGGCAGCACCATGGGGCTTACTGTTTTTCCTTCACAAAACAATGCCGTGAGCATACTTCATCCGCAGCATTATTACCATCGCCTTACTGATACACTTTCGCTGCGAAGCCATTCCATTCAGAGCATCACGGAAGACAGCCGCGGGGTGATCTGGATTGGCACTGCTAACGGACTTACCCGTGCCGTCATAGAAAATAAAAACGTGCGGTTCCGGAATTACAGCTCCGCACACAAAATAAAAAACAACCAGGTGTATGCAGCAGTGGAAGATCCGGAAACCGGATTCATCTGGCTCAGTACTAACGGGGGGCTCACCCGTTTCGATCCGGAGGGCATTTCAACTGCAAATTTTGATATCAATGACGGTCTGCAAAGCAATGAATTCAACGGTGGCGCTTATGCACGGGCTGCAGACGGAGAAATGCTTTTCGGAGGAATCCAGGGATATACTTCGTTCTATCCATCGCAAATTGTTATTGATACCATTCCTCCCCGGGTGTGGCTCACCGATTTTATGATGCCCGGCAATCCGAAAGAAATCATACGGGATAAATCCGGGTTGCAGAGCGTTACGCTTAAATGCTTTGAAAATTCGTTTACCATCCATTTTATCGGACTTCATTATAATGATCCTGTAAAAAATCAATATGCTTATAAGCTGGAAGGTTTTCAGCCCGACTGGACGCATTGCGGCAATGCCCGTCAGGTAAATTTTTCGCAGTTGCCCCCAGGACAGTATATTTTTAAAGTGATTGCTTCGAATAATGACGGAGTTTTTTCAACGCAAAACGATGCGCTTACTATTATTATCAAACCCCCATTTTATCAGACTATCTGGTTTTATCTTCTGCTTCTTGTTTTCATTGCTGCCATATTGTGGCTGCTGCACATTTACCGGCTGCAATTGAAAATGGCACAGGTGAAAGAGGTGGAACGGATCCGGAAAGAAACGGCTGCAGATTTTCACGATGAGCTGGGACATAAGCTGACCACCATTTCATGGTTCAGTGAAATCCTCAAGAAAAAATTAAACGAAGAGCAGTCGGAACAGAAAAGCTATCTCGATAAAATCATTGAAACATCCGGAAATCTTTACCTGACCATGAAAGATTTGCTTTGGGCAATGGATCCCGAAAAAGATTCGGTATATGAAACCTACCAGCAGTTAAAAAATTTCGGACAGGAATTGTTTGATCATACCGGCATTGAATTTAATGCGCACAACATTCCGGTGGAGCTGAAGGAAATTGATTTACCGCTTGCTTACAAACGGCATATTCTTTTAATATTTAAGGAAATCATGCACAACAGCTTGAAGCATGCGCACCCAAACCATACATTTCTAGATCTTGAAAACAATAACGGTAACCTCATTCTGCGTTTCGGGGATGACGGTCCGGGCTTTAGCCCGCAAATGGAAAACGGGCACGGCAACGGAATAAAAAATGTGATGCGCAGAGCCGAAATTATCCAAGCACAAGCCGGATTCCGGATGAACGGTAAAGGAACATTATTTGAAATAAACATATCATTGAATTAAAAAAAAATAAGTATGACAACCATTGCATTAGTTGAAGACAACAAAGACCTTCGCGAAGGGCTGCAGATTATTTTTAAAGAACACGATGATGAATTTAAATGCGTTGGAATTTTCGCTGATGCCGAGAGCGCTTTAAAAAAAATTCCGTCATTAAAGCCCGAAGTTATTTTGATGGACATAAATCTGCCGGGCATGAGCGGCATTGAATGTCTTAAAAAAATAAGGCAGCAGTTGCCCGAAGCAGATGTGATCATGCTCACCGTATTTGCTGATGACGAAACGGTTTTTGATTCCCTTTGTGCAGGCGCTTGCGGATATATTACAAAAAATGCCTCGCCTGAAGTGATTCTTGATGCCATCCGCGAAGTAAAAAAAGGCGGGGCTCCGATGAGCGCCCGTATAGCTCGCATGGTGGTTTCCTCCTTCCAGGGATTTGAGGCAACCTCACTCACGGATCGCGAGCGCGAAGTGCTGGCGCAGCTTTGCAAAGGGAAGAGTTACAAGATGGTTGCCGATGCGTTGTTCATCAGCCATGATACCGTCAGGCATCACATTAAGAATATTTATAAAAAACTTCAGGTACATTCTGTTTCCGAAGCTATTCTCGTTGCGATGAAAAAGAAAATAGTTTGACGATTCTCAAAAATCAGAATACCGCAAGCGATATGCGGAGGGCCGTTTCGGTGGATTGATTTTTTGCAAATGCTGCGGCAATTTCCACACGTATCAGATTTAGCTTTCCAATTCCGGCAGAAATTTCATAATGCACCGGCAAACCGGGCACATGCAACAGATGAAACCCTGCTGTTTCGCTTAACTGCAGCTTGCGCAACCCAGGAATTTTGTTAAACAGGAATCCATTGAACTGATGTTCGGCATGCAGCTCGAAAAACTCATGATTGGTGCTGGATGAATAATAATCGAGCAGGTTGAATTTCCGAAGATTGAAATTTGAAAATATGGTCCGGTTTCCATTGAAATGCTGAAAATCCATAAAAAACATTTTGCTGCGGTTGAGAAATTTTCCGTATCGGATTTCGTACCTGAATTTTCCGATCAATCCGAAATTCATTTCGTCTGTAACAGCCGCTTCTGCTACATCATAACGTACATCGCTTCCTGCAATCGTGAACGCTGATCTGATCCTGAGATGCAATTCAGGATATTCGGATCCGATAATATATTTCCGGTCGGGTCTTGAAATATAGGTTTGGCGGATGCTGAAACGGAAAGCAATTTCTGATGAGAATGATTGATTTCCTGCAAAGGCGGGAGAATCATCAATGGGATTCAGGGGGTTATTGGAAAAAAAATCCCGGTCTTTACGGTCAATCCATTTATAGCGGGAATGATTAACCAGCGGACTCCGGTCGGAATACTCTGCAGACACCGATGCATTAATTCCATTGATGATTTCTGTTTTAAACCCTGCGGCTCCGTATTTCTTTTCAAAGATTTTCATATAATTTTTTTCATCCAGCAGCGTGTAGCTCGTATTGATAATTGGCGCAATGGGATCAGCAGGATTGTATTGCACCGAATTTTTTCCCCCTTCAATCCAGACTGCTGATAATTTAATCCGGTCATAAAAATATTCGGTCCGAAGAGTAGCATGAAATGACTCATCGCGTACACCATATTTGACAAAAGGCGTAATGGACAGCCGTTTTCGCTGAAAATCTTTTTCTATTCTTTTTGTATAATCCGCGCTTATGCTGAAATTCAATCCTTCTACTGTATTGAACTGAATGTTCCGGATAAGCGGTGAAATTTCAAGCTCTTGCTTTTTATAACGCTGGTGATAGGTATATCCGGTCAATAAAATTTTTGATGGGTTCAGACGATTATTTTTCCGGTCAATAGAATCGAGATAGGGCTTTGATTCGCGAAGCACCCTGATGCTGTCCTTGAAAACATAATCCCGCATTTCGTCATGGGTCAACGGTACCGGGCGGACACTGTCCCAATAGGCAAAATCTTTTTTATTCGCATCTTCATTCACCTTCATTATTTCACCTGAACGATATTGAATTTCTCCTGAAGTTGAGAGATTATAATCAGAAAAAATACCTGTATAGTTGCCATTGCCTTCAAATCCGAGCACAGAAAAATGAAATGTAAACCGGGAGGTGGCCGGAAGCCAGACCGTGCTGTCAGAAATGACAGGAATAAATACCTGGTGGATGGTTAATGTATCCACGAGTTGCAACTGGGCATCGCGGGTCAGGTACAGGTCAGCAGCATGAATGCGCCAGGCGCTGTCCTGGATGTAAATAGTGCCGCGGAAAACAGGATCATAATTTCGTTTTGGAATTACTTTGATTTTATGCACCGTAACCCCGCTCTCTTCGTACGACCCTTCCAGCAGGTACCGGTAATAAAACATCGCATTTGCTGCTATAGGTGAAACTACCCCCCGTGGAGTAACCTCTGTACGGATCAGATTTTCATAAAAATCAAATTGCATATCCGATGCCTGGTTCCAACTGAACGCTTTGTTGCTGCCGCTTACTTTGGATGAAATCATTTCTTCGCGGAAGCGATCCGGCTTACTGAAGCTGAATTCCGAAACCGATTCCGATAAGTAAATAATTTTGGTAACGGTGTCCAGAAATTGCTCAACCAATACCTCCTGTCCGAGAATTTTTTTTGGCCACTTCAGCAACCGCTGCTGCCCTTTAATGTACGCTTTGCATGAATATGCTTCCACCTGATCATGATAGAATTTTCTTTTTGCAATGGCATTACGCATAATGGCATAAGCCGGGTCTTCTCCCGCTGTTACCACAACTTCTCTGAGGGAATAACTTTCTTTTAACAGTACCACATTCAAAATATTTTCAGGATACACCTTGTCAAGCGATTTGATTTCTGTTTTAAACCCTATGAATTTAAAAACAAGTTCGGTGGGACCGGGATTTATTCCAAGAGCATATTTTCCTTCTGAATTTGTTGTGGTTCCGTGAGTCGTTCCCCTGATAAAAACATTTGCAAACGGCAGTGGATTTCCACTTTCATCCGTAACAATACCCGAAACGGTTTGAGCATGGACGGCTGAAGCAACCAAACACAAGGCAATGAATGGAATGATATATGTGAATTTCGGGAACATCAGGAGCATAAATTGCCGCTAAAATAAAAACATAACCACTCAAAGAGTATTGCCGTAAATATTACAATACATTCTTCTGAAAATAATGTATAACAAAGTTTGCCGGCTAACCGGGTTTTTATTAATTTCCCGATGTTTGCCTGCATTCATAACGCAAAACAGGATATCATGCAACATAAGAGCATAAAAGTATTTCTGATCCATTCAATTATTTTTTTTTACGGAGCAAGATTTATTTCTGCTCAACCCTTTTCGACCTGCACCTTCAACAGCGCTAAAAATTGCTGGGGAAATAAAATAATGTATCAATGCGATGCCGCGCCCTGGTCCGGTGAATATTATCAAAACTTTAATCCAACCGGGTCGGATTTTTTTAATACGTTCCGCACCGATAGCTGCCAGCCGTGGTACCTTTCGTTGAATCAGAATAATTGTCTGGAGCATATCAATTTCAATTACGGACAGGGGTGCAATA
>Ga0187893_10004972_pt1 | contig 24492 bp, 7 predicted proteins | sample MA1701074metaG_FD_139574 | JGI IMG/M metagenome (GOLD analysis project Ga0187893, IMG submission 139574) | White microbial mat communities from a basaltic lava cave in the Kipuka Kanohina Cave System on the Island of Hawaii, USA - MA170107-4 metaG ...
CCGGCCCCGGACCCCGCTGCCGGGCCGCGCCCCCCTCCCCCTCCCCCTCCCCCCGTCCCCGCCCCGCCCCCGCCCCCGGCGCCGGGCCCCTCCCCCGCCCCCGTCCCGAGCCGCCTCAGGACCTCCGGCCCCGACGGCCGGGCCGCCGGGTCCCTCGCCATCAGCTCGACGCAAAGCTCGTTCAGGTCGGCCGGCACGCCCGGGGCGACGTTGCGCGGCGCCGGCAGGTCGCGGTGCTGCTTCTCGACCAGGATCTCGACGAACTCGCCCGGGAACGGGCCCTCGCCGGTCAGCGCCTCCCAGAGGATGACGCCGAGGCTGTGCCAGTCGCCGGCCGGCGTCGCCGGCTGGCCGCCCGCCTGCTCGGGCGCCATGTACGCGGGCGTCCCCAGGATGAACGCCTCGGTGCTCCGCGCGAGGCCCTCCTCGCCGACCTCCTTCACGAGCCCGTAGTCGAGGAGGACGACCCGCCCGTTCGGCGTCACGAGGACGTTCGCGGGCTTGATGTCGCGGTGGACGCGCCCCGCCTCGTGGAGCGCCTGGATGCCCCGCGCGAGCCCGGCGAGCGCCGGGCGGAGACGCCTCTCGTCGAGCCGCCCGCCCGGGCGGACCCGTTCGATCAGCTCCTCGCCCTGGACGAGCTCCATCGTGAAGAACCAGAGGTCGCCGGTCGAGACGAGGTCGTAGAGGCGGACGAGGTTCTCGTGGACGATGCCGGCGAGGGCGCGGAACTCCTTCTTGAAGCGGAAGAGCCAGGCCGGATCCCGGTGGTTCAGGACCTTGAGCGCGATCGGGACGTCGCGCTCGCGGTCGAAGGCCTCGTAGACGACCCCGAACGCGCCCGCGCCCAGGCGCCGGCGCACCTCGTAGCGCTCGGTGCCGCGGAAGTCGCCGGGGTCGGCGGGGTTCACGGGTCGCGGGCGCGACTTCCCATGCTACGCCGTCCTCGGGTAGCGCGGGCTCGCGATCGGCCCTTCGTGGCTCAGGAGCGGCGCCAGGTTCGGGTCGCGCAGGACGTCGGCGATCGGCATCTCGACCCCGTCCACGGTCACCGTGTTGCTGACGAGCCGGATGCCGTGGCTGTAGTCGGCGTAGGTGTCCTCGTGCGGGGTCGCGAGCGGCTGGATCGGCTTCCCGTTCGGCGGCTGCTGCCAGCCGTAGATCGCGACCGTCCCGGGCTTCTGGGCGAGGCGGTTCGTGATCACGACGTCCTTCATGTGGCCGGCCGTCAGCTCGCCGTCCTCGCCGCCGGCGGCCGCGCGCTGGCGCTCGTTCCGGGCGTTCATCTTGGCGTAGTACTCGTTCGACATCATCTTCGAGAAGCTGAAGTCGCGGTCGGCCGAGAGCGGCTCGGGGCGCAGCTTCACGTCCGCCTGCTCGTAGGTCGCGTCGACGATCTTCTTCGTCGGGAGCGAGGCCCCGAACCGGTCGGCTATGCGCTGGGCGGCGAGCGGGCTCATGGGGATCCGGACGAAGTCGTCGTTCGAGCCGATCGCCAGGTAGTCCGGGACGACCTTGATGACGGCCTCGCGCGTCACGCCGTCCTTGCCGGTGAAGGTCGTCTTCACCTCCTTCGTCTGGCGGAGGAAGTCCGGGATGTTGCCCTTCTCGATCTCCTCGAGGATGAGCTTCTCGCGCGCCGCCGGGTTCATGCCCTTCGTCCGCTCGAGGAACTCGCTCCCCGTGGCGGCCCCGGCGGGGCGCGGCGGGATGCCCGACAGGCCCTGCGCGGTCGCGGCCGGGGTCGTCGGCGCCGTGGGCGCGGTCGGCGCCGTCGGCGCCGTGGGCGCGGTCGGCGCCGTCGGCGCCGTGGGCGACGTCTTGGAGGTCGGTCCGGTCGGTCCGGTCGGGGCCGGGGCGGCCGGCGCGGGTCCGGCCGGCGCGGGCGCCGCCGGTCCGCCGGCCGCGGGCGCGCCGCCGCGGGCCTTGTCGATCTGCTCGTTCATGAGCGGGAGCAGCACGTCCCAGCGCAGCAGCCCCTTCTTGATGCCGGGCTCGACCTTGATCGTCTCGCCGTTCCTGCCGATCGACGTCCCGCCCGGGTGCCGCACGTGCGGCTGCGGATCGCTCGGGTCGAAGATGAAGCTCTTCCCGGTCTCGAGGGCCTGCTTGCCCTTCTTCCCGCCGGCCCCGTAGGCCGTGATCGCGGCCGCGATCTCGTTCGCGCTGCTGTTCGGCCCGAGGTCCACGCCGACCGACTTCCCCTGCCGCTTCAGGGTCTCGGCGGCGATGACGGCGCTCTGGAGCTTCGAGCGGTCGCTCCCCGTCCCCCGCTCCCAGGCCCCGAGGCCGTACTTCTCGAGGATCTTCGAGCCCTGGCCGGTCGCGATGAAGCGCGGGTCCAGGCCGAAGCCCGACTCGGGCCCGACGCCGCGGCCCTGCCCGCCCTCGTTGAAGTGGATGGCGGCGACCATCGACGCGGGCACGCCCGTCAGGCGCTCCGCCTCGAGGTAGATGGGCGCGTTCGCCTGGGTGCGCTCGGGGAGGAGCCGCGCGGCCGGGGAGCTGCGCGCCGCCTCGAGCGCCGCCTTGTTCGGCGTGAAGGGGAGCGGGGTCGCGGCCGGGGTCGGACCGGAGGGAGTCGGGGCGGGCCCTGAGGGCGCGGGCGCGGGCCCGGTCGGCGCCGGGCCGGTGGGGGCCGGGCCGGTGGGGGCCGGGCCGCCGCCGCTCGGCGCCGGGCCGCCGCCGCCCGGGGCCGGCGTGGGGGTCGGCATGGTCGGCATCGGGGGCCGCGGCGTCGGGCTCGGGCCCGGCATCGGCATGGGGCCGGGCATGGGCATCGGCCCGGGCGCCGGCATGGGCATCGGCATCGGCCGCCGCCCGCCGCCCGCTCCGCCCCCGTCCACGGGGTTGCCCTCGAGGTCGATCCCCGAGAGCTCGGCGACCACCTTGACCAGCTCGACGAGCGCCTGCGTCAGCTTGACGAGGGTCTCGAGCTGCTCGAGCGCGTCGGCCTCCTCGAGGCCGAGCTCCGGCGTCTCGAGCTCGGCCAGCCGCGCCTGGAGCGCGGCGACGGCCATGCCCCCCGACGGCGCCCGCGCCGTCATCGGCACGTCGCCCTGGAGCTCCGGCAGGCCGCCGTCCATGCCGGTTCCGGGCCGGCACGTCTCCGCGGGACGCGCCTCCGTGACATCCGTGGCGCCCTCTTGACGCCCGCGCTGGCTCGGGGGGATCGCGCTCATGGTCGACGGCCTCCTCGGTGAAGTCGCCCCAAGCGTACCCCCGACCCGGCCCAAGGTCAACGCGCGGGGCGGAGCCCCGGGACGGAGGCGACCTGCGCGACGCCTCGGCCGAGGAGTGCGCCGCGATCCTCGACGCCATCTCGATCTCCGAGGTCGCGCGGGGCGAGCGGACGGACGCCGGTCGGGCGCTGCTGCACCGGGCGGTGCGGCCGCTCTCCGGCCTGATCCGGAGCGCGCTCCGCCGGAACGCCTAAGACCGGAGGAGGAGGACCGCCTGGGTGCGGGTGTGGACGCCGAGCTTCCGGAAGATGTGGGCGAGGTGCGTCCGCACGGTGTCGGGGGAGAGGAAGAGCCGCCGGGCGATCTCCTTGTTGGCGAGGCCGAGGCCGAGGAGGTCGAGGACCTCCCGCTCGGCGCGGCTGAGCCTCGCCAGGGCTCCGCCCGCCCCGGCGATCCCGGCCGGGAGGCCGCGCCGGCAGTCGGCGCGGCCGAGGGCGGCCGACTCCCGCAGGCGGGCCGCCCGCGCGGCCTCGCCGCCCCGGTCGGCCTCCCGGGCGATGGCCTCCTCGGCCTCGGCCTCGAGGAGCCGGAAGCCGTGGGCGGCCGCGATCGCGCGCGCCTCCTCGACCCGATCGGGATCGCCGCTCGCGAGGAGCAGGCGGGCGAGCGAGAAGGGGAGCGGCGCCGTGCGGGCCCGGGCCTCGAGCGTCGACCGTGCGGCCGGGGGGCGCCCGAGCCGCGCCGCCTCCTCGAGGGCGAGGTCGATGCGGTCCTCGAGGTTCCCGAGGGCGGCGATCCGCCGGCGCGCCGGACCGAACGCCGCCGCGGCCCGCGTGGCCTCGCCGGCCTGGCGAAGGGTGCGCGCGCGGGCGAGGTCGACGAGCGCGCCCGCCCGCTCGAACCCCCGTCCGGCGCGGAGGACGCGGTCGAGCTTCGAGATCTCCCGGCGCGCGGGGTCGAGCGCCTCGACCGCGAGGGCCACGTCGGCGAGGAGGAGACCCGCCTCGGCCGCCGCGTCGAGCCGCCGGAAGGCGAGCAGGACCCCGCGCGCATCCTCGGCCGCGCGCCGCGCCTCCTCGAGCCGCCCCCGCCGGAAGGCGACGCGGGCGAGGTGGACCCGGCAGGCGGCCGCGGTGGTCGGGTTCTCGAACCGCTCGTGGAGGGTCGCCGCCTCGCCGAGGTCGCGCTCCGCCTCGCCGAGCCGGCCCGCGAGGAGGCCGACCCACCCGCGCAGCCCGAGCGCCGTCGCGAGCGCGGGAGTGGGCCCCGGGCCGCCGAGCATCTCGGCGGCGCGCCGGGTGAGGCGGCCCCCGAGCGCCACCCGCCCGCGCGCGGCGACGCAGGTCCCGACGCCGGCGAGCGCGAGGGCGAGCGGCATCGGCTGCCCGAAGGCGCGCGCGAGCCGGAGGGCCCGGACCGCGAGGCGAGAGGCGGCCCGCGTCCGCCCGGCGATGGACTCGAGGTACGAGAGGTTCTTCGTCGCCGCCAGGAGGAGGTCGGGCCCGGCGCCGGCGCGCTCGACCGCGCGCCCGGCCCGATCGAGGACCCGGCGCGCGCCCGGCAGGTCGCCGCGCGCGATGAGCGTCACGGCCAGGATGACGAGCGGGCGGATGACCGCGTCCTTGCGGCCCGCCTCCTCGAACCGGCGGACGCTGCGCCGGAGCGCCCTCTCGGCCTCGAGCGGCCGGGCGAAGCGCGAGAACGCCTGCCCGAGCTCGAACGCGGCCCGCGCCTCGAGGTCCCGCCGGCCGATGTCGCCCGCGAGGCGCACGAGGCGCCGCGCGGCCCGGAGGCACGGGCCCGCCCGCCCCCGGACGAGCTCGAGGCCGGCGATCTGGGCGAGGCAGGCGGCCTCGTGCTCGGGCGCGCCGAGGGCCGCGAACCGCGCGCGCTCGCGGGCGAGGGCGGCCGCCGCCTCGGCGTGGCGCGAGACGGCGACGAGGGCGGCGGCGAGCCCGTGCAGCGCCCGCTCGAAGAGGGCCGGGTCGCTCTCCGGACCGATCCGGGCGACCGCCAGGCGGAAGCGCGAGGCCGCCTCCGCGTGCGCGCCCCCCTGCGCGAGGGCCCGCGCCGCCTCGATCTCCGCCCGGACGTCGCCCGCCGTGCCCGTCGTCGTCGTCACGACCCGATTGTAGCGAGGGGCGGCCCCGCGGTCGTGCCCCGGGGGGTCGCGTCCGCTCGACGTCGCCCAGAATACGCCGTTTGTGTGAGGGCCCGGCGCGGGCGCCCCCCGGTATTCTTCGGGCGACCCGGGACGACCGGGGGAGGAGGGAGCATGGCGTCGAGCGTGGGACGGCGGCCGGCGGCGGCCGCGATCCGGGCGCTCCCGGCGGTGATGGTGGTCCTGCTCGCGCTCGCGCGACCCGGCCACGCGGTCGACGGCGTGATCGAGATCAACCAGGCGAGGGCGAGCGCGGGCGGCGTCACCCCGGGCGACGCGCCCGGGTTCCCGGTGACGATCGCCCGGGCGGGGAGCTACCGCCTGACGGGGAGCCTCCGCGTGCCGAGCGCGAAGGACGGCATCGAGGTCAAGGCCTCGAACGTGACCATCGACCTGAACGGCTTCTCGATCGAGCCGGACGGCGGCGCGACGCCCGGCAGCGGGATCGCCGCGAACTTCGCCGGCGTCCGCGCGACTCACGTGCGCCGCGGAGCCGTGAGCGGGATGGCCAACCGCGGGATCTGGGTGAACGAGCAATCGATCGTCGAGGACGTGCGCGTCGGCTCGTGCTTCGTCACCGGCATCGAGGCGAGCGGCTCGATCGTCCGCCGGTGCGCCGTGACCGCCTGCCGGAACAGCGGCCTCAGCGTCACGGATGGCGCCGTCATCGAGTGCACCGCCATCGGCAACGGCGACCCGGATCCCACGAGCGCGGTCAACGCCATCGGCATCCGCGCCATCCGCTCGACGGTCGCCGACTGCGTCGTCTCCTCCAACACCGGAACCGGCGTGGTCGCCGTGGGAGGAGTCATCACCGGCTGCACCGTCACCCTGAACTCCGAGGGCGGCATCCTGAACCCGTCCCCGCTGACGGCCGACGCCGTCGGGATCGCCCACAGCTCCGCCATGCGCAACGGCCCGGGGCCCGTCCAGACCCGCGCGGGCAACGTCTCCGGGCTCTTCGTCGAGATGAGCGGGAACGTCTTCCCGCCGTAGGGACGCACACCGGGGAGGAGACCCATCATGGCATCGAAGCTCAAGACATCGCCGGGAACCCGGCGGCCCTGAACGTCAGCCTTTCCGCGCTCCAGGCGGTCGACAACCGCATCGGCCCGAACCCGTAGCTGGATCGCGACGCCCGTCGACCGGAGGCCGCTCATGGTCACGACACCGAAGCCCGCTTCCCGCCGACCCCGGCTCGCCTGCCTCGCCGGGCGCGCGCCGGCGCTCCTCTCCCTGGCCTGGCTCCTCCTCGTCGCGGCGCCGGCGCGCGCCGGGGTCCTCATCGAGGAGATCCGCGGGGCGGGCGACATCACCGTCGACTCGCCGGCGGGGCCGGTCGACGGCGCGGCCGTCTTCGTCGACCGTCCCGGGGTCGGGGCCTTCGCGCCGCGCACCTTCCCGGGCATCCCGGACGGCGCGCGCCTCGACGGCTACTTCCGGTTCGCGAGCGGGGCCGAGCTCCTCTCGTTCGACGTGACGGTCGAGCTCGCACCCGGGCTCGTCGCGCGGCCCGGCGACGTCGTCCGGCTCGAGCACGGGGCGTACGCGCCCTTCTTCGACGGGGCGGCGGCGGGGCTCCCGCCGGGCGCGAACGTCGATGCCGTGGGCGTCGCGGGCGCGGACCTCCTGATCTCGACGGACGTGACGGTCGACGGGATCGGGCTCGTCGCCGGGCCCGAGGACGTCCTCCGGTGGAACGGGGCGAGCTTCGGCCTCTTCTTCGACGGCTCGGCGGCGGGCGTGACGGCCGGGCTCGACCTCGACGGGGCGACCTTCTTCGAGGAGGGCGGGCGGCGCTTCCTCTACGTGACCTTCGACGGTGACGGCGCCGCAGGCGGCGTCCCCTTCGACGACGACGACGTCCTGCTCCACGACCTCGACGCCGGGACGTGGGCGCGCGCGTACGACGCGTCGGCGCGGAACCCGGCCTTCGCGGCCGCCGACCTCGGGCCGTTCTCGGTCCGCGCCGCGCTCGACTCGGACGACGACGGCCTCTCGGACCGGAAGGAGGCGGCGCTCGGCACGGACCCGGCGGTCGCCGACACGGACGGGGACGGGATCGAGGACGGCGCCGAGGACGGCGACGGGGACGGGATCGCCGACGGCGTCGACAACTGTCCGGCGGCGTTCAACGCGGACCAGGAGGACCTGGACGGCGACGGGGCCGGCGACGCCTGCGACCCGGACGTCGACGGCGACGGCTGCCCCGACGTCTTCGACCGCGCGCCGCTCGTCGCCAACCCGAACGACGCCGACGGCGACGGCGTCAACGACGACTGCGACAACTGCCCCGGCCGGCCGAACCCGGACCAGGCGGACGCGGACGGCGACCGCACCGGCGACGCCTGCGACAACTGCCCCACGACCTTCAACTTCGACCAGGCCGACACGGACGGCGACGGGATCGGCGATGCGTGCGACGACGACGACGACGGCGATGGCTGTCCGGACGCGGTCGACCGCTTCCCGCTCGTCGCGGCCGGCGACACGGACGGCGACGGCGTCGGCGACGACTGCGACAACTGCCCGGAGACGGCGAACGCCGACCAGGCCGACGCCGACGGCGACGGGATCGGCGACGTCTGCGAGGTGTGCATCCGCAACCTCGGGATGCTGCCCGGCGGCGCGCACGGCGAGGCGCGGGACATGACCGACGGCGGCGAGATCGTCGGGACGACGTTCTTCCTGCCGGGCTTCGTGGGGCGGGCGACCTACTGGGCGAGCCCGGTGGCCCCGCCCCGGGAGCTCCCGCTCCCGCCCGGCTTCGTCTCGAGCCTGGGCACGGGCGTCGCCCCGGGCGGCCGCGTCGCCGGGACCGGCCTGACGGCCGGCGGCGAGAGGCGCGTCCTCTTCTGGCCGAGCCCCGCCTCGATGCCGCAGGACCTCGGGCCCGGGAACGTCGCCGACATGAACGAGGCCGGCGAGATCGTCGGCCAGGTGGAGCGCGGCTTCAGCACCGTCTCCTTCTTCTTCGCGCGCCCGGACCCGGTGTCCGGCTACGGTCCGCCGCAGGACTTCCTCGGGTCGGGCTTCGTCCTCCAAGTCGGCGCCTCCGGGCGGACCGTCGGCCAGGCCGGCCTCGGGGCGGCCGTCTGGCCCGCCCTCGACCCGGCCGTGGGCCCCGTCGGGCTCGCTCCGCCCGGCGCCTTCAACAGCGTCGCCCACGGGGTCAACGCCGCGGGGGACGTCGTCGGCGAGGTGTTCGCGTTCGGCTTCCTCAACCAGGCCGCGTTCTGGGCGGTCGGGCCGGGGACGAGCTACGCCGCGCCCGCGTCGCTCGGGGCGTTCTCGGTCGACGCCATCCTTCCCCTGGCCATCCGGATCGACTCGGCCCGGCAGATCGTGGGCCGGGACGTCCAGCCGAGCTTCTTCGCGCGTCCCTTGCTCTGGTCGAGCCCGACGGCCCGGCCGCGGAACCTCGGGATGTTGCCCGGCGGGAAGGACGCCGTCCCGCTCGCGGTCAACGACGCCGGCAAGATCGCGGGGTACAGCGAGGCGGCGGACGGGCGGCGCTACCCGGTCGTCTGGGACCTCGCCTTGATCGGCGGCCTCGGGTCCGGCGACATCTGCGGCACGGGCGAGGTGACCGGCGCCGTCTTCGACGACCGCGACGGCGACGGCGTCCGCGACCCGGGCGAGCCCGGCCTCGCCGGCATCACCGTCATCCTCGTCGGCGACGCGAACGGCGACGGCGCGGCGACGGAGCCGGTCGCGGGCGCGACCACCGATGCGACCGGCGTCTACCGGTTCTTCCCGCTGCGCGACGGGACGTACGTCGTCGACCCGGACGAGCGGACGCTGCCGCCCGACCGCTTCCTCACGACCGCGAACGATCCCACGGTCGTCGTCCCGGCGCCGGGGGCGACGGCCGTCGCCGCCGACACGGGCTACGGCCGGCCGCGCGTCCGCGGGCTCGCGTTCCTGGACGGGGATGCCGACGGCGCCCGCGGCCCGGGCGAGGGCGGGCTCGACGGGACGGCCTCGCTCCGCCGCGACCTGGACGGCGACGGCGCGTACGAGACCCCGGTCGCGACCCGGGCCCTCGACGCGGGCGGGTACCGCTTCTTCGGGCTCGACGCCGGCCGCTACGAGGTCTCGATCGCGCCCGCGGACGCGACGCTCGGGCCGACGACCGGGAACGTGCCCTACCGCCTGGTTCTCGGGGCGGACGACCTCGCCGTCGTGCCCGACATCGGGTTCGCGTTCGCGGACCGGACGGCGCGCACGGTCGACCCGACGCGCGAGACGAGGCTCGCCTCGCGCGACGCGGGCGCCGAGGCCACGATCCCGGCCGGGGCGGTCGCGGAGCCGACGACGCTCGCCATCGTGAACGGGCCGGCCGACTTCCCCGTCCGCTCGGACGGGGCCACGGGTCAGGTCATCTCGAGCTACGACCTCGAGGTCGGCGGCGCCGACGGGTTCACGTTCCCGCCGGGCCTCTCCGCGACGCTCGTCTTCACGGTCGCCGCGGACACGACCACGAACGCCGGGTTCGCGGCCGGGACGCTCACGATCGCGGCGAAGGAGGACACGGACGGCGACGGGGCCGAGGACACGTTCATCCCCGTCGCGAGCACGATCGTGCCGCTCGACGCGGACGGCGACTCGGCCACCGATGCTTATCGCCTCGAGGGCCTCGCCGGCCACTTCTCGACCTACGCCGTCGTCGTCTTCAACATCCGCCCGACGGCGGTCGCCGTGCCGATCGTCCGCAAGGTCGCGGACGCGGGCTGCCGGGTCGCCGTCACGCCGGCCGAGGTCGACGGCGGCTCGTTCGACCCGAACGTGTTCGACCCCGCCCGCAACCCGCAGCCGGCGAAGCCCGTCGTGGGCGCGACCCTCGCGCTCTCGCTCTCGCGGACGACGTTCGCGGGGCTCGGGGACCACCCGGTCACGCTCGCGGCGACCGACCAGGACGGCCTCACCGGCACGGCCTCCTCGACGGTCCGGGTCGTCGCGCCGGCCTGCGTCGAGACGAACCCGCGGCGCATCAACGTCCGGGCGCGGGGCCGCCACATCAAGGTGCTCCTCGAGTTCGCCGGGTCGAGCTGCGGGCGCGGCCCGCTCGACGTCGACGTGAGCACGGTGACGCTCCAGGCCGTGGACCCGTTCGTCGGCGTCGAGGTGCCCGTCGCCACCGGAGCTCCGACGCACGTGGGCGACCGGAACCGCAACGGGGTCCTCGACCGGCTGGTCCACTTCGACCGCGCCACCGTGCAGGCGCAGTTCCCCGTCCGCGGAGAGGTCCTGCTGCGCGTCAAGGGTCGCTTCCTCGACGGGACGCACTTCGAGGGCGAGGACACGGTGCGCGTGCGCGGCGTCGGGAAGCATCACGCCAACGAGGACGACCACGACGGCGAGATGGAGGACGATTGAGCCCCAGGACCTTCGGCGCGCTCGCGGCGACGCTGGCCGCCGGCACGGCGGCGGCGGCGCTCGCGTTCTCGTCCGCCGGGCCCGCGCCCGGGCCCGTGCCCACGCCCCTCGAGCCGGCCGCTCCGAAGCCCGCGGTCGCGCGGCCGCCCGAGCCGCCCGTCCCGCCCGCCCCGCCGCCGCTCCCCGAGCCGCCGCGCGCCCGGGCGGAGGCCGTCGAGCGCGCCCCGGACGTCGTCGCCGCCCTCCAGGCCATCCAGGCGCTCGAGGCCCAGCCAGGCGATGCGGCGGCGACCGAGGCGCTCGTGGACGCGGCCGTCCGCGGCGAGCGCGACCGGCGGCGCCTCGCCATCCAGGCTCTCGGCCGCCTCGACGACGGGCCGCGCTCCCTCGACTGGCTCCGCCGGCTCGCGACCGCCGACCTGGACCCGTTCGTCCGCGCCGAGGCGGCGCTCGCGCTCGGCGAGCGGCGCCTGGCCGCGTCCGAGCTCTCGGCCTACCTCGCGGCGGAGCGAGACCCCGTCGTCGGCCGCGCCCTCGCCCGGGCGCTCGCCCGCGAAGGGTCGGCGGAGGCCGCGCGGGTCCTCGTCGACCTGGCGCGCGCGCCCGGGGGGCCCGACCTGGCGCTCGCCGCGCTCGCGACGGTCGAGGACCCGCGGGCCCTCGCGCCGCTCGTCGAGGCGGTCGGCGCCCCCGACGCCGAGGCGATCGCCACGGCGTGCGCCGCGGCCCTCGGCCGCATGGACGACCCGCGCGCGGTCGCCGCCCTCGCCGCCGCCCTCGACCCCGCCCGGCCGGTCGCGCTTCGCCTCCAGGCGGCGCGCTCGCTCGGGCTGACGGGCCGGCAAGACGCGCTCGCCGCCCTCCGCCCGGTCGCCGGCGACGCGCGCGATCCGGCGCGGACGGCCGCGCGGCAGGCCATCGCGCGCATCGAGCTCGTGGGCGGGGATGGCCGCTGAGCCTTCCCCGGCCCCTCTCCCGGCGCGACCGGGCCGCCGGAAGAGTGATCTCCCGAGCGTCTAGGGCATTGGCCTCAGGCCGGGGGATGGTAGGCTTCGTCGTGTCGGCCCGCGTGAGGCCGACGGCGGGGAAGGCGGGAATGAGCGACCTCGGGACTCTTCGCCGCGCCGTGACGATCGGGGTCCTCGCCTCCGGACTCGCCGGCTGCGGCCCCGGGCTCTGGGTCGCGGCCGCTCTCGGCGGGGGCGCGGCCAGCTCGGGCGGCGGCGGGAGCGGGGCTCGATCCGTGAACGCTCCGCCGACGGTCTCGGTCGCGACGCCCGCCCGCGCGCAGACGGCCGGGGGCGCCGCGATCGCCTTCACCGTCGCCGACGCCGAGGGCGATCCGGTCACGGTCGCGTTCGAGTACTCGGTCGCCGGCTCGGACTTCCGGGCGGCGAGCGCGAGCCCGGCGGCCCTCGCGAACCCGTCGAAGCTCGAGACCTCGCGGGACGGCCGGTCGTACGAGTTCGGCTGGGACACCGGCGCGGACCAGGTCCCGAACTCGGCCGACGTCTTCGTCGCCCTCACGGCGACCGACGCGGCCGGGAACTCGGCCCGGGCCGTGAGCGGCCGCTTCTCGGTCGTCAACCGGCCGCTCGCGCTAAGGCCCGCGACGCCGCCGCTCGCGACCCTGGCCCCGCCGGCGCTCCCGGGCGTCCAGGCGCTCCCCGCGGGGAACGTCGCGGCCAGCCGGCCGACGTACGCCGTCGACCTCGCGCCCCTCGTCGCGGACGGCCTCCCGCCCTTCCGCTTCGCGGTCGCGTTCCAGCCCCCGCTCCCCGGCCTGTCGGTCGACCCGGACACGGGTCGGCTCTCGGGCGACCCGACCCGCAACGGCAGGTATCGCGTGACGGTCTCGGTCGACGACTCGGCGCTCGCCAAGGCGGCCTTCGAGACGGCGCTGACGATCGACCGTCCGGTGCGGATCGCCGCGGCCGCGCTGCCCCCGGGGCGGCCCGGGGCGGCCTACGACGAGCGGATCCCCGTCGCCGGCGGGACGCCGCCCTACCGGGTGTCGATCATCGCCGGCGCCCTCCCGGGCACGCTCGCGCTCGCGGCCGACATCGACGGCGGCAACACGCGCGTGACCGGGGACGCGCCGGGTGCGCCCGCGCTCGGCGAGGTCACGCTCTCCGTTACGGACGCGGCGGGCTTCGAGACGCGGGGCTCGATGAAGCTCCGCATCTTCGATCCGCGGCCGATCGCGGAGCCCGCGGCCGTCGCTGCCGACCCGGGGACCCGCGGGTACCGGCCGGCCGACCTCGACGGCGACGGCCGCGACGACCTCGTCCGGATCGCCGCCGACCGGCTCGAGGCGCTCCTCTACGAGCCGGCGACGGGGACCTTCGGGCCGCCGGCCACGATCGGGGCCTTCGGCTCCCCGACGGACGTGTACGCGGCCGACTGGAACCACGACGGGCGCGCCGATCTTGCGGTCCTCGACGGGACGCTGGCGCTCCGCACGAGCGAGGTCGGCGGCGGCTACTCCGAGCGCTCGCTCCAGATCCCGTCCATGGGGCCGGGGCAGGTCGTCGTGATCGGCGGGAACTTCGACGGCCAGGGGGAGGACGACCTGGCGCTCGGCGTCTTCGAGCTCACGCCGATGGGGTCGTCGGCCACGCTCCTCCTGCTCCTCGAGCCGAGCGACCCCGCGTCGATGCTCGTGCCGCAGGCGACGAGCACGGACCGGACCGTCGCGCCCGCCGTCGTCGCCGCCGACCTCGACGGCGACGGCCGGGCGGAGCTTCACTTCGCCGGCGAGATCTACGCCTACGCGACGCAATCGGCGATGCTCGTGCCCACGGGGCTCGCGCTCGAAGGACCGGAGCCGGGCCTCGAGGTCGGCGCCGCGCTCCGGCGTGTCCCCGGATCGACGGTCGAGCGCGACGAGATCGCGCGCTACCCGCCGTTCCCCGCGAGCTGCCTGGAGGTGTGGGCGTTCGACGGCGCGATCGACCCGGCGACGGGGATGGCCGTCTCCGGAGCGCTCGCCCCGGTGGCCACCGCGCCGTCGCTCGCGCTCGGTCGCCTCATCCCCGTCGGGCCGCGCGCGGAGGGCGGGTTGCTCGCGCAGGCGAGCGACTCGGGCGCGATCTTCATCGTCACGATCGAGAGCGACGCGATCGTCCCGTGCGCCCTCGACGCCGACCACGCCGTTCAGGCGGGTGTGGGAGTCCTGCCCGGATCGGGGTTCGAAGGCTTCGCGCTCGTCGGCCCGGCGCTCCTCGACCCGGGCCCGCCCGCGTCGTTCGATGTGGTCTACGCGTCGCCGGACACCCGCGGGAACCGGGGGACCGATCTCGTCCTCGTCTTGCGCCTGGACGGCGTGCGCCTGGACGGGCCGGAGGCGCGGCTCGCGCCCAGGGATCCCGCCACCAACCCGCTGCTCCCGGTCTTCGGGGACGACCGGCTCGACCTCGTCTCGGGGGGTGCGGCGAACACGGACGTCTTCGTCCAGCCGGCCGGGGCCACCGGGCGCTTCGGACCCGCGCAGACCCTCGTCGAACGGGCTCCGGGCGAGGTCCCTCTCTTGCCCACGCTCTATCGCGACGGCCCCCTCCGGGGCGTGCTTCTCACGATCCTGAGCCAGGGACCCCAGGGCGAGCCGCAGACCTCGCTCGCCCTCCTCGGCCCGCTCGGGACCGGCGACCTCCCGACCGAGATCGCGCGGACGCCCACCCCGGCCGCGCTCGGCGTGGCCTTCGCCGCCGGGACGACCGACCTCGACGGCGACGGCCGCGACGAGGTCCTGGTCGCGACGCTCCTCGGCACGTTCGCGATCGTCGAACCGCACTTCGGCGTCCCGGGCGCCGCGAGCGTCGTCACCGAGACCCCGGGGGCCGGTACGGGCTCGGGCATGCCGCCCCTCGCCGTCGACCTCGATCGGAACGGACGGCTCGACCTCCTCTTCTTCACCGCCGGAAACACCGTCTTGACCGCGCTCCAGTCGAGCCCGTCCGCCCTCGAGGCGCCGCGGATCGACCGCGTCGCGAGCTCGACCTGTCCGCCGGTCGGGAGCGCCGTCGGCGACGTCGACGGCGACGGCGCCGCCGACGTCCTGTCGCTCTCCGCGATCGGCTTCAACCCGACGGAGTTCTGCAGCGCCTGGCAGCTCGATCTCGCGCGGAACCGCGACGGCGTGCTCGGGCCGCCGGGGGTCGGGCTCCCGATCGACCCCGGGCTCGGGCTCTTCTACACGAACCCCGCGATCGCCCTCGCCGACGCCGACCTCGACGGCGCGCTGGACGCCTGGACCGTCGCCTCCGACGGGCGCATCGCCTTCTTCCGCGGCGACGGGACCGGCGGCTTCGTCCTCTCGCGCCTGTTCGACTTCGGGCTCGCCTTCGAAGACCCGGGCGATCGGCCCGCGCGGATCCTCGCCCGCGACGTGGACGGCGACGGGATCGACGACCTGGTCGTCCTCCTGTCGAACCGCATCACGGTCGTCTCCCTCTTCGGCGACGGCCGTGGCGGCTTCCGCCGGCCGGACCCGGAGCCGTTCCCGCCGTGCGGCGGGGGCGGCGGCGCGCCCCCACCCGACCCGCCGCCACCCGAGGAGCCGCCGCCCGGCCCGGCGCCGCGATAGCCGACCGGCGACCGGTTCGCGTCGACCATCCTCCAGCCCCGTCCCCTGCCCCGTCCCCCTGCCCACAACCCCCCAACCCACGCCCCGCGGCCCCCGTGGGGGGCATGGGTTCAGGGGCATGGGGGCAGGGGCAGGGGTCGGGACCGGGTCCTGGGGATTGGCGATGGGGGTTGGGGATCGGGGATCGGGACCGGGGATCGGTCTCCGTCCCGAGCCCCGAGGTCGAGGCGCGCCTCCGCGCTCCGGACGCGTGCGGGGAGTGCCACGGGGGCCGGGCGGCATCGCGCGGACCGCGACGCGACGCTATCGCCCCGCCGTCGGCCCCTTCAGCCGCCTCGGCCGCAGGTCCGGGATGATGCCGATGTCGACGAAGCGGCGGACGTAGGTCGCGGCGTCCTCGCGGAAGAGGCGGCCGCCGTCGGCCGTCCACGCCTCGAACGGCACATCCCGGCGCACCCAGATCCCGGCGAGCTCCGTCGAGTCGGCGATCCCGCGCGTGTAGCCCGGGTCCTCGAACCGCCAGAGAAGCGCGCCCGTGTCGCGCCGCTCGAGCCGCACGCGGATCGGGACGCGCACGCCGGGCGGGCCGCCGAACCGGTCGTCGAGGAGGGCCTTCCGGACCTCGAGGGTGAGGATCGAGTCGGCGCCCATCTCGCCCGGAAGGACCTTCCAGCCGGCGACCGCGAGCGCCAGGGCGAGCCGGTCGCGGGCGGCGGGCCCGACGTCGAAGCCCGGGCCGAGCGCCTCGCGGAGGGCGCTCGTCTGGCGGGCATCGCCGGGGGCGGCGAAGGGGTACGCGAACGGGAGGAGGAGGTAACCGCCGATCCCGAGGCTCGTGATCTCGCCGACGGCGTCGTCCGAGTCGACCTCGAACGCGGTCCGGTCGGCCGGCTCGAGGCGCAAGTGCACCCGGCCGACGCGGCCGAGCTCGCCGTCCTCGAGCGGGTCGTTGCCCGCGCAGCCGGCGGCGGCCAGGACGCAGACGAGGGCGGCTCTCAGCGGACCGCGCATGGCATCCCAGGATAGCACGGCTCGACCGCGCCGCCTCACCACATTAAAATCGTAATGTCCCGGTGCCCGCGATCCGATGAACCCGCCCGCCTACATCGACCTGCCGTCGTGCTGCGCCAAGATCGACAAGCGCAACACGCGCTACCGCTTCGACCTCGACGCCGACATCCCCTGGGGCCGGGTCTCCGAGCCGGGCGACTACTTCGGCCCCGGGTTCCTGGCCACGTTCGGGATCGACGCCGAGGCGCTCTCGCGGCGGCCCGCGGCCCACGACCTCGTCCAGTGGAGCCTGGCGCTCGCGACGTGCGAGGGCTTCCACGCCCTCGAGACCCTGATCCTGCGCTTCCTCGAGCGCGAGAAGCCGGCGCTCGGCCCGTCGAAGAGCGTCGAGATGCTCGAGACGGAGGAGGAGAAGCACGTCCGCCTCTTCCGGCGCTACGCCGACGGGCTGCGCACCCGGCGGCCGGCCGCCGTCGTCGAGCGCTTCGACCGCCACTTCGCGCCGTCCGCCGCCCTCCTCGGCCAGCTCGACCCGCGCGAGAAGTTCCCGAGCGTCACCGCCTACCACTACATCTTCTGGCTGCACACGCTCTTCTTCGAGGAGTACACGATCTACGTCCAGACGCGCCTCGCCGAGGCGCCCGGCGGCCTGCAGCCCGCCTGGCTCGCGGCCCACGAGGCGCACCGGCGCGAGGAGGCGCAGCACGTCGTCACCGACGCCACGCACCTCGCCGCCCTCAACCTCGGCGAGCGCGACCGCCACACCTGGTCGCGCCTCTTCTTCGAGCGCATCGCCGCCGGCGCCGACCGCTTCTTCGGCGTCGAGGCGGCGCGCCTGCTCCTCCGCGACGACGACCCGGCGCTCGCCGGCGCGGCCCTGCCCGAGCGGCCGCTCGAGCGCCTGCCGTTCCGCGACGACCTGCTCTTCTCGCCCGCCTTCCGCCACGCGCGGAAGGCGGCGCCCTACCTCCAGGAGCTGGCGCGCGCCGCCGGCGGCGCCGCGGCGGTCGAGTCGCCGGCCGTGCCCGGCGCGCCCGGCGTGGCCGGCGCGCGCGCGCACCTCCTCGGACCGCCGCTCGCGGCCCCGCCCGAGCCGGGGCGCACGCTCCAGCAGGCCCTGGGGCGCGCGGCCGCCGCCTCGCGAGGCGCCGGCGTCGTCCACGTGCGCGAGGACGGCTCCGAGCAGGCCGAGACCTACGACGGCCTCCTCGAGCGCGCCGAGGTCGCGCTCGCCGGCCTCCGCGCCCACGGCGCGCGCCGGCGCGACCCGGTCCTCCTCCTGCTCGCGCGCTCCGAGGACTTCACGGCCGCCTTCTGGGGGTGCCTCGCGGGCGGCCTGATCCCCGTCCCGCTCGGCGTCCCGCAGACGCTCGACACGCTCGGCGACGACGTCCGCAAGGTCGCGGCCGTCCACGACGTCCTCCGCGACCCGCTCGTCGTCGCCGACCCGCTCGTGCGCCAGCTCCTCGAGCGCCTGGACCCCGCCCACGCGCGCCGCTTCCGGATCGTGACGCCGGAGGAGCTGATGGCGGGCGGCGCGCGCGACGACCGCTGGGAGCGCCTGCCGCCCGGCGACGACGTGGCCTTCATCCAGTTCAGCTCCGGGAGCACCGGGAGCCCGAAGGGCGTCGTCCTCACGCACCACGGGATCCTCTGCAACCTCCAGGCGGCGACCGAGCGCCAGCGGGTCGGGCGCGACGACGTCTTCGTCGACTGGATGCCGCTCCACCACGACATGGGGCTCATGGGCTTCCACGTGACGCCCATCCTCGCCGGGGCGAAGCAGGTGCTGATCGGGCCGCGCCACTTCGCGAAGGCGCCGCTCGTCTGGCTCGAGAAGCTGAGCGAGCACCGCGGGACGGTCAGCGCGTCGCCGACCTTCGGGCTGAGCCGGACGCTGCACGCGCTCCGCGGGGGTGGCGCGCCCGGCGCGGCGGGGGCGGCGGGCGCGGCGGCGGCCGTGGCCGGCCTCGACCTCCGCCCCGTGCGCTGCATCCTCTGCGGGGCCGAGCCGATCTCGGTCGCCGTCGTCGAGGGCTTCCTCGCGGCGCTCGAGCCCGCCGGCCTTCGCTCGTCGGCCCTCGTCCCGGCTTACGGGCTCGCCGAGGCGACCGTCGCCGTCGCCCTCGGGCTGCCGGGCGAGCGGCCGCGCGCGCACGCCTTCGACCGGACGACGCTCGACTCCGAGGAGGGCGCCGAGCGCGTCGACCCGGACCACCCGAACGCGATCGTCCTCGTCGACGAAGGGCCCCCCGTCCCGGGCTGCGAGGTGCGGATCGTCGACGCCGAGGAGCGGGTCGTCGCCCCGGGCGTCGTCGGGCGGATCCAGGTGCGCGGGCCGAGCCTGCTCGCGCGCTACCACGAGGACCCCGAGGCGACCCGGGCCGCCCTCGGCGAGGACGGCTGGCTCCGGACGGGCGACCTCGGGCTCGCGGTCGGAGGCCGGCTCTGCGTCACCGGGCGCGAGAAGGACGTGATCTTCGTCAACGGGCGGAACTGCTACGCCCACGACCTCGAGGCGGCCGCCCTCGAGGTCGACGGGACGCGGCCCGGGCGGGTGGCCGTCGTCGGCTCGCACGACCCGCAGACGGGCGCGGACCGGGTGATCGTCTTCGCCCACGTGAAGCCGTCGCCGCTCGAGGACGAGGTCGACGTGCTCGTGCGGCTCGGGCGGCACCTGAACGAGGCGATCGGCTTCCCGGTCGACCACGTCCTGCCCGTCCACCCCGAGGAGCTGCCGCGGACGACGAGCGGCAAGCTCGAGCGCTACAAGCTGCGGCAGCGCTACGAGCGGGGCGACTACGACGCGCTCATCGCCCGGGTCGAGGCCCTGCTCGAGGAACGCGGCCACAAGGCGTCCGAGTGGCGGGCCGTCGACCGGCGCGCGGGCGAGCGCCGGCAGCGCGACCGGCGGCGGCGGTCGCGCGGGACGCCGGACCGGCGGCAGGGGGAGCGGCGCGGCGGGCCGGGCGCGAGCGCGAGCGGGTCGGGCCCGAGCGGGTCGAGCCCGAGCCCGAACCCGGACGAACGGCTCGTGCGCGAGATCTGGGCCGCGACCCTGCACCGGGATCCCGAGTCGATCGGCCTCGACGACCGCTTTCTGGCCCTGGGCGGCGACTCGATCCGCGCCGCCGAGGTCCAGGGCGCCCTCGAGCGGCGCCTCGGCGTCCCGCTGCCGTCGAGCATCCTCGTCGAGGGCCGGACCGTTCGCGAGATGGCGGCGTTCATCGCGAGGACGGCCGCCCCCGCCCCGGCCCCCGCCCCCGCGCCCGTTCCCGCTCCTCTTCCCCCGCCCCTCCCCGCGACCATCGCCACCCCGCCGCGCCCGCCCCCGCGCGCCATCGCCGTCATCGCCATGGCCGGCCGCTTCCCCGGCGCCCCGACCGTCGACGCCCTCTGGGAGCTGCTCGCGAGCGGGCGGACCGCGATCGCGCCGGCGCCGCCCGACCGGCGCGCCGAGCTCGGCGACCTCCCGTTCCCGGGCGGGTTCCTGGACGACGTGCGCGGCTTCGACCCGGCGGCCTTCGGGATCTCCGAGCGCGAGGCCCTCGAGATGGACCCGCAGCAGCGGCTCTTCCTCGAGGTCGCGGCCGACCTCGTCGCCCCGTGGCTCCGCCCCGGGGGCGGCGCGGGCGACGTCGGCGTCTTCGTCGGCGCGGGCGGGAACCAGTACCTCCAGCGCTACGCGGCCGACCCGGCGCGGATCGAGGCGACGACGGCCCTCGGGAACCTCTCGAACATGGTCGCGGCCCGCGTCTCGCAGGTCCTCGGCCTGCGCGGGCCGGCGCTCACGGTCAACGCGGCCTGCGCGTCGTCGCTCGTGGCCGTCCACATGGCCTGCGGGAGCCTGCTCGCGGGCGAGTGCGAGCTCGCGGTCGCGGGCGGCGTCGAGCTGCACCCGACGGCGATCGCGTTCCGCCTGTTCGAGCGGGCGGGCGTCCTCTCGCCGGCGGGCCGCTGCCTGCCCTACGACCGCGAGGCCTCGGGGTTCGTGCTCGGCGAGGGCGCGGGGGCGGTGCTGCTCCGGCCGCTCGACCGGGCGCTCGCGGACGGGGATGCGGTCATCGGCGTGATCCGGGGCAGCGCGATCAACAACGACGGCGGCTCGCTCTCCGGCATGGCCCCGAACCCGGCCGGCCAGGCGGACGTGCTCCGGCGCGCGTACGCGGCCGCCGGCGTCGACCCGGCGTCCGTGACCTACGTCGAGGGCCACGGGGCCGGGACGCCGATCGGCGACGCGGTCGAGGTTCGCGCGCTCTCCCAGGTCTTCGGCGCGGCGACGGACCGGAAGGGCTTCTGCGGCCTCGGGTCGGTCAAGGGCAACCTCGGGCACCTCTTCTCGGCGGCCGGCATCGCGAGCCTGATCAAGGTGCTCCTCGCCCTCGAGCGCCGCCAGCTCCCGCCGACGGGCGGCGAGGCCCCGGACCCGCGCCTCGGCTTCGAGCGGACGCCGTTCTTCCCGGTGCGCCGCCGGATCCCGTGGGAGCCACCCGCGGGCGCCCCGCGCCGCGCGGGGGTGAGCGCGTTCGGCGTCGGCGGGACGAACTGTCACGTCGTGGTGGAGGAAGCCCCCGCGCGGCCCGCTCTCCCGCCCGGAGAGGGTCGGGGCGAGGGCGGGGCCCGCGACGTCCGCCTCCTCGGCCTCTCCGCCCCGACCGACCGCGACCTCGCGCGGGTCGCCGCCGAGCTTCGCCGCCACGCGCTCGCCCACCCGGGCCTCGGGCTCGCAGACCTCTGCGCGGCCGCGAACGCGGTCGCCACGCGCTTCGAGACGCGGCGCGCGCTCGCGGTCGGCTCGGTCGCCCACGCCGTCGAGGCGCTGGCGACGGTCGCCGGCGGCCGGCGGGCGGCCGCCCGCCCGAGGACGTGCTTCGTCTTCTCCGGCCCGGGCTCGCAGTACCCGGGCATGGGGAGGCACCTGCACGAGTCCGAGCCCGCCTTCCGCGAGGCGATCGGCGCGTGCGCGGCGATCCTGAGACCGCACCTCGCCCGCCCGCTCGAGACCTACCTCTTCGGCGACCCGGACGCGCTGGCGCCCGACCTCGACCGCATCGACGTCGTCCAGCCGGTCCTGTTCGCGCTCGAGTACGCGCTCGCGCGCTGGCTCGGGGCGCTCGGGGTCGAGCCCGACGCCGTCCTCGGCCACAGCGCCGGCGAGTACGTCGCCGCCTGCGTCGCCGGCGCGCTCCCGCTCGAGGAGGCGCTCGGGCTGGTCTCGCGCCGCGGGGCGTGCATGGCGGCGACCGAGCCCGGGAAGATGGCGGCCGTCTTCGCCCCCGAGGCGCGCGTCCGGCCGCACCTCGAGGGCCTCGAGGCGGACGTCGCGATCGCGGCCGTGAACTCGCCCGCGCAGGTCGTCGTCTCGGGGCGGCGGACCGCGGTCGACCGCGTGCTCGAGGCCCTCCACCGCGAGGGCACGGCCTTCCACGAGATCGGCGTCTCGTGCGCCGCCCACTCGCCGCTCATGGGGCCGGCGGCGGCCGCGTTCGCCCCGCACCTGGACGGGATCGCGGTCCGGGCGCCCGCCGTGCCGTTCTTCTCGACCGTGCGCGTCGGTCGGCTCTCGACCCCGCCCGACGCCGCGTACTGGGTCGAGCACCTGCGCGCGCCGGTGCGGTTCGCGGCGGCCGTCGAGGCCGCCCGGCGCGCGGGCTGCGGGGCGTTCGTCGAGGTCGGGCCCGCGGGCGCGCTCGGGCCCTGCGTCGGCGAGACGCTCGGCCGGCAGGCGGTCGTCGTCTCGCTCCTCCGCCGCAACGACGGCTGGCGGGCGACGACGGAGGCGCTCGGCGCCCTCTTCGAGGCCGGCGTCCTCGACCCGCGGGGGCTCGCGGGCGGGAGCGGGCGCCCGTGCGTCCGCCTGCCCGGCTACCCGTACGACCGGCGGCCGATCTGGAAGGCGGCCGCGCCGGCACCGGCGGTCGGCGTCGCGGCCGTCCCGGCGCCGGCGCCGGCGGCCGGCGAGGAGGCGGTCGACCTCGGCTCCGAGCCCGCGATCCGCGACCACCGCGTCGAGGGCCGGCCGATCGCGCCGGCGGCGTGGCTCCTCGACCTCGCGCTCGCCGCCGCCCGGGCGCGGGAGCCGGCCGCGACGGGCGCGCGGGATGTCGTCATCGGGCGGCCGCTCGCGGCCGGGCCGGGCGCGCGTCGGGTCGTGCGCGTGCGCGTCGAGACGGCGCCGGGCGGCGAGCTTCGCGCCGTCGTCGAGAGCCGCCCGGACGGCGCCGGCGCGGGCTTCGAGGAGCACCTCGCCGGCCGCGTGACGGCGGGCGGGCCGGGCGCGCCGGTCGCGCTCGACCTGGAGGCGATCGCTCGCGCGTGCCCCGAGGAGGTCGATCCGGCGACCGTCTACGACCATCTGGCGCGGAACGGGCTCGAGTACGGGCCGTCGATGCGGGGGCTGCGCTCGGTGCGCGCGGGGCGGGGCGAGGTGCTGGCGCGGATCGAGCTGCCGCCGGCCTCCGCGCCTCCGCGGCCGGGGTCCACCCCCCCCCGCCCCACCACCCTGGCATTGTACGGACCGGGTCCGACATCATCCCGGACGACGTCGAGCCCGGATCCCGCGATCCTCGACCCCGCCATCGTCGACTCCGCCTTTCAGGCGATCGGCGCGCTCACCCTGCGCGTGCCGGCGTCGCCGGGCGCGCCGTTCCTCGGGCTCGCGATCGGCGAGGTGCGCGCGCTCGGGCCGGTGCGCGGGCCGTGCGTGGCCCACGTGCGCCTGCGGAGCGCGCTCGCGCCCGGGGCGGAGTCGATCCGGGCCGACGTCGCGATCGCCGACCCCGCCGGGCGCGTGCTCGCCGTCCTCGAGGACGTCGGCCTCAAGCGCCGGCGCCCGGCGGCCCCGCCGAAGCTCTACGCGGTCGAGTGGGAGGAGGCGCCGCTCGCGAGCCGGGGCGGGTCCGGGCCGCCCGGCGCGGCGGTCCTCGGCACCGTGGAGCTCCCGTACCCCGCCGATCCCGGGGCGTGGCGGGCGCTCGTCCGGAGGCTCGCCCCGCTCGAGGGCCTCGTCGGCCTCGAGCCGCGCGTCGAGGACCTGCTCCACCTCGCGCACGCTCTCCAGGCGGAGGGCGTGCGCGATCTCGCGGGCCTCCTGGTCGTCGCGAGCGAGCCCGCCGTCCTCGCCTTCCTCCGCGTCCTCGGGCAGGAGGAGCCGGGCTGGAAGGCCCGCGGGGTCGAGGTCGAGCCGGGCGCGGCGCTCGCCCACCACTTCGCGGGGCGCGTCGGCGCCGAGCTCGCCGCCCTCGACTCCGGGCGCTTCCTCGTCGCCTACCGGGGCGGCCGGCGCCTGGCGCCGCGCCTCGTTCCGCGGGCGATCGACCGCGCCGCCTCGCACGCCCGCCTCCGCGAGCGCGGCGCCTACTGGATCGTCGGCGGGCTCGGCGGCCTCGGCCTCGAGATCGGGGCGGCGCTCGCGCGCGAGGTGCGCGCGCGGCTCCTCCTCACGGGACGGCGCCCGCGGGCCGAGCGGGCGGCCGTCGCGCGGCTCGAGGCGCTCGGGGCCGAGGTGCTCTACGTGGCGGCCGACGTGACCGACGTCGCCGCCATGCGCCGCGCCGCGGATGCCGCCATCGAGCGCTTCGGCGCCCTCCACGGCGCCGTCCACGCGGCCGGCGTCCTCGACGACGGGCTCGTCGCCGGCCGCCCGCTCGAGCGCGTGCGCGCCGTGCTCGCCCCGAAGGTCGACGGGGCGCGCATCCTGGCCGAGGTGACGGCCGGCCTCGGGCTCGACTTCCTCGCCTTCTGCTCGTCGCTCGCGGCGCTCGTGGGCGGGCCCGGCCAGGCGGACTACGCGGCCGCGAACGCCTTCCAGGACGGCCTCGCGCGCCGCCTCGAGGGCGCGGTCTCGATCGACTGGGGGCCCTTTGCCGATGTCGGCATGGTCGCCGGCGCGCGCCACCAGGAGCGGTTCGAGGCGCTCGGGCTCGTGCCGATCGCCCCCACCGCCGGCGCCCTCGCGTTCCTCGATGCCCTGGCGCTCGGGGAGTCGCAGGTGGCGGTCATCTCCGTCGACCCGGCCAGGGAGGAAGCCCTTCTCGCCACCTTCAACCGCCAGGCGCCTCCTCCCACCCCCACCCCCATCCCGGTCCCCACCCCCATTCCCCTCCCCCTCCCCCCGACCCCTGCCCGGACCCCGACCTCGGCCCCCGCCCCCGCTCCCGCCCCGGATCCCGCCC
>Ga0187893_10004973_pt1 | contig 24492 bp, 20 predicted proteins | sample MA1701074metaG_FD_139574 | JGI IMG/M metagenome (GOLD analysis project Ga0187893, IMG submission 139574) | White microbial mat communities from a basaltic lava cave in the Kipuka Kanohina Cave System on the Island of Hawaii, USA - MA170107-4 metaG ...
CCATGCAGAACACGGGACCGCTCCGCTGCTGAACGGCCTGCGAGTGGAGATCGAGCGCTCGGTCTACGCTTCACTGACCACGCGCTGGTGACGCTGCTACCGCCGTCCGTCTCCGTGGTCTAGTATCCGGCGATCGGTACCGGCGGCGCACGAGCACCGCCGACCAGAATGGACCACGATGAGGAGGGGCGAGCAGCCATGCAGAGCTTGCACATTCTGATCGCCGATCCGAGCGTCGACTCGGCCGGCGCTCCAACCTGCGCGCTGTTGGTTGTCTGCCGTCCGGAACCGCCGAGTAGGCGTCCATGGTGAAGTTCGGCGAGCTGGAACTGCGGATCGACGAATCGCCCGCGGCAGATGTGGTGGAGAAGATCGAAGAATCTCTCCTGACAGCGCTCGGGCAGCGTTCTGCCGCGAGCGGTTACGGATCGCTCGGCGTGATCGCGCGAAAACCTGGCGGTGAAGTCGTCGGTGGCCTGATCGGCTCGATCTCCTACGGTTGGCTATTGGTGAAGATGCTATGGGTCTCGGAGAAATTCCGCGGCCGGGGCCTCGGGCGGGTTCTCATGCAGATGGCAGAGCAAGAAGGCTTGCGGCGATGCTGTCACGCCGCGTGGCTCGACACCTCGAGCACGCGAGCACGAGATTTCTACCTGCGCCTGGGTTATCAGGTCTTCGGCAAGCTCGAAAACGCCCCTGGCGAGCAGCCAGAGCGTCACGGCAGGTGGTTCATGAGCAAGCGACTCATTGCCTGATCCGGCAAACTGCATGCCGAACAGCGCCTCAGCGAGTCTGCTCGTCGCCTCTTACGGGGCGCTGCGCGCCTGGCTGATCGAGGCTGCATTCGACTTGTGGTGGCTTCGCGGAGCAGATCATGCCGTCGGCGGGTTTCACGAAAGGCTGAATGTTGATGCGACGCCAACCGCCGAACCGCGGCGCGCACGTCTGCATCCCCGGCAGGCTTTCGCGTACAGCCTCGCTGCGAAGCTCGGCTGGCGCGGACCGTCGGAGCAGGCGGTTGCTCACGCCATGGCATTTTTTCTGTCTCACTATCGCCGCGCGGATGGATTCTTTCGTGCAACGGTAGCCGCCAGCGGCTCGTCTGTCGATGACGGTTGCGTCCTGTACGACCAGGCGTTCGCGCTCCTTGGCTTCGCCGCGGCACATCGCGTGCTTGGCGGTGACGGATATCGCCAGCTCGCAATGGAACTCCAGAGTGGAGTTCGTTCGCGTCTCGCCAATAGCTCCGGCGGATTCAGGGAATCGGTGCGCGGCGCCCGACCACTCAGCTCCAACTCACACATGCACCTGCTGGAAGCGAGCCTGGCGTGGATACAGATCGACGATACCGGGCCGTGGCGCGCACTCGCTGCAGAGCTGGTCGAGCTTGCGTTGTCTCGCTGTATCGACGATCGCAGTGGCGCACTGCCGGAGCTCTTTGACTACAGCTGGCAGCCCTATCCGGCCGAAGCAGGTCAAGTCGTCGAACCCGGCCATCAGTTCGAATGGGCGTGGCTGCTGCTGCGCGCGCACCGATACTTCGCAGACGCACGAATCACGCCGGCTGCCCTGCGCCTGATCGAAGTCGGGGAGACGTACGGCGTTGACAAGGTTCGCGACGTCGCAGTGAATCAGCTGCGCCATGACCTGCGGGTCCTGGACACGAATGCGCGGCTGTGGCCGCAAACCGAGAGACTCAGGGCAGCGTGCGCAGTTGCCGAGGCATCCGGCGATGGGAGCTTTCTGGAAGTGGTGGCGAATGCCGCCAACTCGCTCACCGCGTACCTCGATACGCCAGTTCGCGGCTTGTGGCGCGATCTGATGGACGGCGACGGCTCATTTCGGCATGAGCCATCGCCGGCGAGCTCGCTCTATCACATCGTTGGCGCCATCGCCGAGCTCGATAGATTGTGTGGATTGCTGGGAATCAGCGACCACACGGCTGGCTGAGGCTGTTCGCGAGCAACGTTGGGCGGCTCGCTTCTGCGCATCAGCTGACCTTTTTCCCGTCGGACTTGCGCGGCACCAGGACGACCGGTTCCAGATAGTGGATATCGGAGGGTTTTGCCTCGCCACGCAGCAACCGCAACAGGCTCTGTCCGATATGCCGGCCATTGTCGAAGACGGCATGGTCGATCGTCGTCAGTGGCGGATCGCAGAAAGCTGAAGCACTGGAGTTGCCGTAGCCCATGATCGAGATCTGCCTGCCGACTTCGATTGCACGCTCACGACAGGCCGCGATCGCGCCCACCGCCATCGCGTCCGTTGCGCACAGGATGGCGGTCGGAGGGGATGCCGACACCAGCAGGGAGCGGCAGAGCGCGTGCCCGCTTGCCTCGTTCAGGTCGCCGTGCAGGATGAGTAGCTGGTCGAGCGGGATGCGGCGCCTGGCCAGCGCGCGTTTGTATCCCTTCTCGCGCAGTCTCGCGAACATGTATTCCAGCGATCCGTTGAGCAGCGCGATCCGGCGATGACCGAATTCGATCTGCCGCATGGTGGCGATGAAGAATGCCTCCTCGTTGTCGGTGTCGACCCACGCGTAGGGTGCGTCGGTCTCGGTTCGCCCATACGTCACGTAGGGCAGATGGGCCTGGCGAGCCAGCTCGATGCGCGGGTCGTTGACGCGAGTGCGCACGATCATCAGCGCGTCCACCCAGCCGCCCCGAATGAAATTCTCGTACAGATCCGCCTCACGGATCGGATCGTTGCGCGTCTGCATCGTCGCGATCAGCGAGTAACTGGCGTTCTCGAGTTCCATCTCCACGCCGCCCAGCAGGCTGGAAGCGACCGAATCAACGAAGCGGGCACCATCGCCGGCGGCCGGCAGAATCACGCCCACGAGATGACTCCTGCCTGACTTGAGGCGTCTTGCACCCGGGTTCGGCCGATAGCCGATCTCGCGGGCGCGCTTCAGGATGCGCTGGCGGGTCGCCGGCGAGACGTCTTCGTAACCGTTGAGAGCTCTGGAGACCGTGGAGATCGAGAGACCGAGATCTCGAGCCAGAAGGACGATCGACATTGGAGTTTCGGTCCCGCCGCGATTATGCGATGGCCAATCATACGTTTGGCTCCGGCCGCGGCCCAAATGCGCTGCGTCTGCGGGCAGCAGTCGGCCGGTGGCGGGCTTGACAAAAACGTTTTTGGCCGACTAATCTGGATCCTCATCCGGGCGCGCTGGCAGCCGCCAGCACCCGGCGGCCACGCCCGGTGACATGCCAGCTTCTTTCGCCCAGCCCGGTGTTCCACGCGCCGCCAGTGTCCTGATAGTTGGCGGTACCGGCGCGATCAGTCGTGCCATCGTCCGCTCGCTCCTGCGACGCGGCCACGAGGTGGCGGTTTTTCACCGCGGTCTGAGCGTGGACGCGCCACCGGACGGCGTGCGGGTGATCAGAGGCGACCGCCGCGATCGCGACACGTTCGAGTCGGTGATGCGCCGCGAGCGCTTCGATGCGGTGATCGACATGATTTCGTTCGATGCGCAGGATGCCGCGTCGGCGGTCAGCGCACTGCGCGGCCGCGTCGGGCACTTCGTTCACTGCTCGACGGTAATGACGTACGGGCCGCCGTTTGTCGGCCTGCACCAGGACGAAACCGCGCCGCTCAATGGCCGCAACGCCAACAGCTACGCGGCCGGCAAGGTCGCGGCCGATGAGCTCTTGCTCACCGCGCACGCCGACGAGGGGTTTCCCGCGACCATCGTCAAGCCGACGTTTACGTACGGTCCCGGCCGCGACCTGTTCCGGCAGCTTTCGCTGACGACGGATTGGATCGACCGGTTGCGCAAGGGCAAGCCGATTCTGTCCGCCGGGGACGGCCAGAACTACTACCAGTTCATGCCGGCGGCCGATGCCGGCGAGGCTTTCGCCGGACTAATCGGCGATCCGGCCAGCGTTGGACAGGTCTACAACCTGGTTCACCCTGAGCCGCTGACGTGGGACGACTGGTATCGCGCCACGGCACAGGTGCTGGGCGTCGAGGCGCGCATCGTTCACGCTCCCCAGGATCTTCTGCTGAAGATCGCACCAGAGCGCTACTCCTATCTGCCGCGTAATTTCGGATGCACGCAGATCATCTCGGGCGCCAAGCTCGCGAAGCTGTTGCCCGACTGGCGCCCGGTCACGGGACGGCTCGACGCCATCGCCGCGACCCTCGCCTGGATGGATCAGCACCATCGCGTCACCGACTCAGATGCCGACACCCTCGAGGATCGCATCGTTGCCGAGATGACAGCGCTCGCGGGACGGCTGACTGCGGCGTAACGATAGAGAGCCCTGGTCGCGAGCTACGGCTCGCACACGGAGATGATCGCCATGCAAGCCGAACAGCAGGAACCTCCCAGCGACACATCGATATCCGCAGGGCTGCACGCAGCCGTCCAGCAAGTGCGCAACAACGGCTACGTGCTTCTCGAGCAGAAACTGCCGGCCGATTTTCTGACTGATTTGCGTGCCGCGTTTGCGCCCCTGTTCGAGGCGCACCTGGCGAAGACCGGGCCCAATTTTCAGGGCGGGCTGGGCGCAGTCAATCACTACAACATGTATTTGCCGTTCGTAGCGCCGTTCAGCGACGAAAGGCTGGTCGCGAATCCCCTGGTCTTGCCGATCCTCGACGCGCTGCTCGGTCCGGAATGCGTCTGCCACTACTTCGCGTCGAACGTCGCGATGCCGAATTCCACCTATCAGCAGGTACACGCCGACATCATTCCGTTGTTTCCGGAAATCCCGAGCGTGCTGCCACCGTACAGCATCGTACTCAATGTACCATTGGTCGACTTTCACCAGGGCAACGGTCCTTTGGAGGTATGGCCGGGCGGCACGCATCATCATGTCGCTCGCGGCGCCGACATCCCCGTGCTCGCGGCCAGGATGCATTTCGAGCGCATCCTGATGCCCGCGGGCTCGATCCTGCTACGCGATTCGCGCATGTGGCATCGAGGTACCCCGAACCTGTCGCATGACCCGCGCCCGAATCTCGCGCTGGTCTATTCGCGCGAGTGGCTCAAGCTGAAGCGGCCGCAGATCGAGATTTCTGCAAGCGCGTACCAACGGCTGTCGGAGCGGGGGCGCAAGCTGTTTCGCCTGGAGAAGATCGAAGGAAACCCCACGACGACCGGGACGGCCTGAGCAGCGAGCCAACATTCATTGACGCGGCGCTGCCGTGTTTCATCGAGGATGGCCCGGGGCTGGGCTCGGCCGGCATTCTGCTGTCCGAGCTCGCGAAGACGCGGAGGATGTGACGGGGTCGCGCTCCCCAAGCTCCACTAAAATTCTGTGCCATTCCGTCCGGATCCACTGCGCACAGGCGATGTTGTTCTCGAGGATCGAGTACTTGACGCCCCCGCCGTAGTCCGCGAACGGAATCATCTCGAGGGAGATGTTGCTGAGGCGGCTGTGCGGCGAGCGCGCGTGGTGCTCGAGCAGGTCGCGCACTACCTTCTTCCACGGTTCCAGGCGTGCCTCGTCCCAGTCTTCATACCATTCGCCGGGCCGAGGCTCGATGAACGGGTACTGCACTCCGCGCCCAAAGGCGCCATCCGGGTGGCGTGCCCATATGTTGAGGGGATTGTTGGGAACTGCAGGCCGCGCATGCATCTGACGGACGTACTCGGCATCGATCCACTGCTGGCATACGCTACCGGGCGCGTACGGATCCAGGACGAGCCGGCCGGCTGCAACATCCGCGTCGAGCCCCTGAACCGCCTGCTCTTTCGGGTTGCCGATCTTGAAAATGACGTGCGAATGATCGAGCGTCATATTGAAAGGTACAGCGCGCGCTTCTACGGCCGTCGCGACCGCGCCGACGCGTCCGAAATGCTCGGACCACATGTTGATGTGGACTTCGAAGCACGGCACAACGCCCAGCCGCTCTCCCCACTCGGCGGCTCTCAGATAGATCTCGACGACGTCCTCATTCGACACCGGAGCACCCGCAGCATTCTTCTCGAGAATCTGAACGTTATGGTTCACGGCTCCGCACTCGCGGGCGATGAGCAGGTTCCGTTCCAGCAGCGCTTCATCCCGGCCGAGCGTGTAGTACCAGCCGCTGGAGAAGATCGGCAGGGCGTACTTCTGGCTGGCAGCTTTGTAGAGACCGACTTCACCGGCGCGCGGCGTCCGGTCGAGATAGTCGAACACCCGTGCCTCGCTCGCCCAGCGGAAACAGCTGTCGATGTCAGGAATCGCGGCGTCCGTGTGCAACACACCCGCGCCGCAGATTCCGATCTTGAGGTCGCGCACGATCGGTCAGTAGCTCGAAGGCTTCCCGGCGCCGCGCAGGTGCATGGCGTCCCCTGGCACCCGATATCCGCGCGTGGAATAAGGGTCGCTACCCGCCACCGGCACTATCGCGCGCTGATCTGCGCTCGCCACGCGCCAGCCCTCGAGTTCTTTCGTGTCAACGTACCAGGGCAGGAGCGACTGCATGCTCATGTAGTGCGACACGAACACACGCCGATAGCTGTTGCTGCGATTGCGGTAACTCGTGTGGGGCAAGTAGCCGTTGAAGAACACGACGTCACCGCGCTTGACTTCCAGCGCCGTGGCACGCGATGCATCATGCCCGAACATCTCCTGCGTGTGGTCCCACTCGTCGCGCCGGTCGTGCGCGCGCGTCGGGTAGATGACGCCAGCCCGATGCGCTCCGGGCACCGCCCACAAGCATCCGTTCTCGACCGTTGCGTCATCGAGGGCGACCCACGCGCCGCACAGGCTCCGGTCGCGCGTTGGAATGAACGCCTCGTCCTGATGCCACGCCTGGCCGAGAGCGCCTGGAGGCTTGCAGAACAGCATCGACTGCATGCACTTGACGCTCCCGTTCCACCAGCCGGAAGGCAGATGTGCGCCGATGATACGCGATAGAACGGCGACGATCCGCTCATGTCTGACAATCTCCATGAGCTGCGGTATGGCGAAATGCGGATGATGCACGGCGGTGACCCGCGCCAGCGCCTCGTCGTCGCTTGCCTGTTGCGCCGCCGGCTCGAAGCCGCGGCACGGATACTGACCACGCGCAATTCGCAGCAGGACTGTGCTGATACCGGCAAGTTCGGCGGCAGTGAGCAGGCCCGAGACGACTACGTAGCCGTCCGTGAGATAGCGATTCACGATCGTATTCATTGTTGGCGAGCTCATTCGCTTCCTCTCTCTATCTTGTAGCCAACGGAGCACAAGTCCCACAGCAGAGAAGACAGGAAAGGGCGGGACGCCGCAATGACTTCAACACGCGACGACATTGCCGAAACGAACGCGAACCGCGCTTTCTGGCGCGTCATCCGCGTGCGGCAGAGCGGCCTCGCCACGTACCCTCGCGGCGCTCGTCTCGGACCGAGGACGATTCCCGACTTCGAGTTTGTCTGGATTATCGACGGTGAGGCAACCATCACGTACGGCGGTGCCGATTGGCGTCTGCGTCCGGGCGATCTGGCGCTGGTGTCGCCGGGTGTGTTGCACGAGTTCGCCTGGAACCCTCGCGGCGCCACCAGGCACGGCTATATTCACTTTTCTCTCGCCGAGACGATCCCGTCGACCTTGACGACCGCACCGCTGCTGCAGGGTTCGGATGCGTCTCGCCTCTGCATGCTGCTGGGGCACCTTCTGACCGTGGCGAAACGCGCCGGCGCCGGCGAAGTGGCGGCGCAGGTCATCCTGCATGCGGGGATCTCATTCGTGCTGCAGTCCTACGTCGTGGAAACGAGCAGGCAGCGTCAGCAGTCTGCCGCCGATCGGCCATCGCACCCGGCGTTGCAGCGCGCGCTGCGTCGAATCGAGTCGCAGAATCGCGGCGGCGTCGCGGCGCCCCTCGCGCCGCGGGATCTCGCGCGCCACGTCCGGCTGAGCGAGGCACACCTGAATCGCCTCGCCAAGGCGCGCTTCGGCCTTCGGCTATCGGCGCTGCTGCGAAACGGGCGGCTCAACTATGCGGTGGAGCTGCTGGACCGCACGGACCTGCCGATCAAGGCCATCAGCTACTCCTGCGGCTACAACAATCCGTTCGCCTTTTCGCGCGCCTTCAAGGCCGCCTTCGACGCAGCGCCCGTCGAGATGCGTGCCGCACTGCGCGGCGGCGCGCCGCGCCCGCCGGCTCTGCCTGAAATGAAATAGGCCAGCGGCGCGTGAGGGCCAACACGCCCGTCATCGCGGTGCGCTTGCTGACCCGTTGACAAAAACGTTTTTGTGCGGCTAATCTTCGCGAAAATGGTGATGCCGCCTGCGGGCGGCGCGGATCATTGCAACCAACGGGAATCGCGGCCGGCGCTCGCTCGGGGCGCGCTGCAGGGGGAGTTTTTTCGCCCGACGAGCCTGCTGCCGTCGGGGATCAGCAACCGGAGATCAATCCGCGGGGGAACGCCAATGACGCCGAACACGATCCAAATGCCGTGCGCACGTGTGACACGCGCGGTTTTCGCTACCGTCCTTTCTGGCCTGTTGTCGACGCTGGCATGGGGGCAAGGCGCGCAGACGCCGGAGCAAACCCGGTCGACGGCTGATCAGGCCGATACCCAGGACGCCGAACTCATGCAGGAGCTCGTCGTCACCGGCACGGCCATTGCGCGCACCGGATTCGACACCCCGCTCTCCGTGACGCGCTTCGACGAAAGCGAGCTCCTGAAGCTGAGGTCCAGCAGTCAAGCCGACATTCTCGCCACGGTTCCCGGCCTCAAGGCCGAAGGCGGAGGCGGTGAGCTCGCTTCCAACGTTCAGGTCCGCGCCCTGCCATCGGCAGGGCAGTATCAGTACACGCCGCTCGAATACAACGGCGTGCCGGTGTTTTCCACGTTCGGCCTCAACTCCTCGGCGTTCGACGTGTACGCGCGGGATGACCTGGGCGTGGAGCGCCTGGAGTACGTCACCGGCGGCGTTTCCAACCTGTTCGGTCCCGGCTCCGTGGCCGGAATCATCAACTACATCGACAAGACGGGCAGCGATACCCCCGAAGGCATCATTCAGACCGAGTTCTCCGACGAGGGTCGTTTTCGCGGCGACTTCTTCTCGAGCGGTCCCGTCGGCGGAGCCGATGCCGACACCTACTACGCCGTATCGGGCTTCTACCGCTACGACGAAGGTCCACTGGACACGGATCTGGTGAGCGATGGATTCCAGGTCCGCGGCAACCTTCGGCGCGAGCTGGAGAATGGCAGCTTCACGCTCTATGCCCAGGTGATCGACGATCGCACACAGTTCTTCCTGCCTGTTCCGCTCGACCCGCTCGACAAGGAACGCGTGAACGGCAACGACGGCGAGGACGTCCTGTCGCTCAACACCAATGCCATCGACGGAATGCGCGTGCTTCTGAACGACGGCTTCATCACCCTGGATCACGTCAGCGACGGCGTGACGACGAGCGGCGCGGCGTTGTACGGTGTGCTCGATCGCGAGCTCGGCAGCGCCTGGCGGCTCAGCGTCAAGGCGAAGTATGCGGACTACGAACATCGCTTCGGCATCTTCGACCCGACGGACGGACTGGTGAACGTGCCCGAGACGCTGACGCAGTTCATCGCTAATCGCGCCGCGGCGGCCGATGGCGATCTGGACGCCCGCGGCACCCCGGTGTTTACGTTCGCGGAGTCAGGCGTGACGGTGCCGGCGGATGCGCTGATCGTGGCGAGCCGACACACGGACCGATATCGCCCGGCTACCGACTTCAGCACCGAGATCAGCATGACCAGGCGGTTCGACGCCAGCTTCTCCAATGATCTGACGGTCGGCGCGTTCATCGCCCGCACCGAAGCAAGCGACGTCACTCGCACGGTGCGTTATCTCACGGATTTCAACAACTCGCCGGACCTGGTCAATCTGAGATTCGTCGATGGCACCGGCGCCACGACCGCAACCTACGCGCTCAACGGCTTCACGGGCGCGGTCGCCTACGGCAACAGCAAGAACGCGGCGCTCAGGACGGCGTTTTACGCCGCGAACCAGATGCAAGGTGAACGCTGGGCGTTCGACGTGGGAGCGCGAGTCGAGCGTCTCGACGGCGACCTGAGGCGCGAGCCGAGCCGCAACATCTTGCTGGACGCCGCTTCCTACACCGCACAGACGGGCGCGACAGGTCCGCTGCCCAACCTCCTCACGGTATCGAACGGCGGCGGAGTTTTCCGTCACGCCGAAGTCGACACCACCGGGTGGGATCTGTCAGTCGGCGGGCTCTACAAGGTGACTGATTCCATCAACGTCTATGCCAACGCCTCGCGTGGATTCTTCTTCCCCGGGCTGAACTCGGGTGCCTTCAACGCGCTGGGTCAGGCGCAGGAAATTGAGCCGGAGGACGTCGTGTTGGCCGAGGTGGGCATGAAGTTCGCGACCGGCTCCTTCGTGGGGTCGGTGGCAGGCTTCTACATGACCGACGACAATCGGCGCCAGGCACTCTTCATCAACGGCCCTGGCGGCTCGATCATCGAGACGGCGAACATCATCGCTTCGAAGGGCTACGGCGTGGAGATCAATGGCCGCTACCGGATCGCCGGTGCGTTCTGGGCCGACGCCAACGTCATGCTGCAGGATCACGAGTACACCGAGTATGACGTCACGCCGGCATTCGTCGGCAACGAGCTGCTGCGCAAGCCGAAGGTGTTCGCCAACGCCGGCTTCACCTATGACAATGGTGCGTTCAGTGCTTCGATCTTCGACAACTACCAGGGGGCGGCTTTCGCCAACGATTCTCAGCTCGACACGGTCAAGCTGGACGCGTATCACCTGGTGCGGCTGAATCTCGGCTACTCGATGGAGCTGGCAGGCGCGCGCGAGCTTCAGTTCGGACTGGATGTGTTCAATCTGCTGGACAGCCAGGGGCTGGCGGAAGGCAACCCGCGGGCGTTCAATGCGCAAACGGGCACCGAGGCCTACTTCGTCGGACGCCCGATACTGCCGCGCCGCTATACGGCGCGCATGACGCTCACATTCTGACTTGGAGGGGAGCCATTGGAGGCCGGCCTGGATCAGCGTGCGCGCGTCGTCCTCGAGCAGAATGACCGGGGTGGATACACCGTGCCGAACGGGCGTGTGTACCCATTCCAGTGGAACTGGGACTCCGCGTTCGTCTCGCTCGGCTTCGCAAGGTTCGACGCGAACCGCGCATGGCAGGAGATCGAGACGCTTTTCGAGGCGCAGTGGCAAGATGGCTTCCTTCCCCACATCGTCTTCTGGAAGGATGATTCCGGGTACTTTCCGGGCCCTGAAGTCTGGGGCACCGCCCGAACGCCCCCGACTTCAGGGATTACGGCGGCGCCCGTGGCCGCAAGCACGGTGCGTGCCTTGTGGCTGCGAGCGCCGGACAAGGCTGCGGTCGAACCGCGCCTGAGAAAGCTCTTCCCGAAGCTGCTCGCCTGGCACCAGTGGTTCGCGCGTGTGCGCGACCCGCTCGGCACCGGTCTCATCGTTGCCACGCATCCGTGGGAGACCGGGCGGGACAACTCGCTCGAGTGGGAGGTGCCGTCGAGAGCCATCGACATTTCGAACGTGGGGCCCTACCAGCGCCGTGATACGGCGCATGTCGATCCCGGCATGCGGCCGACCAAACAGGAATACGACGAGTATGTCGCGCTGGTGGACTTTGGACGGCTGGCGGGATGGGATCACGAACGTATCGCCCGACAGAACCCGTTTCGCGTCGCCGACGTCGGCATGACCATGATCATGCTGCGCGCGAATCGCGACCTGCTGGAGTTGGCGAAAGCGCTCGGCCTTGCGGACGTCGCCCGCGAGATCCGCGCAACCATCGCCCGGGCCGAAGTCGGCATCGGGTCCCTGTGGGATGACCAGATCGACTGCTATAGCTCGCGCGACATGATCACGGGACGATCCTGTGGCCTGATCACCAGCGCGTCGTTTCTGTCGTTCTATGCGGGAGTGCGCGACGAACGGCGCGACCGCAAGCTGCTGCAGCATCTGGAGCGCTTCGCGCGCCGGGTCCAGTATCTCGTGCCGAGTCTCGATCCCGAGAATGAGCGCTTCGAGCCCATGCGCTACTGGCGCGGACCCGTGTGGGCAGTCCTCAACTACATGGTTGGCCAAGGGCTGGAAGAGGCTGGACACCGGGGCCAGGCGGATCGCGTTCGCTCCGACACGCGCGCGCTGATCGAGAACGCCGGCTTCTACGAATACTTCTGCCCCTTGACCGGTCGCGGCATGGGCGGCAGCGACTTCTCGTGGACCGCCGCAATGTGGCTTCACTGGGCGCGTGAAGCAAGTTCGCGTCCGACGCCCACGCAGCGCGATCTCGCGGGCGCGCGCCCCTGAACCGATCGGCTGACCGAGCGGCCACCCTGAGTTCGACGTCGTGAGCATCACCATCAGCGAAGGCCGCGTCATGCCGAAGGGTGAGCGGTGGGCGGCTTGGTATCCATGGCTGCTGATCGGATTGCTGTGGCTGGTGGCGTTCCTGAATGCGGTCGACCGCTCGATCCTGGTCGCCGTCATGCCGAAACTGCGGGAGGAGTTCGGTCTCACTCCCGAGCAGCTGGCACTCCTCAACTCCGTGTTCTTCTGGATCTACGCGGGCGCCGCGTTCCTGTCGGGACGCCTGGGCGACGGCACGCGTCGCTCGTGGGTCATCATCGGCGGCCTCGCGTTCTGGAGCGTCGCGACGGGCCTGGTCTCTTTGTCGACCGGCTTCGCGCTGTTGCTGGCGTTTCGTGGTCTGGTTGCACTCGGCGAGGCGACCTACTACCCGACTGGCACCGCGCTGATCAGCGACTGGCACCGTCCGCAGATGCGCAGCCGCGCGTTGTCGCTGCACCAGACAGCCGTGCTCGCCGGAACGGCATTCGGCGCCTACGCGGCAGGACTGCTCGCGGACCATCTCGGCTGGCGAGCTCCCTTCGTGATCTTCGGCGCGTGCGGTCTGGTGTGGTGCGCCGTTCTCGTGAAATGGCTCCGGGATTCGCCGAGCTGCGACGCGCCGGCAGCGCTGGCGGTACGACGATCGCTGCTGGGTCCACTGCGAATCGTCGTGCGCCGACCGCCGGCGCTGTTGCTCTGCGCCGTCTTTTTTCTTGCGACCGGGGCATCGACGGGCGTCACCGTCTGGGCGCCCACCTATGTGCACGATGCGCTCGGCCTCAACCTCGCCGATTCGGCGCTCTATGGCGCGGTCACGATCAGCGTCGCCAGCCTTTTCGCGGTACCGATCGGCGGCTTCGTCGCGGACTTGCTCGCCAGGCGCACGCCGATCGGCAGGTTCCTGATGCTTGCCATCGGCCTCGCGCTCGCGGGTCTGCTTCTGTTGCCGCTCGTACTGGCGAAGGCGGCGCTGAGCATCGGCTTGGTGCTGCTCGCCTCGAGCATCGGCAAGGGACTATTCGACGGCTGCATCTATGCGTCGATGCACGATGTGATTCCTCCGCAGGCGCGCGCCAGTGCGATCGGACTGATGACCATGTGCGGATTCATCGGCGCAGGTCTGACACCGCTCTATGTGGCTCTGACCTCCAGGGTCTGGGGGATGGCAGCGGGGATGACTTCACTGGCCGCGTTGTACTTCATCGCCGTCGCAATCCTGATCGCGACGCGGGGCGTCACGCGGCAATTCGTTCTGGAAACGCGCGTACTGGAGGAGGAGGCGCGGGTCACATGAGCACACCTCCTCCTGCAGCTCTTCTCCTCAGAGCACCCCGCAAGCTGGAGTTCGAGCGGCTCGAGTCAGCACCGCTGGCCGCGCATGAGGTCCGCATCCGCACGTTGTATTCCGGCATCAGTGCAGGAACCGAGCTCACTCAGTACCGTGGCACCAACCCTCATATGAATCGCGGCTGGAACGCGACTTCCCGCCTGTTCACATCGGCGGACGAGCCCGCATGGCCCTATCCGGTCCGCAATCTGGGATACGAAGAGGTCGGGGAGGTCATCGAGGTCGGCGACGCCGCGGAAGGCGTACGCCTCGGGCAGCGAGTATTCGGAACATGGGGTCATCGCACCCATCACGTGGCGACTGACGACTTCGCACGCGAGCGGCTGCTTCCGGAGGGCGCAGACCCGCGCATCGGGATCTTTTCGCACATCGGCGCGGTAGCGCTCAACGGTGTCCACGACGCGCAGATCCGTCTGGGTGACCTGGTGGTGGTGTTCGGGCTCGGCACGCCGGGACAGATCGTCGCACAGGCCGCCCGCGCTTCTGGCGCGACAGTCATCGGCGTCGATCCGATCAGGGGAAGACGCGAGCTTGCGCTCGAGCTCGGGGCACATCGCGTGCTCGACCCCGCTGCCGGCTCGATCGCCGAGGTCATCAAGTCGGAAACCGGCGGGCGCGGTGCCGACGTGTGCATCGAGGTCTCCGGCAATCCGTCCGCCCTGCACGAGGCGATCAGAACGGTTTCCTACTCGAGTCGCGTGGTCGCCATGGGATTCTTTCAGGGTGAGGCGCGTGGCTTGCGACTGGGAGAGGAGTTCCACGTCAATCGCGTCGAGGTGGTGAGCTCGCAGATCTCGGGGGTTGCTCCGGGCGCGAGCCATCGCTGGAGCCGTCTGCGGCTGTGGCAAGACGCTGTTCGCCTCCAGCACGAGCGGCGGCTGAACCTCCTGCCGCTGATCACCGACTCCGCGCCCTTCGAAGAGGCACCTGCGCTCTTCGCCCGCATCGATGCGGGTGGGCCCGGCTTGTTACAGGCTGTGCTCACATTCGGCAGGTTCACGTGAACCGATTGCGGGTCGGCTTGCTCGGGTGTGGTGGCATCGCCGCCCGCCACGCTGGAGCGATCGAAAGTCTGTCCGAGCAGATGCAACTGGTCGCCTGTTGTGGACGCGATACGACCAGGACCGAGACGTTCGCGAACAGGTTCGGCACGCTGGCATATTCAAGCCTTCAGCACATGCTGGACTCGGCACGACTGGACCTTCTCATCGTGGCGCTGCCTCCCTTCGCACACGCGGGGCAGGTCGAGGCCGCAGCGCAGGCGGGTGTACACCTGCTGGTCGAAAAACCGATCGCACTCGACATGGAGCGGGCCGAGGCGATGGTTGCCGCTGCCGGCGCTTCGAAGGTGGTGGCCGCGTGCGGTTTCATGTACCGCTTTGGTGATGCCGTCAGGCGTTGGGACGACATCACGGCGGCGGGTGAGGCGGGGCGCATCGGCCTGTTCACGGGTCACTTTCATTGCAACGCGCTGCATGCCGACTGGTGGCGGGAACGCGGCAAGTCGGGCGGTCAGATGGTCGAGCAATTGATTCACATCGTCGACCTCGTTCGTCACCAGCTTGGTGAGCCGAAGTGCGTCTACGCGCGCGCCGGCAATTTTTTCCATCGCGAGGTGACCGCGTATGACAGCGACGACGTCAGCGCAATGCTGCTCGGTTACGACGATGGGCGCCTCGGCGTGCTCAACGCCACGAATGGCGCGGTTCCGGGGCAGTGGAACAAGGGCTGGCAACTGATCGCGGAGCGCATGACGGCCCGGTTCACCGGATGGAATTCGGCCCTGCTGACCCGTACCGCGCCAGCGGAGAGCAGTGAACGCATCGATACCGAGACGGACGTGTTCGTCCGACAGCTTGCCGACGTGGCGGAGGCGATTCAACAGCGGCGCGCGCCTTCAGTGCCCCTGGCGGACGGTGCCAGGACACTCCGCATTGCTCTCGCGGCCCGACGCTCGGCGGAAAGACACCGCGAGATCAGTCTGTGAGCGCGCGTGCAGGTCATGCTCCACGATCCGGGGCAGGCACATGACGACCGGACTCTCGCTCGCCGAGCTGAACTTCTACGAGCAGAACGGCTATCTGCACGTCAAGCAGCTTCTCACTGCGGACGAAGCAGCGACCTATCGGGAGGCGGCGCACCAGCTCGCCGAACGCACCGGCCACAGTGACGCGACCTGGAAGAGCGTGCGTACCCTCGATCCGGGCGGGCGCCTGCGGCTCACTCATTGCCATGACGTGCAGTTCTACTCGGCCGCGTTCAGCCGACTGATCCTCGATCCGAGACTGACCGGCATTGCGCAGGCGATCATCGGCCCGAACGTGCAACTGCATCACACGAAAATGTTCATCAAGCCGCCGGAGCATGGCGCACCGTTCCCGATGCACCAGGACTATCACTACTTCCCGCACGAGAAGCATTCGATGATCGCGGTGATCATCCATTTCGACGACGCTCCGGTGGAGAAGGGTTGCCTCACCGTCATCCCGGGTACGCACAAGCTCGGGCCGCTGGAAGCGATCGGCCAGGACCACCATCTGCCTTCCGAACTCTTCCCAGCCGATCGGGCGATCGCGATTCCCGCCAGGGCGGGGGATGCGATTTTCATGTCGTACCTGCTCGTGCATGGTTCTGGCATCAACCACTCGAAAGCTCCCCGGACCACGCTTCTCGTTCAGATGCGGGATCCGACTGATCCGCCTGTCTCCGGCCGCCATCAGTCGCGAGGACAGGGAATGATGCTCGCCGGCATCGACCCGAGTCATTCCAGCTTCGAGCACGTGTGGCATCGCAAGCGCCAGGAGCAGGCGGCGCCGGTCATCTGAGCATGCACATGACAAGTCTTGCGAGTAGCTGCCGGCGCTTGACGCTCTGGATGGCGACGAGTGTCGCGACGCTTGCAGCATCGTTCCCCCCGGGCGCGGCGGCCGCTGCCGCCTCCGCAACGTACGCGGGCCGTGGTTGCGCATCCATCTCAGCACCACAGCTTCACAGCGTCCGCGTTGTCGCCGCGCCCATCCTCGCCGGCACGTTCGTGACTCCGGAAGGAGAGCGGCTCGAAGTGCCGGCCTTCTGCCGGGTGCGCGGCGAAGTACGGCCGACTGCGGACTCGCGCATCAGCTTCGAGCTGTGGATGCCCGCCGAGGGCTGGAACGGACGCTACTATCAACTCGGTAACGGGGGGTTCGCCGGCAACCTGCATTTGCCCTCTCTGGCAGCGGAACTGTGGCGTGGCAACGCTGCCGCGCTGACGGATACCGGTCATCGAGCCAGCAGCTACGACGCGAGTTGGGCCGAGAATCATCCGCAGCGCATCATCGACTATGGCTATCGCTCGCTGAAAGTCACCGGCGACGTTGCACGAGTGCTGCTGAAGCGATTCTATGGCGAGCCCGCGCGGCACCGATACTTCGTGGGCTGCTCGGGCGGTGGACGACAAGCATTGATCGCCGCGCAACGCTATCCGCGGGACTGGGATGGCATCGTCGCTGGAGCGCCCGCGCTCGACTGGTCGCGTCAGCTCGCGACCTTCGCCTGGCTGCAGAACGCGCTGCGTCGCGATTCCGGTAGCTGGATTGCGCCCGAGAAGCTGCCCGCAATCGAGCGTGCCGCGCTCGCCTCTTGCAGTCCTGAGGCCCGGGTGCGCGATGGAATTCCCGAAGATCCGCGGTTCTGCCCGTTCGAGCCACGCGCCATTCTTTGCAGGGGGCCCGAAACGAGCGACTGCCTCACCGTCGCTCAGGTCATCATGATCGACCGCATTCAGGACGGCCCAAGCGACCGCAACAGCGGCATCCACCTTGCCTTCGGATTCGAGGCCACCTCAGCGAACGTGCCGGACAACTGGTCGCGGTGGATCCTCGATCCGCGGCGAGACAGTGACACGCAACTCAAGTTCGCCGAACAGTTCTTTCGCTTCATGGTGCACGACGAGCGCACCTGGACGGTCGAGCGTTTCGTGCCGTCGCATGATTTCACGCGAGCGCGCGACCGACCGATCGGCGCAGAAACGCTCTCCCAGGTGCTCGATGCCGCAAGCACGGACCTTGCGAGTTTCGCGCGGCAGGGAGGGCGTCTGCTGATGTACTTCGGCTGGGCGGACGCCCTGCTGTCACCTCGAACGGGACTCGACTACTACCAGCGCGTCACGAAGCGCATGGGCGGCGTCGAGCCGACGCGGGCGTTCTTCAGGTTGTTCATGGTACCCGGCATGCTCCATTGTCAGGGCGGGCCCGGCGCGAACGCGTTCGGGCAGGCCGCAGTCAGTCCCGGGTTGCGCGACGATTCCACGCACGACATACGTCGGGCGCTCGAACGGTGGGTGGAGAAGGGAGCAGCCCCCGATTGGATCGTTGCGACGAAGTACTCCGCGGATGACCCCGGCCGCGGCGTAGAAACCTCGCGTGTCTTGTGCGCTTTTCCACAGATTTCCGCGATGGAGAACCCGGCCATCGCGGGAAACACGGGGGTGCCCGCCTGCGTCGATCCGCCGGCGGATGATGCGATCGACATTCAATACTAGGAGTTGGTGACATGTCTTCCGCCGCAGGACCATCCGGATCGCGCGAACAGTTCGAGCGCGACGGCTACACGATCTACCGCAACGTGCTCGACGCGGAGCTGGTGGCCGAGTCGAGCCGACACGTGGAGTGGCTGGCCGCACGCAATCCCGATCTCAGACCGGAGCAGCTCGGCCATCGCCTGCTCGGGCAGGATCCGTTCTGGTTACGGCTGGTGAGCGACGCGCGTCTGCTGGATATCGCCGAGGAGTTCGTCGGGCCGGACATTGCGCTGTTCGCCTCTCACTATATTTCCAAGCCGCCGGGCGACGGAATGCCCGTGCTCTGGCACCAGGACGGAAGCTACTGGCCGCTCCAGCCCATGGAGGTCGTCTCGCTCTGGCTCGCCGTGGATGACTCGACGCCGGATAACGGCTGCATGCGCGTGATACCGGGCACCCAACACCTGGACCTCAAGGAACTGACACCGCGTACCGACGTGGCCAACGTCTTGCGGTCCGGGATGGATAGCTCGCACGTGGATGAATCCGCCAGTGTCGATCTGATCCTGCGTGCCGGTGACGTCTCCGTTCATCATCCGAACGTCATTCATGGCTCGAACGCCAATCGCTCCACACGGCGGCGCTGTGGCCTCACCATCCGCTACATCCCGACCAGCACCCGCATCATCAGCGACGAGCCCTGGCCCTCGGCGTTCCTCCTGCGTGGAATACCGGTCGCCGGGATCAACCAGTATCGTCCGCGTCCACGCTACGAGTCGGGGCGTCACATGGAATTTCGCGGCTGCGAGACCTGGGCCCCGTAGAGAACTAATCCATCGCTCATGAACGCGGCTGAAACGCGTGCGCACGCGGCTCGCGAGGTAGACGGCTCGTACTCCTGGACCCTCGTCGCGCTGTTGTGGGTGGCTGCGTTCGTCAATTCGGCCGGCCGGTCAGTTCCGATCGCGGTGATGCCGCAGCTGCGTGAGCAATTCGAGCTGAGTCTGACGCAGCTCGCGCTCGTCAACTCGGCCTTCTTCTGGGTCTACGCGCCGGCGGCGTTCGTAGCGGCCCGGTTGGGAGAAAGAGCACGTCGCTCGCGGGTGATCGTCGGCGGTCTTCTGTTGTGGAGTGTGGCAACCGGTCTCGTCTCCCTTGCAACTGGTTTCGCGAGTCTGGTTGCGCTGCGGGCGATGGTCGCTCTCACAGAAGCCAACTACTACCCGGCGAGTACGGCACTGATCAGCGACTGGCACTGGGGCGGAACCCGGAGCTGGGCACTCTCGATACACCAGACCGCTGTCTTTGCCGGGGCCGCCATCGGCGCGCTCGGCGCGGGCCTCGTGGCCGACCAGCTCGGCTGGAACACGCCTTTCCTCGTCCTCGCTTCGCTCGGGTTGTTCTATTGCATATTTCTCCGACGCCGACTGCGCGATGCACCCGTGCGCAGTCTCGGCGCCGGTCACGCCGCCGAGACTGTCGTCTGCGAGCCGATCCGCACCGTGCTGCGGCGGCGCCCGGCACTCTACCTCTGCGCCGTATTCTTCCTGGCCACGGGTGCGTCCGCCGGCGTCTGGGTCTGGGCGCCGACTTTCGTACACGACGCACACAGGGTCGGACTGGCGACGGCGGCGCTGTATGGCACCGCGATGCCTGCCCTCGCGGGCCTGCTGTTCGTTCCGTTCGGTGGTTTTCTCGCCGACCTGCTTGCAAGGCGTACACCGCTCGGAAGGTTCTATACACTGGCGATCGGCTTGGCGCTCGCGGGTGCGCTGTTGCTGCCGCTGGCGGCGACGAGTTCGGCTCTGGGCGTCGGGCTGGTACTGCTCGCATCGGCTGCCGGCAAGGCTCTGTTCGACGGGTCCATCTACGCCGCCATGCATGACGTCGTACCGCCTGAAGCACGCGCAACCGCGGTTGGCTTGATGACCATGGCGGGTTTTTGCGGCGCCGGGCTCACACCCATCTTCGTCGCCGAAGCGAGCAAGCTGCTCGGAACCGTTGGTGGCATGGCTTCGCTCGCGCTGTTGTATTTCGCCGCAGTTGCCCTGGTGATGGCGATTCGTAGCGCGGCCCGTCGCACGATTCTCGAAACGCGTCTCTACGAGGGGGTGGGCACGCCGTGACCGGTGCAGATGCGGCGCAACGTGAGACCGCCCTGCGCTCGCGATTTCGCGAGCTCGCCGGGACCACGGAGGCGCATGTTGCGTTCGCACCAGGCCGGATCAATCTGATTGGCGAGCACACCGATTACACGGGAGGGTGGGTGCTGCCAGCCGGTCTCGCTCTCGGAACCTGGGTCGCCGCTGCCCCGAACGGTCGCGATTCACTCACCGTGTACTCGGAGAGTCAGCAGGAAGCGACCACACTACCGCTCAACGCTATCCCAGCGCAGACGCGCCGGCACTGGAGCGACTACGTAGCGGGAGTCGCCTGGTCTCTGCAGCAGACGGGTCGTACCCTCCGCGGCGCGACTCTATATATATGCAGCGATATCCCGATAGGCTCGGGCTTGAGTTCCTCTGCGTCGCTCGAGGTTGCGGTTGCGCGCGCGTTGCTGACAGTCGCGGACCTCCAGATGGCCCCCGTCGACATCGCCCTGGCGTGCCAGCGGGCCGAGAACGAGTACGTGGGCGCACGCTGCGGGATAATGGATCAGTTCGCCGCCACGCATGCGCGACGCGGTCAGGCGCTGCTGCTCGACTGCGGCAACCTGGCTTGGGCGGGTGTTCCTCTGCCGACGACCCATCGATGGATCGTGGCGAACACGATGGTGCGTCACGCGCTGGCTTACGGCGAGTACAATGTCCGCCGCGCCGAATGCGAGACGGTCGTGGCCGAAGCAGCCAGGCTGCTCCCACACCGTCGACGGCTTGCCGACCTCGATCACGTCGAGGCCGCGCGCCTCGCGCGGATTCTGTCCCCGCGCCTCGCGGCACGCTTGCGCCATGTCGTCAGCGAGAACCGGCGTGTCCTCGAAACCGTGCGGATGCTGCACAGCGGCGATGTAGCCGGCGTCGGTCGTCTGCTGGTTGCTTCCCACCAGAGCTTGCGTGACGACTTCAACGTCAGCTGCCCGGAGCTCGATTCGATGGTGGAGCTCGCGATGCCGATTCCCGGCGTGGTCGGCACCCGCATGATCGGTGGTGGCTTCGGCGGATGTACGCTGTCGCTGGTAACCGCTGCTCAGGCGGACATCGTGGTCGAACGTCTCGGGTCGGCGTACGCGCGCCTGCACGGGCGCAAGCCATCCGTGTTCATCTGCGACTTGAGTGGCGCAGAGGGTTCAAAGCCGTGACCGCGCGTGACGGCTCCCTTGGCTCGGCCGACCTGCTGGTGCAGGCACTCTCCGGCCAATCGCACCGGCGCCGCAATGCGCTGACCGGCAGATGGGTCCTGGTATCCTCACACCGAACGCTGCGTCCGTGGTCCGGACAGCACGAGGCGGCCGGCCGCGAAGCCAGGCCGGACTACGATCCCGCCTGCTATCTCTGCCCGGGCAACACACGCGCTGACGGCACGCGCAACCCGGTATACGAAAACACTTTCGTGTTCGCCAACGATTTCCCGGCGTTGACCAAACCCCGGCACGTGGCATCGGTCGGTAACGATCTGTTCGCCGCTGCGGCTGTCGGAGGTGAATGCCGGGTGATCTGCTATTCGCCGCGTCATGACCTTTCGCTCGGTGACCTGCCCCCGCCGGCTGCGATCGAAGTCGTGCGCTGTTGGCGGAGGGAGTTTCGCGCGTTGGATGAGCAGCCCGACATGGCCTATGCCGTGATCTTCGAGAATCGCGGCGAGCTGATGGGCGCCAGCAATCCGCATCCGCACGGGCAAGTGTGGGCCACCAGCACTTTGCCTGACGAAGTAGTCGATGAGCTTGCACATCAGCGCGCGTACTACGAACGGCACGGACGCCCGCTGCTCGTCGACTATCTCCAGGCCGAGCAGCGCGAAGGGACGCGCCTGGTTCATCAGAACGCAAACTGGGTCGCGCTGGTTCCGTTCTGGGCGGTGTGGCCGTTCGAGCTGATGGTGCTACCTCGCCGACCTATTCCTGGCTTCGAGTCGATGACACCCGAGGAGGAGGTGAGTCTTGCCGCCATCCTTCAGTCGGTCATCGTGACCTACGATCGCCTCTTCGATGTACAGTTCGCTTACTCGATGGGCTGGCATCCCCGACCGGCGGGTCCCTGGACACATCCGGAATGGGTGCTGCACGCGCATTTCTATCCACCGTTGTTGCGCTCCGCTCACGTGCGAAAGTTCCAGGTCGGCTTCGAGCTCCTCGGCATGCCGCAGCGCGACCTCACGCCGGAGGCCGCGGCGGAAAAATTGCGCGTCGTCGTGCGCTAGTCAGCCCGAAAGGTCCGCGACTCGCCGCCGGTGAGCGCCGAGTGGTCAAGCGCCGCGAACGAAGGCCTTGATGGTCGCACACTCGCCGCTCGCGCCCGGACCCTGCGGACGAAGCGTGAAGTCGCCGGCTGCTGCCGGAACGATGAAGGTCTCGGCGTAGTGAATCGTGAGGGGCTCGAACGCGCCGTCGGGTGACTCCACCACTGCTTCCTCGCCTTGTACGAGATTGAGAACCTGCACACTCTGCGTAGAACGATGCAAGACTGGGTGGTGAAACCAGTGGCGTCTGGTCTCGATGAACTCGGCCTCGTGCAATCCCGTCCGTTCCTCACGCCATCCGGGCCCCGAAGCCAAGGGCGTCACCTGGTTGATGAGCTTGCGCTTGGCATAAGCGGTGTCGCGATGCCAGGCGATGGAGCTGCAACCATGAAGCAGATGAATGGGACGGGGTCGTCCATCCAGTCCCAGCCGGCCCCAGTCCCACAGCTTGAAGGTAAAAATATATGGCGTGGAACTGATTTCCAGCACCATCGAGTTCCTTCCTGCGCCATGCACCGTGCCCGCCGGAATGAGGAAGTGATCGTGACGTCTGGCGGGGAACCGGTTGACGTAGCGTTCCGCGGGAAACTCGGGTCCTCCCTTCTGTGCGAGCGTCAGATCGCGAACCATTTCGTCGGCCGCGACATTCTCGCGCAGGCCGAGGTAGACGCCCGCGTCGCTGTCCGCGTCCAGCAGGTAGTACGACTCGTCCTGGGTGTAGTGCATCCCGAACTTTCGCTGGATGTACTCGGTCGGCGGGTGAACCTGCAACGAAAGGTTGCCGCCGGACATCGTGTCCAGAAAGTCGAAGCGGATGGGGAACTCCGCGCCGAATCGGCCGTACACCGCCTCGCCGAGAAGCGCCCGCGGCTCGCGGAACACCAGATCGATCGCGGGCAACTCGACACGCCGAGCCCCAAAGGCCAGCAACAGCGAGTTTTCCTCGGGCACGCAGTCGAAGCACCAGCCCAGGTTCTTCTGCTCGTGCCCCACGTCGCAGACCGTCTGCATCCAGTGGCCGCCCCACGGCGCCGGATCGAAGAACGGAACCACGCGAAACGGCCGCCGCGCCGTCGCCTCGAGGGCTAGATTCACGTGCTGGGCACGCACCAGCTTGCACTCGGTGCTGGCCACCGTGTCGAGGAAGAACGCAACTCGCTCCCACAGCGAACGCTTGTGCCTGTCGGCCACCCGCCAATCGACGAAGTAGGCGCGCTTGTACTTCTCCGCGGGTCGTGCGGTGAGGTTCGTTGCTCCAAGATTGCCGATGACGCCGCGCCGCTGTCGCTGCTGGATCTCCCAGCGCGGCAAGTCGCAGTAAACGACCAGCCCTTCCTCGCTGATCAGGCCGGCGCCGACACCGTGGATGACCACGGTGCCGAATGCATCGCGAACGCGCCGGCGCAGGTCCTCGAGCGCAGTCGCCGCGAAGTACTCCCGCAGCTCGAGACGCGACATGACGCCGAACACCGGGTCGTCTGTCACGAACGGAGCGATCATCTGTTCGATTTCCGGCTCAGGTCGCAACGCCACGAGCGTATCGATCACCAGATCCGGCGCGAGTGCCCGCGTCATCGCTTGCAGGTCCTCGGCACGCACGCCGGGATACGCGTCGATGACGAAGACGCGCGCTCCCGTGCTGCGCAGCGCGCGCGCGGCCGCATCCCAACCGACGACGCAATCCACTGCGTCTCCCGCTGGGACGCTGGGGAACTTGTCGTAATTGCTCCGACGCCCGCGCACGCGGTGGACCGGTACGTTGTCGGTCATGCCGCGGATCGCACTCGCACGAATTCGTGTCTCAAGCCGAGCAGTGCGGCGGCATCGCCGAGAGCGCTGGGCAGAATGGTGAGCTCGTGATTCTTCCAGAGCGTCGTCCTCACCCGAGCCTCCAGGCCTTGCAGGATCGGTCCGCCGAACGTGATCGGACCGCCGCCGACGATAATGGCCGATGGCGCATGCGCCTGGGCCAG
>Ga0187893_10004975_pt1 | contig 24488 bp, 24 predicted proteins | sample MA1701074metaG_FD_139574 | JGI IMG/M metagenome (GOLD analysis project Ga0187893, IMG submission 139574) | White microbial mat communities from a basaltic lava cave in the Kipuka Kanohina Cave System on the Island of Hawaii, USA - MA170107-4 metaG ...
GCCGCCGGGTAGCGCGCGGGCGGCGCGATCAATGCGAGCCGGGCGGTCCCCCGCCCCGAGACACGCCGCCGGGTAGCGCGCGGGCGGCGCGATCAATGCGAGCCGGGCGGTCCCCCGCCCCGAACCACGCGAGTTATGCGGAATACGTGCCAACCCCGCGGGTCAGAGGCGCAGGAGGTTCCGCACGAGGGAATCGACGAGGGTGAAGAAGATTCGGTTCAGCAGCCCCTGCGTCTCGAAGTTGAGCGCGCCCAGCGGGTCGGGGAAGCAGAGCACCCCCTGGAGCAGCGGAACGGAGACGGCCACGAGCGCGGCGCGCCGCGCCGCGCGGCTCAGCCCCGCAATCGCAAATGGACCAGAGGTTCGTCGCTCCTTGTGTCGGATGCGGCTTCGGTCCCGTCGGGTCTGCATCGATGCTCCTTGGGGCGGCTTTAGAAGCGGAAGAACGCGCCGAACAGCGTCGAGATGATCGACGACGTGATGAGCGTGATCGTGCGGACGATGTTCTCGGCGGCGACCTCGCGGATCGCGTTGTCCGGCAGACACGCACTTTGCAACAGCCAGGTCCCCGGCAGCGCCCACGCCCACCGGCGGACCTTCCACGCCTTTCGAATCATCCGACGTCCTCCGATTCCCGCCGTCGATCCGCCGGACCGCGGCTCGCCCGGTCGCCGGGCGAACTGGAACGCCTCATCCTGAATCGGCCCGGGTCTCCGGCCGGCGCCGCCGGGTACGCATCCCGGGCGCACTAGGCCAGGCCGCGCGCGAGCCATTCAAATGTCGCCCGAACCGTCGGCTGCGTCGTCGGCGGCTGCAAATTCTGCAACGTCAGGAAAAACGTGTTGATCAGGGCCGTCACCAGAGACAGGATCGTCGTCTGGAGTCCGTTGAGCAAGGATTGCCGCACGGCCGGGTCGCAGCCGCCCAACTGGAGGACGGTGGCTCCGGCGAGGACCGGCCAGATCGCGCGGCGGCTGAGACGGACGAGGAACTTGTTGCTGATCATGTCTGACTCCTGAGCGAGCCCGACCCAGCGAGGCCAAAGCATCCGCGGCGAGCCGCGGCGTGCCGGTCGGGCATGCTAGCGGCGACCGCGCCCTGCGTAAACCGTTCCTGCCGGCCGGCACCGCGCCCGGAAGAATATCGGGTTTTCGGGCGTCGCCGGTTTAGGGGCCGGACAGGGGCCGACGGGGCACGGAAACGACCGGCCGGCAGCGTCCGCCGCCCTTGCATCCGTCGTCCGGCGAGACGCCGGCTGCTACGCGTCGAAACGCTGCACGCCGACGCGGTCGATCCGTTCGCCCAGGAGGCAGACGATTTCGTAGGGAATGGTCCCCAGAAGGCGGGCCAGACTCTCGACGGAGTTCGGCCGCTCCGGGCGCTCGTCGATCAGCACGACGGGGTCGCCCGTGGAGACGTGCGGGAGGTCGGTCAGGTCGACGGCGAGTTGGTCCATGCTGATGCGGCCGATGATCGGCGCGTCGCCGCCGCGGCAGCCGACGACCCCGCGGTTCGAAAGCGCGCGCAGCAGCCCGTCGGCATAGCCGGCAGGGATGATTCCGAGGCGCGTGGGGCGGCGCGTGGTGAACGTCTGTCCATACCCGACGCAGTGTCCGGGCGGCAGGAGTTTGACGTGCGAGAGGTGCGAGACGAGGCGCAGGGCGGGACGGAGATCGTGCCGCCGGCCGAAGGCGTCGGACGGCGGGTAGCCGTAGAAGCCGATGCCGGGGCGCACGAGGTCGAGGTGCGCGTCCGGCCATTCGAGCGTCGCGGCGGTGTTGGCGGCGTGGCGGAGCACGCCCGGCGCAAGGCGCGGAGCGCATTGTTCCAGCAGGCCGGTGAACGCGGCGAGTTGGCGGGCGGCGAAATCGCGGTCCGTCAGGTCGGCGCTGCCGAAATGGGTATAGACGCCCGCGAGTCGAACGGAGGACTGCGCCGCAAGGCGATCGAGCAGGCCGGGGACGTCCGGCGGCATGGCCCCCTGCCGGCCCAGCCCCGTGTCGATCTTCAGGTGCACGTCGATCGTCGTGCGGCGTGCCGCGGCGGCGGCGGCGAGTTCGTCCAGCCGCAGGTCGTCCACCAGGGTCAGCGTCAGTCGATGATCGATGGCCGCCTCGATCCGCGCGCGCCGTTCGGCCGCGTCGGACACGGCGACGACGTTCCCAAACACGAGGATCGGCCGCGACCAGCCAACGGCGCGTAGTTCGACGGCCTCGCCCGGCGTGGCGGTGGCGGCCATCTCGACGCCGAGCGCGTGCAGCGCGGGGGCGACGATCGCGGCCCCGTGGCCGTAGGCGTCCGCCTTCAGCGCGGCGCAGATCGGCATTCCCGGGCGGACGCCGCGGCGCAGCACCGACAGGTTGTGCGCCAGGCGCGCGAGGTCGATCTCGGCAATCAGGTCTGAGCGCATCGGCCCGGGGTTCTCCGGTGTGCGCAGGATACCCGACGAAACGCAGCGAGGAAGTCGTTTACACGGCCCCCTGCGGCGTGGTAAGATGAATGCGGCCGTGCCATGCCGGTACGCCGGGGGCGATTCGGGAGCGCTTCATGACCGGTTTCTGCCGTCTCGTACCTCACCTCGTGATCCTGGGCATTTTTTCATTCCTGCTGTGGACCGGCGGCGCCGCGGCGGACGAGCGGCACGACGACCCATTCGACCCGCACGCGTCCGACCGGGAGCCGCCGTTCGAGGGGCCGTCATGGACGGCGTCGGAGGGCGTGGCCGCGGGCCAGGTGTTCCCAAGCGACGGGATCGATCTGATGGCGTGGTTCCCGGCAAATCAGTTCAACGCGACCTTCACGAGCGGGAGCACGGTTCACGGGTACATCTCTCCGTCGGGGCGGAAGTACGCCTTGATCGGTCTTTCGGGCGGGACGGGCATCGTGGAGGTGACGAACCCGGCGGCGGCGGCGATCGTGACGACCATCAGCGGACCGACAAGTACGTGGCGCGACGTGAAGACCTATCAGAACTACGCCTACGTGGTCAACGAGAACACGGGCGGCATCCAGGTCCTGAACCTGGCGCAAATCGACAGCGGGATCGTGACCGTCGTGGGAAACGTCACCACGGGCGGATCGCAGCGCACCCATACCCACGAGATTAACGTCGCCAGCGGCTATCTCTACCGCTGCGGCGGCGGCAGCACGCTGGGGCTGCGGATGTACTCGCTCGCCAACCCGGCGGCGCCCGCGTACATCGGGCTCACCGCCTCCACCCGCTACATCCATGAGTGCCACGTGGTGACGTATACGTCGGGCGTCTACGCCGGCCGGGAGATCGGCTTTCTCTGCTCGAATAACACGAGCAGCGGCGGGTCGCCGGGCCTCACCATCCTCGACCTGACCAACAAGAGCAACATCGTGACGCTCACGGCGAACTACCAGTACCCCAGCGGGTCGTTCTCCCACCAGTGCTGGGTGACGGAGGACCGGCGGTACGTGTATCTGAACGACGAGTTGGACGGCAACCCGGCCACGCGAATCATCAACGTGCAGAACCTCTCCGCGCCGGTCCAGGTGGGGACGTTCACCAACGGGCTGGCGGCGACGGACCACAACCTCTACACGCGCGGGACGCTGATTTTTGAGTCGAACTACCGCAGCGGGCTGAGGGTGTTTGACGCTACGAACCCGCTGGCCCCCGTGGAGCGGGCGTGGTTCGACACCTATCCGACCAGCAACAGTTCCAACTTCAACGGCCTCTGGGACAACTACCCTTACCTCGGCGGCGGGATCGTTCTCGGCAGCGACATCGAGCGCGGGCTGTTCGTCTGGTGCGTGGGGCGGCTGGGCGACATGAACGACGACCTTCTCGTGAATGCCGCGGACGTGCCCGCGTTCGTCCAGGCGCTGTTGACGGGCCTCTTCACCGCCTCTCAATGCACCGGGCCGGACGTGAGCCGTGACGGCCGGGTCGACGGCTCGGACATTCCCGGCTTTGTCGCGGCGGTGATGGCCGGGCCGTAGACGAGCAGGCGGACGACGATTTCGCTTGACGAGCCGCGGTGTTTTTGCCCGCGGACTATGCGGAAGCACCGCCGTGCCGCCGGAAAAAAACTGGCGGCGTGTATGCGACCGTCGGCGCGGCGATGTCAACGCGGCGCGGCGCGGTCGGGCGGCGTCCGGTCGGGGAGGACGGACTCCAGCGAACGGCGGAGGTCCCGCAGCGAGCGGGATTCGACGCGCGGGTGGCGCGGGGTCCCGGTGACCTCGAGTTCGAGCAGGTCGCGGGCGGCGCTCTCGAGCAGTTCGGAAAGCAGCGGGAGCCGCAGCCGGTGCGGGCTGCCGGCGAGCAGCCGCAGGTCCAGTTCGTCGGTGCGCAGGTCCATCGTGCCCGAGCCGACCAGGGCGAGCGACCGGCCCTGGAGATCGATCCTTGTGAAGCGGACGCGCGCACCGTCGAGTTGAAACGTCAGCCATCCGTCGTGGAACACGTCCTCGTCCGGCGCGCGACCCAGCACGGGGAACAGGGCGAGCACGAGCGGCAGTTTCCATCCCCCGGCCTCGCGCACGAAGAACTCGCCCGCGCCGCGGCGGTCGTCGGGCCGGCCCGCCCGTCCGCGAAGCGAGAGCCGCCCAAACAGTCGGCCGCGCACCGCGGACGGCTGCCGGGCCAGACGGCCGGAGGCGGCTAGGTAGTCGGCCAGCGCCGCGTCGCGGACCTCCATCCACAGTTCGTATTGCGGCCCGCGCGGGCCGAAGGAGACCGCGCACTGTCCGGCCGCCTCTCCGCCGAAGAGCGCCGCGCGGCCGTCCAGCAGGTGCAGGGGGACCGCGGCGGATTCCATCTCACCGCGCAGGGCCAGGTCGCGCAGGTCGAACGGGCCGAGGCGGGCGCGCCTCATGCGGGCCGTGAACCGGGTAGAAAAACCGCGCGGCCCGCCGACCGTCCCGCCGCCGGCGATCTCGCCCGTCAGGTCGGTCAGGTCGAATCCGAGCCGCAGCGCCGCGCCGCGGAGCGAAACAGTCCCCTGCCACTCCCACGCGAGCGCTCCGTCGTCTGCCGGGCGAAAGCGCAGCACCTCGAGCGCCAGGTCGAGTTCGCCCCGGGGGGCCAGCGCGTCCCACGTCGGCCGGACGGCGGCCGGTAGCACCTCCGTCCTCAGTTCGTCCAGCGACAACCCCCGGGCCTCGACCCGCAGCGCGCCGCTTCGCGCGCCGCCGGCCAGATCGATCGAACCGCCGATCGAGACGGCGGCGTCTCCGCAGCGACCGTGAACGTCGCGGACGAGGATTCGGCGCGGGTCGATCTCGATCCGGCCGGTCAGGTCGTGAACCGGGATCGGGAACCCGCGCAACGCGAAGCCGACGGCGCGGAGGTCGATGACCGTGCGATGCCGCTGGGTCGTCCGTCCGGCGCGGACCGCGCGATGGAGGCGGGTCGTCAGGTCGAGCCGGCCCATCGGAGACAGGATGTCCCACGCCTCGCTCAACGGCCCGGACAAGGCGGCCCGGACCGCGTCGTCGAGGTCGAGTTCGCGGCAGTTGAAAACGAGGTCGGCGACAAGACCGTCCACCTCTTTGCGGACCTCGCCCGTTACGGACAGGCGCGTGGAGCCGTTTGCGCCGGTCACGTCGATGACGGCGATGCGCTCAGGCGTAATCCGCATCCGCCCGTCGACCTGCTGAAACGGGTACGGCAGGTCGGTGTGGCGGACGGAGGCGTCACACAGTTCTGCCTCCACGTCATAGCGCAGGGCCTCATCCAGGCCGTCGCGGAAGATGCGGCCGGTGAGGTGGGCGCGGCCCGCGGGCCGGAACTGGCGGAAGGCCTCGCGGGCCTCCTCGGGCAGCGCGGCGGCGAGGCGGTCGTCGAGCGGAAGGTTTCGGGCTTCAAGACGCAAGTCGATGCGGGGACCGGCAGCGTGTGGCGATTCGGCGTCGACGACGTCAACGAACGTTCCGTCGACGCGGACGGTCGGCGGGGTGCGGTCGTTCCGCGTTCGCGGGGTCTCGCGTACGACCCCCCCCGGCCCCCCTTTATCAAGAGGGGGTTGGGGCGGGGCCGATTCCGCTGGTCTCCCCGTCAGGCCCTCAACCTGAATGACTCCCGGACTGAACCGGAGTCGGCCGCGGACGGCTTCGAGCGGATAGGGAAAGCGGTCGAAACGGACGGCGGTGTCCTCGAAATCAACGCTTAGTTCCGATTGCCATGGGCCCGGGCCGGTTTGCGGGGCGCCTTCGGCGCGGACGAGATGCACCTCGGTGCGGACGCAGCCGCGCGGATCGAAGCGCCGCCACAAATCCCGGTACGTGGGCGACAGGGCGTCGAAAAGCATCCCGTCGAGCGGGACGGCCCGGCCGTCGATCCGCAGGTCGACGCCGGTCCACCCCGCGGCGTGATTGACGCGGCCGTTGATCCGAATCGAGGCGGATTCGTGGTGTCCGGCCAGGTCGTCGAGCAGGATGCCCTCGTCGCTGAACCGTACGCGGCCGGTCAGGCCGTCGACGCGATACGGGAACTGCTCATAGCGTGCGGAGGCGCCGCGGGGTTGCAGCACGCCGCGGAAAAGGAGGGGGGCGTCTCCGCCGGCCCGGCGGTGGAGCGAGCATTCGACATCGAGAACGCCGTGCGGGTCGAACGCGCGCAGGAAATCGCGGATCTTCGCGGGGACGGCCTCGCCGGAACGGATGCGCTCGCGCGTGGCCCCCTCGGGCAGCCGCAGGCCGCGCGACTCGATCTCCAGATCGAGGCCGACGTGCTCCAGCGGCTGGTCGATCCGCCGCAGCGCGCCGCGGACACGGCTCGGGGCGTCGTTCAGGTAGCCGTCGAGCGAGACGTGGACCTCCTCGTTCGCCAGGTCGATCCGGCCGCTGATGTCGCGGAACTCAAACGCGGGCGGCTCCGGGTTTGACCCTGCGGAGCGCGCCGACCGATGCGATCCGTCCGGCGACCCGCCGTCCGCGGTTGACGAGCGGCGGGCTTTATGCCCGCCGTCCGGCAGGGCCGGGGGCTGAACCGCCGACCGGCCCGACCGGAGCATCGACAGCGGGATGACGAACCGGACGCCGGACAGCGAGAGCGCGTAACGCCGCTGGGCCGGGTCCGGCCCGCCGTAACGGATGTGTTCCGACCGCACGTCGCCGGCGAGCGAGAGACGCTCAAAGAATTCGCGGTACACGCGCGGCAGCACCTCGCGGATGGTCGCCAGGCCGAGCGCGGGCGTGTCGGAGAGCGTGCCCTGAACCGGGTCGAACGCCATCCGGCCGCGGGCGTATCGGCCGGAGAGTTGGCGGATGTCGATTAGGTAGCCGGTCGGCTGAGCGGGCTGCGGGCGGACGTCGGCGTCGAGCCGGAGCGACTCGCCGTTGCGCCGGCCGTCGCCGGCGCGCGTGACGAGCCGAACTTCGGCCTGACGCAGGCGCATGAGCGGCCGTTGTATCCGGGAGACGCGGCGCTGGGCGGGGAGGCCCTGAAACAGCGCCTGCCAGTTGAAGCGGCCGGTGTCGGCGTTCTGGACGATGGTGAGCCGCGGATGCGTGGCGATGATCTCGCGGACGACCAGCCCCCAGGGCAGCCGCCACGGATCGTGCAGGAGGCGGACCGAAGAGGCGCTGAAGATCTCGCGCTCGGATCCGTCGCGCGCGGAAAGGTCAAGCAGCGGGTCGAACGGCGTGCTGACCCGGACATCGGTAAGCGTGATGCCGCCGAAGAGGGAGAACCGGGCGGCGCCGACGGAGACTTCGCCGCCGGTGGCGGCCGTCAGGAAGTGGACGGCCCGGCGCTGAATCGCCGTGTTCGACGTGGCGGCGCGGAAGAGCGCCCAGGCGGCCACGAGGGCGGCGAGGACCATCCACCCGATTCGTGCCCGGACGGCCGAGACCGGACGGCGAAGAAACGTCTGCTGCGTCAGCGTCCAGGGGCGGCGCGGGGCGGAGCGGCCGGCGGTCGGCGGGGCGGCGGTCATGGAATCTGTCGGCTGCGGTTCCGCCGCGTATGCGTAACAAGCGCGGCCAGCGCGGCGGCGGCGAGGACATAGAGGCCGGGCATGAACGGAACGCGGTATCGCACCGAGCCGACGAACACGCAGTGCACGGCCGAGAAGTACAGCGCGGGCGCAAGCATCAGAAACAGCAGCCGCCGATCGCGCCTCAGCCGCCACGCTCCGGCCACCGCCAGCAGGTAGACCGGCAGCGTCGTCGTCCAGCCGATCCAGCGGAACGCGCCTCCCTCGTATCCGGGGGCGTGAAACGTCAGCGACCAGGTGCGCCGCAGTTTCCGCCACGCCAGGTCCAGGGCGCGGTCGGGGTTCTCCCGCGCCCAGTCGAGGGCCTTGCGGCGGTCGAGCCGGTCGCGCTCCAGTTCGTCCGCGCCGGGGGGATAGTCGGGCCAGGCGACGCGTTCCCACGCCGGTCCGCCGTCGGCCCACGGACCCAGTCCCTCCAGCAGCGTCGCGCCGCCGCCGGTCCGCACCGGGACCCACTGTCCGAGCAGGCGATAGTTCCGCCAGCCCGTCGGGACCAGCATGAGGACGTACGCGGCAAGGAAGGCGGCGGCGAGCGCGACCCGCGGAATCGCCGGCGGCCGCCGCTCGGGAACGGCAACAGACCCTTGTACGAGCAACGTCATCGGCAGAAGGAGGAACGGCAGCAGCAGACTGCTGCTGCGCGTCAGGGCGCCCAGCCCGAGGACCGCGCCCGCGGCGGCGGCCCGCGCGGCGCGGTGGGCCATCGGTTCGGCCTGCTCCGCCGCGCGCAGCAGGAACACGCTGCCCCACAGCAGCGCACAGATGAACGCGACTTCCGTCAGCGCTAGCCCGTGAAAGAACAACTGCACCGGATCGAGCGCGAGCCACAGACCGGCGACGATCGCGCCGGTCGACCCGCCCGCGCGGCGGCCGAGCAGCATGACCGCCGGTATCGCGGCCAGCCCCAGGACGACGTTGACGCCGCGGCCCCAGTCCATGATCCGTTCGAACGACTCGATGCCGAGCCGGACGCCGACCGAAAGCAGGGCCGGGTAGAGCGGGTCGTTCCCGCACAGCACGAGGTCGGACTCGATCGGCCCGCGGCCGGCGGCGATGTTTCGGGCGACGGCGACGTAGCGGCGGGAGTCTGGATAGACGAACCGATCCGGGTCGTAGAGCGCATAAACGAAGACCGCGCCGCGGGCCAGCAGCGCGATCAGCAGCACGCGGGCGACCGCGCGTCGCCAGGATCGACGATCAATCGGCAGGTCCATCGCTCATCGCTTTCGCGGGACGGGCGTCGATCAGGCGGCGGGCCTCTTGCGGCCGCGAGCGGATCGCGCCGCCCGGCCGCGGCGGACCACACGACCCATTCCTCGGACGCCGCGGCGCGCGGCCGCGCGCCGCCCGATCCATACCTTCGTCCCGCGCCGCCGCGCGACGAAGCCCCGGGCAGTTCGATCTGTCTGCCGCCGCGGCCGCGGTCGGCCAGCGCGGCGGCGTCGAGCAGATGCTCGAGCCGGACGCGCCCGAGGCCCGCGCGCAGCCCGCGAAGGACGTGCAGGATCGCCGCCGCGCGAAGAATGAGCGGATGCGCCGCCATGGCCGGCGCGTCCAGCGTTCGGCTGCGCGCAGTCGATCTTCGCGTCAGAGCGGCGAGCGCCTCGCGGGCCGAGCGGTCGACGAAATCGGCCGTCAGGCGGGCGACGAGGGCGAGGCGCGTCAGTGCGGCGTCGGCGCGGGGGTTGATGTCGCGGCGGATGAGCGGCAGCAGGCCGTGGCGGATGCGGTTGCGGGTGCGGTCGAGCGCGGCGTTGGTGGCGTCGTCGCGCCACGCGAGGCCGCGGGCGCGGAGATAGTCGACGGCCTCGGCCCGCGACCGGTTGAGCAGCGGACGAACCACCCGTACGCGGCCGCCGGGATCGAGCGGCCTGACCGCAGGAATCCCGGCCAGGCCGGCCAGCCCCGTGCCGCGCAGGATGCGGTGCAGGACGGTCTCGGCCTGGTCGCCGGCGTGATGAGCGGTGACGACGGCAACCGCGCCCGTGCGGCGCGCGACGCGGCGGAGGAAGTCATAGCGGGCGTCGCGGGCGGCCTCTTCGAGGGTCACGGGTTCACGCAGAGATCGTCGCGATGCCGAACGGAGCCGCGCGGCGCGAAGGGCGCGGCGCCGGCTTCCGATCGTGCTCGGCAGCCCCCGGTCCGCGGCCGCGGCGCGGACGAACCTCGCGTCGGCGTCGGACTCGGCCCCGCGGAGCCGATGATTCAGATGCGCCACGTGCAGCCGCCAGCCCGAGCCGCTTCGTTCGTTGAAGGCGTGCAGCGCCCCCAGCAGGGCCATCGAGTCGGCCCCGCCTGACACGGACAGCACGATCGTCTCGCCGCGGCGCGGGTGGGCCAGCCGCGCAAGGGCCTCGCCGACGCTGCGCTCAAACTCGCGGGTCGTCACGGCCCGGCGGCCTCCGTCGCGCGCGCCGCGTCGGTTTCGACCGGGTGCGCCTGAACAAGCGGGATGACGCCCGCCGGTCCCGCGTGGGTGAGCGGGGGTTCTGCCGCCGCGACGCGCCGCAGTTGCCCGCAGGCCGCGTCGATGTCCATCCCGCGCGAGCGGCGGACATGGGCGTTGATGCCGTGCCGACGAAGTTGGCTTTGAAAGCCGAGCGTATCCCGCGCCAGCGGCCGGCCGAACGGCAGCCCGGCCACCGGGTGATAGCGGATCAGGTTTACGTTGCACCGCAGCCCGCGCGCCAGCCGCGCGAGTTGCTCGGCGTGCACGGACCGGTCGTTCACGCCGGCGAGCAGCACGTATTCGAGCGTGATCTCGCGGCCCGTCCGCCGGAAGTAGTGGCGGCAGGCATCGAGGAGTTCATCAAGGTCGATCCGCTCGGCCCAGGGGATCAGTTCGCGCCGCAGCGCGTCGGCGGGGGCATGCAGCGACAGCGCGAGGTTCATCTGCAGGCCCTCGTCGGCCAGCATCCGGATCTGTTTCGGCAGACCCACCGTGCTGACGGTGATCTTCCGCGCGCCGATGTTCGGCCCCCACGGCGCGTTGAGCGTCCGCACCGCGGCCAGCACCCGCGCGTAATTCGCCAGCGGCTCGCCGGAGCCCATGAACACGACGTTGGACAATCGCGGCGCGGATGTGTCGGATACGGGCTGCGACGCGTTTTCGCTCGGCGTGACATGGGGAGAAGTTTTTTTGTGCGCCCCCTTGTTCAAGGCGAGATTGTTCTGCTCCCGCGTATCAAGAGGGGGGTCTTCGGCCCTCTCGCGCGCGACCTGCCCCAGCCGCAGCACCTGTTCGACGATTTCGCCGGCCGTGAGGTTCCGCGTGACGCCCTCCAGCCCGCTGGCGCAGAACGTGCAGCCGACCGGGCAGCCGACCTGCGACGAGATGCAGGCGGTTCGGCGTCGGCCGTCGGGGATGAGGACGGACTCGGTCGTCGCGCCGTCGGGCCAGGCGAGCAGCACCTTGACCGTGCCGTCGCGCGAGTCCTGCCGGCCGACGATGCGCGAGGCGTAGAGGTCGAATGCGGCGGCGAGGTCGTCCCGCAGGCCGCGCGGCAGGTTCGACATCGCCTCGAACCTCTCGGCCCCGTGGCGATAGACCCACTCGAAGACCTGCCGGGCGCGGAAGGCGGGCTGACCGCGGGCCGCGAGCCAGTCGCTCAGCGACTCGGGCGTCTCGTTCAGCAGGTGCGCGCGGGCGGGTGCGGCCATCCGCACTATTTTAGCGCCGATTCGCGTTTGTTGCGGCGCCGCCGTCTCGGCGGTGCGGGTCCGCCCGGAGCACGCTCACCGGACGCTCGGCAGCGCCGGGGCGATGAGCAGCACGTTTTCGCGCTGCAGCGTCTGGAGGTGCCGCAGCGCGGCGCGCAACTCGGCCGCGCCGCGCGGGTCGACCGTCTGGAGCGCGTGCAGGGCCGCGCGAACCTCGGGCGCGGCCAGCGCGGGCGGGGGGCCGAGGCGGACGCGCAGTTCCTCATCCTTGTCGCGCATGCCCAGGCCCTTCGAGAGTAGATCGGCGAACGTCTTGGGCGCGGGCAGGACGCGGATCTCGTACTTGCTGACCTTGGCCCGGTCGGCGGCGAAGCGGATCGCGTCTGCCAGCCCGCCGAGGTGGTCCACCAGGCCGACCTCCAGCGCCTGCGAACCGGTATAGACGCGGCCCCCGGCGAGCGACTCGATATCGCCCTTGATGCGGCTGCCGCGGCCCTCGGTGACGCGGCCCTTGAATTCGTCGTATACCCGGTTCATCATTTTCATGATCCGCGCGCGGTGGTCGTCGGTCCACGGCCTCAGCCCGCTCATCAGGTCGGCCCCCGCGCCCCGCTGATACTCGTGCCGCGTGATTCCCAGTTTGCCCCACATGTCGGTGGTCACGAGTTTCATGCCCACGACGCCGATGGACCCGGTGATCGTCGCGGGCTGGGCGAAAACGGCATCCGCCAGGCACGAGACGTAATAGCCCCCGCTGGCCGCCACCCCGCCCATCGAGACGATCACGGGTTTTTTCCTGCGGCAGCGCTGGGCGGCCTCGGTGATGATCTCGCTGGCGACGGCCGAACCGCCGGGCGAGTCGACGCGCAGCACGACCGCCTTGATCTTCTCGTCCCGCGCGGCCTCGTCGATGGCCTTGCGGATCGTGGTCGAGCCGGCGAAGCCGCCGCCGAAGCCCTCGTCGCTGCGGCCGGTCATGATCGCGCCGTCAACGTAGATCACGGCCACGGCGTTGGAGGTCGGCTTGCGCGGGCCCTGCATCATTTCGCCGAACAACTGGAACAGGGCGAAGGGATTCTCGAAATCGAGGGCGGGGCCTTTCTTGCGGCCGTAATCGCGGACGATCTTCACGTCATCGCCGTAGCGCTTCCGCAGGCCTCGGGCGAAGTCCTGCCGGTAGTCGAGGGCGTCGACGAGTCCGGCGTCCAGGGCTTCCTGCGCGCCGTAGGGACCGTTGTCGAACGCCTTGCGGGCCTGGTCGGGCGTCATCCGGCGGGACTTGGCCACCGCGCCCAGCATGTATTCCCAGATGCCGTCGAGAATCTTGTTGACGTCGGCCTCGGCCTCGGGGCTGGGGCCGGCGCGGGTGAACGGCTCTCCGGCCGATTTGAACGCGCCGCAATGGACCACGTCGGCCTGCACGCCGATCTTGTCGAGCAGTCCGCGGAAATACATCGGGGCCGCATGCAGGCCGATCACGAACAAGGTGCCGCGCGGCATCATGACCACCTTGCCCGCGGCGGAGGCGAGCAGATAGCCGCCCGGCCCCACCTGTTCGATGTAGACCCAGATATCCTTGTCCGCGGCGCGAAGTTGCTCGAACTGGGCGCGGAGTTCCTGAATCTGGGCCAGGTTGAGTTCGGCCTCGTCGAGATCGAAAACCAGGGCCCGGACCGACTCATCCGCGCGGGCCTTGCGGAGCGTCTCGATGAGTTCGAGCATCGTCGGCTGATCTTCCTCGCCGAACAGCGCCCCGAGGTCGAACGGCGGCGGGCTTTCCATGACTGCGCCGCGCAGACGGATGTGCACAATCTGGTCCCGATCGTCGGCCCAGGCCGCCGGAGCCAGGGAGAAGAGGACGATCCCCGCGCTCATCCAACGCTTGATGCTTCGGTACATGACGACTCCTCCTGCTACCACCGCATCCACCGCCGACCCGCCCGGGACTTCGCGCGCGTTTCGTGACGCCCGGCGAAGGTCGTTACAAAACGGTTAACGGACCGCGGACAAAAACCTCACTGTACCGGACGATCCGGGACACGATGATACGCGGATATCTCCGGACGTACAGCCCGCGGTGGGAATATTCGGACGGGGCCCGTCGCCATCCCGCGCGACCGGGCCGGCCCGCCCGTGGTCACGCACCGGGGCGGATGCCGCTGCCCCAGGAAATTGCTCACACCGCTCGGGCGAACGTTCGATCCCCTGCGTGGGGAGTCCCGGACGCGGTCGCGTTCCGGGTCGTTCCAAGCCAGTCATTCCCCGGCGGCCCGGCCCCGTTCGGGGGTAGGCGCCAACCCGGGGGGTCGGCCGAACCAACGAGAGATGAAGCACACGATGGGGAAAAAAACGCGAACCAGCGACATCGCGTCGGAGAACGCCAACGCGGCCAGAAATGCGGTGCAGGACACGGACTTCGTGATCCACGCGAGCCAACTGACCCACGCATCGATCCTGGCCCGGACGGCCGCGCGGCCCGGCCGTACCGCGGCATCGGGACGCAGTCCGCGGCTGACGCTTCACCTTCCGAACGAGCAATAGTCGTCCGATAAGCGACCCATATCATTACAGGCGCAGGAATCGACCACGGCGCTGAAGGCGCCGTTCCGATCCGGGCGATGAACACCGTGGGTGCGACGGTCGCAACGCACCGTTTCGAGCGACCGCGCCCGCGACATGCTCCCGGTTCGCAGCCGGCCATTGCCGCCGGCCGCCGGGAAGCGACACCACTCCGCGGACGCGTCGGCGGAGCCGACGCCGGAGGGTCTCGCTCGGCCGCCGGATCGCTCGGTTGGACCGGCGATCCAAAGGCCGCTTCTCGCCGAGCCGCGGCCGCGGGCTCGACGCCGGGTTGAACCTGATCCCTCGGACGACCGATACACCCTCCGACGTCCGCGATTCGTCGCAAGGAGGCGCCCATGTCCTGCGGCCCCGATGCCTCGGCCGACGCCTGTCGGCGCAGCGGGCTGATTGTGACCTGTTACCTCAACGGCCGGAAACTCTTTCGGGCGGTCCGCCTGCACGAGGTGCCGCCTCGGCCGGTCCTGATGCGGCCTGCCCGTCCGGCTGCGGGCTTGGCCCGGACGTAAACGCGCGACGCCGCCGCGCGCGAGCGGACCGACGGCGGGGCGGGCTTTCGGCAAACGCTTCGCGCACGGGGGACGTGGAACCGACGGGCGCTCGTTGCCGGCGCGATCGGTCGACACTATACTCGGGCTGGCGCCTGCCCGGAAAGCAAGCCGCCACGGTGTGGCTACGATCTCGCACAAGTTCGGGCGGTGCGCAGCGTTTCGGTGGGGAATGGAGGCACGAGGCGGCCACGATCCGCCCGGAGTCCGCCGGTTGAAAACGCACACCACGCTGCCCGCACTCCGGCCGTCACTAGGCCCCCGGTGTCCCGCGCGATTCGTGCGCACGGGCTGGGCCGCGGCGCGGGCCCTGGCCGTGGCCTGGGTGATGACGGCGGTCTGGCCGCAGTCGGCGGCGCGGGCGCAGAGTTTCCCGCCGCCGTCCGGCGAGCCGACCACCGAATCGTCGCCCGGGACGCCCCCCGCGCCCGCCGAGGCGCGGGAGCCGACTCCGCGGGAACTGGGCATTCAAGCCCTCCAATTGTACCGGATGAAAGACTACCGGCCTGCGATTCGGACGGCCCAGAAGGCGCTCGAGGCGCGGCCCGACCAGGCGGAAGCGAACCTGGTGATGGGGGCGATCCTGGCGCTGGACAACCGGGGCCGGGAGGCGTTTCCGTACCTGGACCGGTACACCAAGTCTGAGGCGGGGCGAAACGACTACCAGGGATACGAAATCCTGGGCGACCTGTTCCTGAAATCCAACCATAACCGCATGGCCCGCGACCGATTCGCCGAGGCGCTGGCCCGCGCGCCCGCCCGGGAGCGTGACGAGCCGATCAAGGCCCGCGTGCAGATCAAACTGGCCGAGGCGCTCTCGGGCCTGGCGCAGCACGAACAGGCGATCGAGACGGCCCGGCAGGCGATTGCGGACGTTCCGGATTCAGCCGATTACCACTGGCAGTTGGCCCGCATCATGGCCCGCGCGGACCGGGTGCCGGATGCCATCGTGGAGATGGAGACCGCCATCCGGCTGCTGAACGCGGACGTCCAACGGGAGTTCACGAAGGCGCAGCACGACCCGGAGGCGGAGGGCGCGCTCTCCAAACTTCAACTCACGAACGAGGTTTACGACATGCTCCAGCGGACGATGCTGCTGGCGATCTCGCGCAACCCGCCCGACACGGCCGACCTGTATGCCAACGTGTCGCGCACGCTGGGCGAGCAGGCGAACGTGGAGCGGCAGATCAAACTGCACGAGGCGCTGGCGGCGGCGCGCGAGGCGGTCAAGACCAACTCGAAAAGCCCCGCGTTGTGGCTGAACCAGGCGGAGCGGGAATTCGCCGTGGGAATGGGCGCGGCGGCGCGGAAGTCCCTCGACGAGGTGTTCAAACTCGATCCGGCCAATGCGGGGGCCAAGCGCCTGCTCGCCCAGATCGAACCGAACGCGCGGCCGACCACCACCACGGACGCGTCCGATCAGCGGCCCTGACCACCCGCCATAAATCTCTATTTAACAACCTATTACGTTGCAAGGCAAACTTCGCCCCATCTCAAGTCGCCTCGGAGCCGCGGTCGATAATCCCACCGTGTCTTATCGGACAATTGCTGGCGACGGGCCGCTCGACTCATCAGGATTCACTCCGGGCGGATGGGCTGCTCATTACTCCGAAACCACACGGTGCCGTCGCGGTCCGTTCGGAGCGGGCCGCTCGCGCTCAGGCACGAGTTCAGGAAGGACGACACGTTGAGCGTGCGGACGACAGTCAACGCCCTGCTGATGTCGTGCGCGTACGGCTGCGCGGAGCCGTCGGCTGCGCCGCCGCAGCCGCCGGACGTGTCCCCGCCGGGCCGACGCATGGCGGTCGCGCCCGCGCTGAATTTCAGCGATCGGCCTGAACTCGATCCGATCCGCGTCGCCGAGTTGTTCGCGAGCGAACTGGCCGAATGCGAGGGCGTACGCGTGGTGCCGGTCAGCCGGGTCGTTGCGGTCCTGGCGCGGCGGGGCGAGTTGTCCGTCGGGAGCGCGCTGGACGCCGTGGGCGTGGGGCGCAGAATCGGCGCGGAGGCGATCGTCGTCCCGGAAGTCACGCGGTACGAGCCGGGACGTCCGATGGTCATCGGGCTGGCGGCGCGGCTGCACTCGTGCGCGGCGGGTCCGGAAGCGGCCGATTCGGACGGCCCGGCCGAACCGGGGCGCCCGCGGGAGCGGAGCGAGGGGTCCGAGAATGGCGCGGCCGTCCTTGAAACCAGCCGGGTCTATGACGAATCCGCCTGTCTCTCCTGGGACGGGACGAGAAAGTACGACGAAAGCAGAACCGCAAATAATAGCGCCCCGGCCGAGGGTCGATATAGGGGCAGCCGGGATTCGTTCCTGCGGCTCTGCTGCCGGGATACGGTCGGCCGCCTGCGGGAGGGAATGGAGCGCGGAACGATGGCGTACGCGGCGGACGGGAAGTCGTCGCGGGAGCGGCCATGAGCCAGATGCAGCAATTGTCCTTGGTCAAAGGCGCTCATCGGTACGTGTTCCGCTATCCATCCGGGCGGGAAGCCGACGTGATCGGTTCCTTCGCGGTCCTGGCGGCCGATCCGCGCAGTGAGTTCGACTGGTTCGATGCGGCGGTCCTGAGTTATCAGATGGGCCGCCGGCTGGAACTGGAACTGGACCGGACTGCGTCCGCATGAACGGAACCCGCAACGTGCGCGGCGGCTGGAACCCGCCGCGGTATCCTGTGCCCCATGCGGCGCAGGGAAACGACGGCTCGAGGGCCGCGGAGCGTGCCCTGGCCGCCTGACCTGGGCGTGACCGCATCATGATCGCCGAAAAGAGTTCCGCCGCCATGACAGTCGCGGAAGTTCCCCTGATCAACGAGTTCCTTAATTACCTGCGTTTCGAGCGCCACTTCTCGCCCCATACCGGCAAGTGCTACGCAGCCGACCTTCAGCAGTTCTGCGAGTACTTGTTCCACGGCGAGTCGTCCGGGATGCCGGGCGCGTCCGGCGCGTTGCCGGCCATGCCGTCGGCCCCGCCGGCCTCCGCCGACCGAAGCCGCGCGCCCACCAACGGGCCGCTGGCGGGGTCGCGGGGCGACCTCCAGGCGGACGCGGACGAGTTGCGCCAACGACTGCTGGGCGTCGACGCGGGGGCCATCCGGCAGTACCTGGGCTTCCTGCGGGAGCGCGAGTATGCCAAGGCCACGACCGCCCGGAAACTGGCCACGCTGCGCAGTTTCTACAAGTTCTGCGTGCGCCGCGGCTACCTGACGGTCAATCCGGTCGCGACGATCCGCACGCCCAAGCAGGACAAGCGCCTGCCGCGCTTCCTCACCCCCGCCGACGTGCAGAAACTCCTGGACGCCCCGGACGACAGCACGCTGCTGGGCGCGCGGGACCGGGCGATGCTCGAAACGCTGTACTCCACCGGCGTGCGCGTCAGCGAACTCGTGGGGCTGAACGTCGAGGACGTCGACTTCATGGGCGAGAGCATCCGCGTCCGCGGTAAGGGACGCAAGGAGCGCAAGCCGCCCATCGGACCCACCGCCCTGACCGCCATCCGGAAGTACCTCGACCTGCGCCGCGCTTCCCAGCAGGGCGAGGCGGGCGACAGCGCGTCGCTTTTCGTGAACAAGCACGGGCAGCGGCTCAGCACGCGCAGCGTCCGCCGCAAACTGGACAAGTACCTGATCGCCTGCGGGCTGGACCCGTCGATCAGCCCGCATACGCTGCGGCATACCTTCGCCACGCACATGCTGAACGGCGGGGCCGATCTGCGCAGCGTGCAGGAGTTGCTCGGCCACCAGTCGCTCAGCACGACGCAAATCTACACCCACGTCACCACGTCGCGGATCAAGGACGCGTACGACCAGTCGCACCCGCGGGCGCGGCTCGACGACGACCAGGACGACTGACGCCCCGCAACCCGGCGGTTCGCTCCTGTATGCACCGACGCGCCTTCGACGGCCTTCGGCCGGTGGGCGCCGATCCGCTCCCGATCCGTCACAACAAAGCCACGATGACGTCGTAGACTGCGTGGCTGCCGACGGCAATTCCGAATCCGCGGAAGACGAATACGCCCGCCAGATAACCGCCGGCCAGCGCCCGGAACAGGAACTCCATGCCCGAGAAGGCGTCGCTGCCCACGGGGTAGTAATGGTGGGCCGCGAACGCCAGTGAAGACAGGACGACGGCCAGCCCGGCCGCCGGGTTCTGGCGAAGGCCGAACAGGTCCTTGAACACGAGCATGAACAGCGAGATGAAGATCAGGCGGAAGACCAGTTCCTCGTAGATGCCCGCTCCGACGCTGAGCAGCAGTTCACCGGGGATCGAATCGTCGCCCCAACCGCCCAGCGCCCGGCCTGAAAGAAACTGATTCAACGCCAGCAGCGGCAGCGCGAGCAGCAGACTCTCCGCGGCCATCCCGATCAGCGGCGCCCACTCCACCCGCCAAGCGTCGCTGCTGACCACGTGCCAGCACAGCAGCACGACGACGAGGGCCAACCCCGGAAGGTAATAGCCGGTCGCGCCGAAGATGCTGAAGAACCAGCCCAGCAGGAGTTTCGCGGCCAGGTCGGGCCGGACGGCGTCGGCCTGCCCCCGATGCAGCAGGGCCATGCCCACCTCGTAGGCGACCACCATGGGCAACAGGAAGACGAGGCACTGGAGCGGACGCTGGGTCGACCCGTAGTACCCCCCGGGCAGCGCACGGCGTGCCGGCGCACGACGCGGCGCGGCGTTTCGGCGCACGGCCGTCCGCGGGATCCTCCGCCGTTTGGTGCGCCGAGCCATGCCGCTAGAATTACCGCGATTGTCCGCGGGCCGCAATTGCGCAACGCCGAATGACGCTCCGTCGCCCACCGCCCGGACGCTGCGCGCGTTCTTTGACGTCCTGCGGGAGGCCTACGGGCCCCAGCACTGGTGGCCCGGCGAGACCCCGCTCGAGATCGCCGTCGGCGCAATCCTCACGCAGAACACGAACTGGTCCAACGTTGAGCGGGCGATTGCCCGGCTGCGCGAGGCCGGCTGCCTGGACTGGGAACGGCTGGGCGATATCGACGAGGGCCGGCTGGCGGAGTTGATCCGGCCGGCGGGCTACTTCAACGTCAAGGCCCGGCGGATCAAGCATTTCGTGGCCTGGTTCCGGGAGTCCTGCGGGGGAGACTGGGAGGCGCTGCGCCGCCGGCCGCTCGACGACCTGCGCGAGGAACTGCTGTCGATCCACGGCATCGGGCGCGAGACCGCCGACTCGATCCTGCTCTACGCGCTGCAACGGCCCACCTTCGTCGTCGATGCGTACACGGCGCGCGTGCTGCGGCGGCATCGCCTGCTGGACGAGGACGCCGATTACGAACGGATCAAGGCGGTCTTCGAGGACGCGCTGCCGGCCGATGTGGGGATGTTCAACGAGTATCACGCGCTGCTGGTGGCGGTGGGGAAAAAGCACTGCCGGCCCGCGGCCCGTTGCGCGGGCTGCCCGCTGGAGCGGTTCGAACACGACGCGGAGCCGTAGCGGCCGATCCGCGGGCCGGCGCGGCGGAGACGCCACGGTCCCCACCGCCGGGCCGATCCGTGCAACCCGCGGCCCGGCCGAATGACCGGTGGCCCCGCGGTTTCGGCGGTGCGCGAAACGGGGGACGCCCGTGCCGCCGGGGCGAACCGGGGGGCGGTGCGGGCGCGGTCAGGTCTGCCGGCTCTTGTAAATCTTGTACGCCACGAGGATCCCGATCAGCAGCACGAGCAGGATTCCGTTGCGCAGGTTGAAGATCGCGTTTTCCTGAGCCAGCATCCAGAGGTCGTCACAAACACTCATCGTCCGCTCCTCACCGCGCCTGTGCGGGCGGTTCCAAAGTGGCGGGCGCCGGTTTCCGGGCGACGCAGCCGCGGGAATCTCGTACCGAACGAGCCGGCGGCTGTCAAGCGGGGGCGATGGCTGCCGCCGAAGGGCGGGATGGGCGTTGGGGCGTTGCTGCCCGCCACCGGGCTGCCGTAGAATGAATGCGTTGCCGGCGGTCGGAGAGTCGTTCGCGAGGGACGGGAGGCGTCGTCATGCTTTCAATAAACTCGTGGACGGGGATCGTCCTGCTGGCAGCATCACCGGCCGGGACGCCCAACGCGCCCGAGCGGCCTTCGGCTTCGTCTGGATCGCGCGCGGTCGGCGCGGACCTGATCGTCGGCAACATTACGGGACCGTCAAACTACGGACAGTCGGAGGGGTACGTCGTCTATTCGGCCGGCGCGACGTATTGCAACCTCGGTAGCATCCCGGCCGAGGTCTTCGCCCTTCAGGCGGCACGCCACCCTGTGCTGGCCCAGGGATTGTATCGACTCAAGATTGAGACCGGCACCAATTACTACCGGCTGGAGCAGATCAGTCAGAAGTGGCCGTTCCACGATTTCTGTTCGCTTCAGCAGGGACTCTGCGGCACCTGCGCACCCAATTGCGGCGGATGCTGTAACTATCTCGGCGTCGGATGTTCGGAGAGCAATTCCTCGAGTATTCACGGCGGTCGGGCATACATGGGACCGAGGTACGAAGTGAACGGGTCGACGGGCGAGTTTCTCGAGCCGCGAATCCAGCCGTCAAATCCGAATACCGTCCTCAACGGACGCCTGGCCACGCGTGTCGCCGACATCGACCCGGCCGTTCAGCCGCCCGGCACGCAGTACTACGTCGAGGTCCAGGTGCTCGGCCGCGATGACGCCGCGTGGGGCAACGATCGCAACAACGCTTCGTTTCGCCGAGTGGGGTCGATTGGACCGGCGCCGAACTTCAATATCTCCTTTAGCGGAACAAGCACGGTCCGCGAGCAGCCCGCGTTGCGCGCCTGGCAGGCGGCCGACCCGGGCGTCACCATCGTCAGCGTCGACGTCCTGAACGACGGCATCTTCACCGTCCCGTATGCCGGCAGCGTCCCGCCGCCGAAGTCCGGCCGGCTTCTGCTCGGCGCGCGGGCGACGCGCAACGTGGACTCATCCTGGCACTACGAGTACGTCCTGTACAACCTGTCCTCGCACCGGGCGGCCGGTTCGCTGCGCGTGCCCCTCGGAACGGCGTGCGCGGTTCGAAACATCGGGTTTCACGACGTGGACTATCACAGCGGCGAGATCCAGGTCGGGACGGACTGGACGGTGTCGATGGAGGGCGGGGCCGTTGCCTGGGCCACGGAGCCCTACGACGCGGCGAACTCCGAGACGGCCAACGCGCTGCGCTGGGGGACGATGTACAACTTCCGCTTCGACGCGGACCGCGCGCCGGTCTCCGGAGAGGTGGAGATCGGCCTCTTCCGGCCGCCAAGTTTCCCGGGCGACCCGATGGCTCACACGCTATCGGTGCCCGTCCCCTCGCCGTCCCCGCTGATCGCCGGCGACCTCGACGGCGACGACGATGTGGATTCCGACGACGTGGACCTTATCGTTGCGGTCCTGCTGGGGTTCGAGACCGAGCGCTGCCTCATCGATCGGGCGGACCTGAACGGCGGCGGGGTCGACGGCTCCGACATCCAGGCGATGGTCAAGATTCTGATTCCATGACAACGCGCCCCTCCCAATCGGCACTTCGACCCGCTGCGGCGCGGACCCTCCGCGCCCCGCGCGGCACGCAGATGTCCTGCAAGGGCTGGCTTCAGGAGGCCGCCCTGCGGATGCTGCACAACAACCTCGACCCCGACGTGGCCGAGAAGCCCGACGAACTGATCGTCTACGGCGGGCGCACGAGCCCCTAGGTACGATTGGCAGCCCACATTGGATTGGCCCATTTGCAGTGCCGTGCTTGGCTTGCGTCCGAGTTGACGAACGGCAGATGGGCTGTTAGGGTATTTTTAGGACGACGCGCGAGGTCGTTGGAGGCGCTGCGACTTGGCGTATGACTCGAGCATCGAATGGACGCAGACGACGTGGAACCCCGTCGTCGGGTGCAGCAAAGTCAGCGCAGGTTGCGCCCATTGTTACGCCGAGCGGATGGCCAAACGGCTGGCGGCCATGGCCCGCGCCGCCGAGGCCCGCGGGCAGGACCCCGGTCGAACGGGGAATTACGTCAAGGTCGTGGATCGCAAAGGTCGATGGAACGGCCGCGTGCTGGTGGACGACGATGCAATCGGCGATCCGCTGGGGTGGCGACTGCCGCGAACGATCTTCGTCAATTCGATGAGCGACTTATTTCACGAAGACGTGCCGCTGCAATTCATTCAGCGCGTCTTCGACGTGATGAAACGCTGTCCGCAGCATGTGTTCCAGGTGCTCACCAAGCGTCCGCATCGCGCGGCCGAGGTCTCGGACCGACTGGACTGGACGCCGAACATCTGGATGGGCACCAGTGTGGAAAACGCGACGGTCACGCATCGCATCGCGCACCTGCGCCGGACTGGCGCGCGGATCAAGTTTCTTTCGGTTGAGCCATTGCTGGGGCCGATCCCGCGGTTGCCGCTCAGCGGAATCGACTGGGTGATCGTCGGCGGCGAATCGGGCCCCGGCGCCCGCCCGATGGAGGCCGACTGGGCCCGCCAGATTCGCGATCGATGCCTGGACCGAAGCGTGCCGTTCTTTTTCAAGCAGTGGGGCGGAGTTCAAAAATGCGACACCGGTCGCGTTTTGGACGGGCGCTGCTGGGATGAGCGGCCCACGACGCGAATCTGTCTGACCAGACGGAAGGCCTCTAATGTCCTATGTTGACCCTCGCCCGGAATACTGGGCTGAATACTCGAATCTTCAGGCGGTCAAACATGACCTGATCCGGAGCTATCTTCAAGGCTGGTTTCCCAAGCTGGGCTTCTGGGCCGGTCGGATTGTGTATTTTGATACGCACGCTGGAAGGGGGAAGCACTTGGCAGGTCAGCTTGGCTCGCCCCTAGTCGCCCTCGATACCCTTCTCAACCATGCTGCCAGAGATAAGATTCTGGAAGGATCGGAGGTAAATTTCTTCTTAATTGAGCGTGATGATCGTAACCTAAAACAGTTGGAACATGAGATAGCGTTACGGGGAATGCTTCCGTCCAAGATCACGTGTCGCCCGATGAATGCTGATGCCTTCCAAGTAATCAAGGAACTCGTCGAAGCCTTCAAGGCCTCAGGAAAAATGCTGGCTCCTGCCTTTTTTTTCATCGATCCCTATGGTTTTAAGGTGCCCGGATCGATCCTCCGCGAACTGATGGCGTTCGAGCGCGTGGAGCTCTTCGTCAACGTCATCTGGCGCGAACTCGATATGGCAATCCAGCAACCCGATCGCATGAGCGACACCCTGGGGCAAATCTTCGATGGTGACAGCTGGAAAACTGCGATTACATCAAGCGACCATGTCGAACGCTCACACCAAGCCGCGAACCTGATTCAATCCATGACTGGCGCTAAGTGGGCTACTCATGTTCGGATGCTGGGAGAAAACGACGCAACGCGCTACCTGTTACTTCACCTTACGAACCATGATGCCGGTAGGGACCTGATGAAGGATTGCATCTGGAAGGTTTGTCCGAATGCAGGGTTCTATGCCCGGAAGTCGGACAATCCAAATCAGGAATACTTGATCGAACCCCAGCCCGACCTGTCGTCCCTCCGATCGTGGCTTTTGGAGCGGCTCTCAAAGGGGCCAATTCGTTGGAAAGTTCTGCTGGGGGACGTTCGGCCGACCGTTTGGAGAGAGCCCCATCTGAACCGAGTAATACGAGCGCTCCGAAAACAGGGGTCAATGCCATTCCTAGTTGATTTTCAAAGCGGCTCCGGGTGATCACGCGACGTTTTTCTTCGTCTGCGGCGTGCGGCGGCGCGCGTCGAGTTCCGTCTGAATCGCGGTCCGCAATCGCGC